>Ga0123342_1004083_pt1 | contig 22736 bp, 9 predicted proteins | sample Turbeawhitnodule_FD_89960 | JGI IMG/M metagenome (GOLD analysis project Ga0123342, IMG submission 89960) | Root nodule microbial communities of legume samples collected from Mexico - Turtle bean Mexico white nodule | ecosystem: Host-associated > Plants > Roots > Nodule | place: Mexico: Nepantla... | reverse complement strand
GGATTTGGTACTAGTTTTTGGTGAGTTCTTGTCTTAGAACAAATGATCCAACTCTAAGAAAAGTGCCTCTATAATGTCCAACTCAAGGTGATTCCTAAGAAGGTCAAGAATCATTCTCTATATAGCTAGTGGAATCACATCAAAACTCATTCAATTTGAATTTCTACTTTATCAATTCATTTAAAATAATTATTTAAAATAATTATATTGAATACTAGTCTCCAATCAAAACAACATCGAATTTTAAAAAAAACTAACAATATTTTAAAAAAAAAATAACAATCATTTTACATATAAAACTTATTCCTATTATTTTCATACTATAAATATCTGAAGGGTCTAAAGTTTGAACAAAAGTAAAAAATTAATTGTATATAAAAAATATATTTAACTCTAAAATAAATAAAATTATAAAAATACCTCAATATAAAAGTTTCAATTTTGTATACTCTCTTCGTGTAGTTATTATATCAAAATAAATCAGTCAATTTCGTTTTTATCTAGTTATTATACTTGCAGTAGTGGTGGAATGTGAAGATAGGGCTCTATTCGAAAGGTTCTGGAAGGTAAAGTTCTTCCCTCTGCACAAATCACTGCTTGGAAGGTGTTGAATAATAACTTAACAACAAAGGATAATCTGTTGAGAAAATGAGTCTCAAAGGTAAGTTGCTTGTGTGGGTTGTGTGGTGAGGAAGAGGAGATTATTTGTCATTTATTTTTTTAAGTATAAAATTGGGTGGAAAATTTGGGGTTTGTGCTTGTCTTGGTTGAGTTGTTTATCGGTAAACCACTATGATGCAAAGGTACACTTCATGTTGTTCTGCCCTCTAAATGTTAATGGCCAAATTCTCATAAATTGGAGAGTGGTGTGGATTGAAATTATAGGTGACATTTGGAATCATCGGAATATGTGTGTTTTTAATAATGGGAGAGTTGACCATATAGAGGTGTTTACTATGGCTCAAAGAAAAAACCGGGTTTGGTTAACAGTAAAGAAAAAGGTGTAGAATTCTCTTCTTTTGATTGGTGTTTGGAACCTTTGGTATGTATGAAAACTGTGAATTAAATTTGTTTATTTTTCCTTGCGTTGTCTCTCTAACTTCTTTTTAAGAAGAAAGAAGTTGAGTGCTTTGCAGATTGGTATTAAGTTTTGTTTAGAAGTTCTGTCTTAATCTTTGAATTAAGTAACTCTAAGGAGAAACTTTTGTGATGTGAAAAGGATTATCTTTGTTTTTTTTAGGTAATGGAGGTACACCGTTGTTGTGTTAGTTGTAAAGAGAAGTCTTCCGTGGCATTTCCGTGAAATTCACCATACCTGGAGTCAGCCCTGGAATCATCTTCACTGGTACTCATCAATACTTTATCAACTTAATTATTTCAGACTTCAAAGTATATAAAAATGGAAACTTAAGCTTATACATGCAACAAAACCACGAGTCCATTTTTGGGTTCAGTCAAATCTTTTATATTGTTTAGTTAATCAACAGTGAAATTAGTTATCAAACTGTCTTAAAAGTTTACTTTTCTCTCACTATTATGAGTCTCTAAATTGTAGTCAGAAATTTTCTTCAAAACTATGTTGTTCTGTTACTAATACGAAGCTCGGATACGTTTTTCTTTTCATGCAGTCTGTGTCAGAAAAAAATTTCTTTTAATCAATCATAGAAAAAAAAAAATCTTACCATATTTGTTCATATAAATTTTGTAGTAGTAAATTTATATAATTCATAATAATATAATATATAAATTTTTATTTTAAATTTACATTTTAAAAATTATAGGTGTTTTAGTGTCAATGTCTTGTATATGTCTGAAACATGATCTGTAGGTACCGAACTGGAAATCGAGTTCGTGGAGAAGCCAGAGTGTTGAGAATCGTCCAAGTGGTTGGTGTTTGAGGACGAAGAAATCCAGAACAAATGTGTGGGAGTTTGTTGGATATCCCATATCGACTAGAGATTAGAGCATTTTATTTTATATAAGTGGTTTTATGGAGTTGAGTTAGGCTTAAAGTACACTTCGTAATATGGTATAAGAGTCATTTAAAGTATATTCTAGCAAGTGTTTGTTGGGCGTATTGTGTCACCCGCTATTGGACCGTTATCGGAGCACCCATAATAAGTTGTCCCACACACGAGCTGTCACTCTCGGTGTTACGGAAGTGTGTTGGACAACTCCCATGAGTCGGTTTATGGGGTTGAGTTAGGTTTAAAGTCCACTTCTTAGTAGGAGTTGGTGGTGACGAAAGGCATCCAAGGCAACAAACTTTTGGTGGGAAATTTCATATTGAGAACTACTATTTTGGGTACAAGCTTGTGTTCTGCATCACAGGTTCACCAACTTGTTTGGATATTGGGAGGTTTGATGCACCTAACAATGAGGATGGAAGACGGTTGAATCTCACTGAGCAAGAAGCCTTCGATTTAGTGTTCGAGAAGGTTTTTGAAGCTGATAAGGTCATTAAGTCCGTAGTTTGAATCAAGTATCTCTAGTATAAGTTAATCAGCGTTGTCGTATGTTGTTGTTGTGTTGTTGTGATCTGCATTGTATAAAAAAGATAATTAGTATGTCTTTTTTATGTCACATCTTTCTCCTCTATCATTTCTTTCAAACTTGATTAAAGACACTAGAAAAAAAGAAAAATATTATTTTTATAATTCTGTATAAAATTTCTATATAGTCAAAATAACTTATCTACAACTTTTCAAAATAAAATTTCTTTCATCTTTTCAAATGTAATCACATTTTCTTAGAGAATTTCCCTTATATATATCATCATTCTTGGAAAATTAACAAATTCAAATTGTGGATGTATTAAAATTGTGGATGTGTAAATGTAAAAGTAATACAATTAAATTCAGGTAGAAATGACACAATTTCAATTATATTACTTTTATTACAATTCAACCAAAGTCATTTTAGAATGATACGATTTTTATTGAAAAACTTTTAAACTAAAATTATGAAACATAACTTTTTCATATAAGATCGTGCAACTTAGACTCGACTTCTTCAATCTCATAATAATTTCTTTTATTCTATCTAATATTGAACTAATCCAAATTAGGTCAATTAGATTAATCTCACATCAGATTTAATATTAATTTAATTCAATTTAAATTGAATTGAATTGAATAGAGAAAAATCTAAATTAACTTATTCTTGTTAAAAGTAAATTTTAATTTTAAATTTATTTTATTTTATTAATTTTGAAATATCCAAGATCACCTAACTTCAAATGATTTCATGCTTTTGTTTGTATATTTTCTTGGAGTTGAAATAGTCGAAGTAAACAAAGACTATGAAGTTTCCTTAATATGACATCTTTAAATTTAAATTAATAATACCTGGATTTCTTTTTGGTAGTTCTTGAATTTAAATGGAACTCAAAACTTAATTACACATTTTTAACTTTATAAACCTTTCATAATTGATTTTATAAAAAAATAACATTTTAAAAATGTTACTAAAATTATTGTTTGAGTATTTTTTTTAATAAAAAATAATATTATAAAAATGTTACTACAAAATCTTTAGTAACTTTTTTAATATAAAGGTGACATTTAAATGTTACTAAGTATTTTTAGTAATATTTTTTTAAAACAATAACATTATAAAAATGTTACTAATCATTTTTAGTAATACTTTTTAATAAAAAAAAAGTAATATTATGAAAAGATTACTAAATTTTGTTAGTGTATCGACCAGTCCTCGGGTGTCATTGACCACTGGTACTATTGGTGTCACGTAAGTAGGGTGTCATGTAAGCAAGGTCCCACGAGCCGCGTGAACCAGTATCTCGCGAAGCACGTGCGCCAAGGAGCCAAAGATTGGTCAGACATGTACCGACGTGCCATTAGACAGTGTGGAGAGGTCGAACATTAGGACCCGAGCAGTAGAGCTGGGCCACGAGAGATGCATCCCAGACCACACACCAGTTAACAGTAAGGGAAAAGCCTAGGTCACGAGAGCCCATGCGTGTAGAGTAGATGACGCGTTTAGGCGTAACACAAGTGTAGAGTCAGTGTAAAGATATGACCTGTGAAGGTCGCATTCTAGGGATGAGCTGCACGCATGGCACGTGAACAGCTAGGGCACTCCGAAAGGCGGGTGACCCCAGAGATCAGGTACACGAGGAGGCATCCAGGTGCTCAGCCCATCAGAGGTTGCACTCCAGTTAGGGAACCCACGGGCTAGGTTATCCTAAGAGTAGGGTAACAACAGTGTTGGGTCCGTCCCACCAGAAAACCCATTTTGGGTAAAGAGAAAACCCTAGTTTCAGTCTATAAATAGTAAGGTAACAAACTTGGCAAGGTATGCTATTCATTTGCACCGCTTAACACACACAGTGACAGTTATACAGTTTCGGTGTTTCCTAGCCCTAATACTGACTTGAGCGTCAGAGTACAAACAGCCTCTAGGGCGCCCTTTATCTTTGTATTTTCAGGCATGCATCGTAGGAAAGGCACGTGCAAACGCAGGAATTTTGGACGTAAGAGTGACGTAGGCACACGAAGGCGTTTCAGGTCAACCGACAAGAACAGTTAGTAACTTTTTTTAATAAATAAGTAACATTTTAAAAATGTTATTAAATTATTTAGTAATATTTTTTGAAAAGAGAGTAACATTATAAAAATGTTACTAATCCCTATACTCTAAATTTAAGAAGTCACATTTAACATTTTTTATAATGATACTAAAAATATTTAGTAAATTGTTTGATTAGAAAATTATATAAATGACTTAGATTTGGATATGAATTTAATAACATTGGTAGTTAAAACCTTCGTTGCTAATTAGATACCAATTTATAAACTATTTAACAATAATAGAAACTATTTTTTTTATTATGAGTGTCTAGTAGGGATGGCAAAGCGGGGCGGACTGACCTTTTCAACCCGCTAACCCGCATTAGCCCGCAACCCGCGCGGGCCAGCAGCAGGGCGGGGCGGGCTGACCCGCTAACCCGCAAGAAAAAAAAAATTGGCACTTAGCAGCAAGGCAACGCAATTAGGTTTTCACAAAATTTCAAAGAAAGAAACACAACACAATCACGTCAATAATGTTTATGTTTAATGTTTTTGAATTAATATTTATGTTTATGTTTAATGTTTTGGAATTAGGTATTTTTAATGTTTTGGAAGTGGAATAATAGTGATATTTGATATTCATCTTAATGTTTAATGTTTTGATGTTTGATTATGTTTGAAAAGGAAGAAAAAAAATTTAGGTTTGATAGTACAAATATATAGGTTTAATTTGACAATTTTTTAAAAACAAAATGTAAAAAAAAATATTTAATTTAAAAAGAAAAAAGAACGCGGGTTGGCCCGCAAACCCGCGGACCAGCTCTTATGCGGGGCGGGTTGAGAATTCTAGCCCGCAATAACTTTGTGGGGCGGACCAACCCAACCCACATTTTTGCGGGCCAAGCGCAGGGCGGGCTGGCCCGCTTTGCCACCCCTAGTGTCTAGTAATCAATTCATAAAACCATAGCCTGAGCGTTGCACAGTATATGAAACATGAGAAAGTGAAAACGGAAGAAAAGAAAACAAAGCAAAATATAGAAACAAAGTAATGCAAGAGTTTTGTGAGAAAATAATGAAATTACCTCCATTGTTCTTCCTTCTCGGAGATTTTATACAACTTCTTCTTGAGTCAAAAACAAAGAAGCACTTGAAATTCTGATCCCGCTCCGGCCACTCATATCTCGAAAGCTATTGTGAAGAGGTTTCAGAGGAAACGAGTCATCGTTGATTCTGAGGAAGATATGGAGATATCCGAACAAGATAGTGAAACGAGACTTATGCTTTGTTTGAATTAGGGAGTGAAAATGAAGGACTAGATTTGAAGGGAAAGTGTAAAGAAAGTTAGGATGTTTGGATTAAAGTAAATAGAGTGGAAAGTGTAGGGAAAGTTTATGAAAGTTTGTGAATGATGTGATGGGTGTGATTGAAATTATATTTTTTAAATTGATAAAAATGTATGTTTATAAATTTGTCCTTATATTTAAAAAATTTTAAAAAATTATTTTAATTTATTTATTTATAATCTATAATTATTTTTAATTAAAATATTATTTAAATATTTATAATTGTATATATTTGATAAAAACTTATTTTTATATTAAATAAAATTATTATTTTTATTTTTACTCTTTTGTAATTAAAATAATTATTATATTTTTTTATTATTATTAAATTCTTATTATTATTTATATTTTATAATTTATTATATATAAAATATGATTAATTATGTTATTAAATAATAATTATTTTTGTAATTTTAATTGTATTTGTATATTTAAATTATAATTTTATTTTAAATAAAAATAAAAATAATTGGAGTTTAATATAAAAGGATAAAAAAGTAAATTCAAATTATAATATACTATATACAGACTTTCTTCGCATTTCTTCGCAAAGTTTTGAAGCCAAAAATTTTCTTGATTTGCGTGTTTTTAAAAAAAGTTGCTTTGATTTTCCAATTTTCTCATTGAATAGAGAATCAACGTTTTTCTTTCCTAAGAAACAAACAGTGCCTTAGGAAGAGGAACAACATCGAGATTGAGAGCAAACGAGAGTCTGAGAGAGAGTTGAGATTGAGATAGTGAGAAAGGAACAAGACTAAGACTGAGAGTAAAAAAAAGGCAATAATATATCGACAATCTCAAGTTTTTATACAACCACGTTACAACTCCAATACTATTATTTTAATATTTTTTTATATCATTTAATTACAAATTTATCCTTTATTATATATATATATATATATATTTATTTCCAAACCTATCACATCAAGAGTTGTAACAACTCCAAAAAATTATCAAACTATATTTTCCTTAAAAAATATACCAGTTTAAATTTATTTATTGTAATACAATAAAGTAAATTTATGTAAAAATTGTTACTATAACCATTAAAGTTATGTTTATTTTATTTATAGTAACACTATACAGTATTTAAAAGTTATGTATTGTGACATTTTAAATAAATAAATGTTACTATCAAAATGTTACTGTACGTAAGAAATGGTACAGTGATGTTGAATATTTGATACTAACATGTAATTGTTGTTGAACAATATTGGGTTATAATGTCAACACATTTTAATCACCGTTACATATAACTTAAATATAAACTTGATAGAAGGAAATATATGAAAGATAGGAGACTAATTTGGTACCTTTCTTACTTGTACTTTTAAATCTTAGAAAAAAAAAACAGGAAGTAGAAGTATTATTTTGTCCAAATGCAAAGATAGGAATAGAAGATTTTGATAAGACATTATATTTATTACAATTTTGCATTAGAAGCATAAATATAACCAGAACAATTATATTACCCTGCAAATTCAAATAAGAAACAATTATTAAAAAACAAATCATCAGATGATTGTTGGCTTATAACATTGGCCAAGAAAAAAAAGTAGACATTGAAAAGTGTTTGACCTTGGCTTTTATTTATACTCATTGCAAAGCACAAGATACCGAAAATTGTCTTCTTTGAAACTTGAAAGCAGTCCTAAATCTGAAGAAATCAAGTTCATTCTAGGAATGAATATTTTATGATCAATGTTTTTGCCTGTAATCACTGTACCATCGATAAAATTCTTCCCCAACTCATTAACTTGAAATCTTGTACCATTACATAGTCCATTAGCTTGATCAATATTTCTTAAAAGCATTATTGGGACACCAAAAATATGACAAAAGCAAACAACTTTGATAATAAAAAAAAACCTTATAAACTACATCACGTCTAAACAGGTATGATATGGATAAACCAAAAAATAAAAAGAAATGATAAAAGAATCACCTATTCTTCGATAAATGAAAAGAAGAAATGAGAAATGAATGTGTCTCTATTTCTCATAACCTATATATTCTTATAAACTCATCACAATTAACATTTCAAAATTCAAAATATGCGCCAAATAAAAAATAACGAAAAGAAGAGATTTGTAGTGGTGCTATTGCAAATTGCACAAGGTGCAGTTGCCAAATTTGTAAAAAAGAAGACAAAGTAGTGAACACAAAGGTGAGAGTTTTGGAGGGAATGGTGAAGATTTATAGTAAAGTGAGGGAAGATAGAGAGTGGAAAGAAGTAGTGCTTAATAAATTATGGAACTTGGTGCGAACATATGTCAAATTTTGATTGGATGAAATTTACTATTTTTAATAAAAAACTTTTGATTTTCTTTTGTAAAATTTTGTGAGTGACACGTCATATTTTTTTTTTTGGGGTGGATTCTTGGACTTATATTTTAATTAATTTATCTTTTTAAATTTCAGATAAATAATTTATGATTTTCTGGTTTTTTAATTTTCAAATATTTATCATTTCAATACCGGATTTTAATATTATAGTTTAACATATATTTTATTAGAGAGAAACAATATCTTAACCCTCTTTTAAAAATATAGAAGGAAGGTCGTGCGTGTTCCACGGGAAGCATAAAATATTCCTCGGCACGTGCTTTAATATTATAATTTAATATTGTGTGCCTCGTGAAGATCGAGAACTTTAATCTACAAATAAATAAAACTGTTTATCAAAAGCTCATTAATTATTTATCACTAATGTCTCTATTATTATTATTTTATAACTTTTATAATTGTTAAAAAAAAGGGTGTTCTCTCTTTTGTGACACGCATTTCATTGGATTGCTAAAACAAACCTAATTAAGTTGGGAGTGTAAGACGTAAAATAAAATCCATTTTTGTTTCTATTTTAATATAAACAATCAAGTTAAAACATGAGTCCTTAATTTAATATAAATAAAGTTATAAAAATACCTCAATATAAATATTTCAATTTTGCATACCTTATTGGCTTAGTAAAATAACTCGGTGCAAGTTTGTTTTTATCCAACTATTATACTTGCATTGTTGCATTGCATGTGTGATAAGATATCAATATTAATTATATTTAATAATTTATTTAAATTATTAAAAAATAAATTTTAAATATGATAATGTCATAAAGTTTACACTATCATTATGTATTTTTTTTCATAATTTTAAAAAAAATTGAAAAATTAAGTTAGACTTCGGTTTTTGAGAAACCTGACATCAATCGTAAATCATATTATTATTTAGATAAATATGATGAGTAATAAATTATTTGGGTAATTTTCTTTTAATAATGCGATTTTTTAAAAAAAAAACTTCCAAAATAACTCATTCCAACTTCATCCTTATCCGATTACTGTACTTGCACGTGATCAAATAATCTCTCACCTACTAAGCACGTGGCTTAAGACATTTTATATATTCTCTTTGATTTTTTATTTTTGATTTTTATATAATAAATGAATTTAAATTAATTTGGTTTGAATAACATTAAAGAATAAAAAGTATAAAAAATTGATCATAATTATCTTCAAGAGATAATATGTATAATTAGAGATGATAAGTAAACTTATCCAATTCTAATTCTGCCATGAAGTTTACAAATATTTAAATCATCATATCATATAAATAAGTAAAATTGATTATTCTATTTTTTTTTCTTTTTTCTGTTAAAACCAATATTGAAAATAGTGATTTTCAAAAAGTATTGTTTTTGTGAGTAAAGATTTGGTTTTCTGATAAAAAAAAACTTGTTTCAAAATTTGAGATTATAGATGAAACTACCAATGATTGCTTCACAATTATTTTTCTAACAAGTATATTATCATTATTGATACTGTATGCACCCATCTGAGCTACAAATTCTTTACATTTCTCTACCTATAAATGCTTACTCATTTATTATTTCCTCATTAAAAATCAAGTTATCTTAAAAATATATTTTTATCACTAGAATTTATTAATTTTAATCTAATTATTTTAATAAAAGACTAATATTCAGTTGCTAAATTAAGGGGAAAAAACTACCTCCCAGAAAAAATCTCTTGAAAATATTAAAACAATTTAGTCACATGTTACAAATGTCATGTAAGTCTGTTTCACTACTATGTTTTTCTTATCTTCGTATACATCTTTGATGTTATGTCCATTCTTAACATCGTTTTACATTGTTGCTGAAACATGTTTCAATTCTCAGATTTTCTTTTTCTTTTTCTTTTTCTATTTTGTTTTTGTTTTCTCTGTCATCAAAATTCTCTGTCATCTTCTTTTAAGAACAAGCACGTGGTGCTCTGTTTCTATATAAAGAACCAAAACCAGTCCACCACAACAGAAGCAGAACATCTGCAACAGCACCATCATCCACTAAATCAACCATGAAAGGCACCGCAGTTCTTGCCCTCTCCTTCCTCCTCCCTCTCCTTGCTTTCCTCACCAACCTTCCCTTAGCTTTCTCAGATGTTGAGCAAGTTGTGGACGTAAATGGGAACCCCATTTTCCCAGGTTTCACATACTACATCTTACCAGCAATCCGTGGCCCACCTGGTGGTGGACTGAAACTTGGCCAAACTGGGAACTCACAGTGCGCTCTAACTGTCTTGCAAGATTACATAGAAGTCTTCCGTGGCATTCCCGTGAAGTTCACCATACCTGGAGTCAGCCCCGGAATCATCTTCACTGGTACTCATCAATACCTTATCAATTTAATTATTTCAGACTTCAAAGTAAATAAAAATGGGAACTTCAGCATTTATATGCAACAAGACCACGAGTCCCCTCAAATCTTTTATATCATTTACTTATTAATGAACAGTGAAATTAGTTATCAAACTGTCTTAAAAGTTTACTTTTCTCTCACTATTATGAGTCACTAAGTTGTTGTAGGAAGAATTTTTTGTTGACAACTATTTCAGAGATCTTATATCCACTATAAATAAGAGAATTCGTGGGTTTAAACTTTAAACGAGTTTAGTTAGGTTTAAAGTCTACTCTGTAATATATTCGTAATATGGTATCGGTTGGAGATCTCATATCGACTAGAGATTGACATTTCATTGTATATAAGTGGGTTTGAGATTGACATTTCATTGTATATAAGTGGGTGCAAACCTCAATTCTATGAGCAGGTTTTATGGGATTGAGTTAGACTTAAAGTCCATTTCTTAATATAGTATCAGTGTCATTTAAAGCATATATAAGTGGGTGAAAATCTCATGAGCTGATTTTATGAAATTGAGTTAGGATTAAAGTCGTAATAATGTTTTTTTGTTACTTACTGATTTGAATTTTTGGAAACATAACTGTAGGTACCAAACTGGAAATCGAGTTCGTGGAGAAGCCAGAGTGTTCAGAATCCTCCAAGTGGTTGGTGTTTGTGGACGAAACAATCCAGAAGGCATGTGTGGGAGTTGGTGGTGCCGAAGGGCATCCAGGGCAACAAACTTTTGGTGGGAAATTTCATATTGAGAAATACCAGTTTGGGTACAAGCTTGTGTTCTGCATCACTGGTTCACCAACTTGTTTGGATATTGGGAGGTTTGATGCAGAGAACGGTGAGGATGGAAGACGGTTGAATCTCACTGAGCATGAAGCCTTCGATTTAGTGTTCGTGCAGGCTTTTGAAGCTGATAAGGTTATTAAGTCCGTAGTTTGAATCAAGTATCTCTAGTGTAGTTAATCAGCATTGAGTTATGATGCTGTTGTGATCAGCATTCAATAAGAGAAAGATAATGAATATGTTTTTTTTTTTTGTCTCATCTTTCTCTCTTTCATTTCTTTCAAACTTCATTAAACACATTAGAAAAAAAGAAAAATATTATTTTCATAACACTATAGTCAAAATAACTTATCTACAACTTTTCAAAATAAAAATTCTTTTTCTCAGAGAATTTCCCTTATAATAATTATATATCATACTCTTAGAAAACTAATAAATTAAAATTGTGTAGATGTGATACAACTTGAATGTAAAAATAATACAATTAAATTATATAAAAATAACATAATTTCAATTGTATTACTTTTATATTAAAATTGTGTGCCTCGTGTGCCTCGTGAATTTTAAAATATTCCTCGGAACTTTTTTATTGAAATTGTGTGCCTCGTGAAGATCGTGAATTTTAAATACAAAGAAATAAAACTTTGTGTTTCATCAAAACCTCATTAATTATTTTATCTCTAACGGCTCTTTTAATATTTTATAACCTTTCTAATTGTTAAAAAAAGTGTGTGCTCTCTTTTGTGACAAGTATCTCATTGGATTGCAAAAACAAACCTAATTAAGTTGGTAAGAGTGTAAGATGTAAAATAAAAATACAAAGCCAATTTCTTGTTCTTTGTACCAAATATCTTTCAAATATGTTTCTATAATTTAAAATTACAAAATAAATTCATACTATTTCATGTAATTATTTTTCACAAATAATGTATTATAGTTAACTTAGAAATTGCATGTGACAATATCTTTGAGCAAAATGATACTTTACATGTTATAATCTTTAAAGAAATACTAAACTTGTTGTACTTCAAATTTGAATATATGATCTTTAACTTTTGTTTAAAAGACAATTTACTTTACAATTATGATTGAAGAAACTCTTTTTACCTACTATATATTTATTATCATATTTTAAACAAGATATCAATATTAATTATATTTAATAATTTGTTTAAATTATTAAAAATAAATTTTAAATATGACTAATCTCATAAAATATTAATTACATTAATCATTCAATTTTTAATATCTAATTTTTTTCATAATTCTTTTTTTAAAAATTGAAATATTAAGTTAGAATTCAAATTTTGAGACCTGACCTATTATTTTACAAAGATGGACCAAAATAAAAGTAAAAACCTGACATAAATAGTAGACCATATTATTATTTAGATAAATATGATGAGTAATATACTATTGGTACTTTTCTTTTAATAATGCTATTTGAATAAAAACTATCAAAATAACTCATTCTAACTTCATCCTTATCCTTTTATTATACTTGCATGTGATCTACTCTTATCTACTAAGCACGTGGCATACAACATCTTATATACTCTTTTATTTTTTTTAATTTTTATATTCTACCGTAACCGGTCTATCGGGTGATTAGGTTCCAGACATAATTGAAATCGTTCTGTAAATTATTTACATTTTGAGTTATGATTATCGCTCCATAGATATTATATCTTTACTTAAATGAAAGATGAATGAATTATTTATACTGAGAGAGTTGTTAGGGGATATTTTGATATTGTTATTGGTGAAAGTATTTTTTGTGGGAGTATGAGAATATTTATTGGAATTTTTTCTGCGTTTTTTGAAGTTCAGCTCTGGTTATTGAGTTTTATGGGGTTACACATGCTATGGAAGAAGTTCAAAAGATAAGACTTTCTAATGTTTAACTAAAATGTGATTCTGCTTTGGTTTATGCTGTGTTTACGGGTAGGACAAATATTTCTTGGATGCTTGTAATTAGTGAAATACTTGTTTTAATATTTTTCGTGAAGGGAATGCGTGTGTTGATAAGTTAATTTTGGATTTCTGTTATAGAGAATTTTTTCATTGATATAATAAGCTATCATCTAGTATGTTCTTAGAATTCTTTATGAATATGTATAGTTTACCTATGTATCGTTTTTGTTAATATATGAGTTTTTATCTAATCCCCATATTTTTGTTTTTTATTTCTTTATTTTTTTAATAATATTTTTTTTCATGCGATGACAAATGATTGTTGTTCAACATAACTGAGATGTCAAGTTGCATAATAATGTCTAACATAAAAGTTTTTATTTAGAAGATGGATGAATTAAGTGAATCCAACTATAAGACCTCACTTAATCTTAACCACTTTTACAAAATAACAACTTATTATTACCAAAATTCACAATTTATCTCTCAATATAAAAAGAGACAATTTTCACATTAAGTTATTTACCCTAAACATATACAATAAATGAATTTAATTAATTTGCTTTCAAAGGTAGTATAAGTATAGTTAAAGATGATAAGTAAACTTATTCATATAAGAATTTTACAAATAATATATTTTCTTTTTTCTAGTTAAAACCAATATTAAAAATGGTAATTTTTAAATGGTGTTTTTTAGTAATTTTTTTTTATTAACAATAACTATATGAAGTAATTGGAATGCTCCAACCAGCATATATCTTGTGGCCACCCATCTATATGTGCATTTTACGGCACACTTAGTTTCTATGAGGAAAATTATACTCTATGACTCCTGATATCACGGTGGTGTTAAAAAAAATATATAATACAAAAAATAAGCACCATAATCAAAATTATTAAATAAAAAAATTAGTTATTAATTATTATTATATTTATTGAAATAAATATTATTATTATAAAAACTAAAAAATTATTAATATTTAAAGTAGATTTTATTATTAGTAAAAAATTATAAAATAATGTTTAAATTAGCATCATCGTAAATTATCAAAATTTTAGTTATCATTTATTTTATAAATTAAATTAATTTTTATTTATATTTTAGAGATTAATTTAAAATGTTACAAATTAAAATTTAGATAATTAATTTAGAGACCAATTTAAAATTATTTTATAAATTTTTATTAATAATAAAAAATATTTTATATATTAATATATAATTTTTTTAATTAATAGAATAGTTTTTAATTTAATTAAATTATAATTAGTTATTCTGATCTCAAAAATTAATTTTATTGTAATGAAATTTATAATCAATTAATATAAAAATATGAAATAATTGTATTATTGATTTATGAATGGATGTAAAAAATGATTTTATGTAAAATTATGAAGATCATTCTGTATAAAGAACAGAACGAATCCAGCAGAAGAGAAGCACAGCATCCAGTAATTCAACCATGAAATCCAACCTTGCTCTTTTCCTCTCCTTCCTCCTCCCTCTCACTGCTTTCTTCACCAACCTTCCCTTAGCTTTCTCTGATGATCTTTATCAAGTTGTGGACGCAGATGGGAACCCCATTGTCTCTGGTCTCACATACTACATCTTACCAGCAGTCTATGGCCCATTTGGTGGTGGCTTCAAACTTGCCCAAACTGGCAACTCAGACTGCCCTCTAACTGTCTTGCAAGATTACTCAGAAGCCTTCCGTGGCTTACCTGTCAAATTCTCCAGCTCTGGAACCATCTTCACTGGTACTCATCAATACTTTATGACTTTTATTATTTGTGTTTGTATACTATTGTCTTCTTTCTCAATCGACCGGTCGGTCTATTCTTTCCTCTCTCTTCTTCAAACGATCTCTATGTTTTTCTCTATCCGCTCTACTCCTTGTCTTTTTAAATTCCAACTCAAATTATGTTTACAAAAGACATTCCGGTTCTCAAATGAGATTTCGTTATTCGACACTTAGTGTTATTAGTATTGGATGATGACGTATCTGATTTTTTAAATCTGTGCTTATTTATATGATTGTGATTGTCATTAACCTCTTGTTATTTTATGGAGATTCTAAGAACATACATCGTCTTGTGTCTTCAGTAAAAGAACACATTATTATAAGTTTAATATTCTCAAATAGAGTTAGAATCAAGAGAACTATTCTCTTCTTTCTCAATGGATTAGTCGATCTAATCTTCTCTCCATCTTCTTGAAACTTGAAACAATCTACATGTTTTTCTCTATCTGCTTTATTCATCGTTTTTTTAAACTCCAAACTCAGATGGTTCTTACAAAAAGTACTCTGATCCTCAAATGAGATTTCTTCGTTATTCGGCACTCGGATTTACCTGTAGATATTTATATGATTGTCATAAATTCCTTGTTATTGGTCGAATTAGAAATTTAGATCATAATCATAATTAGGAGTGTATTAAGTAATGATTAACCAACTAATATTATTCTTTGTTACCTAAATTGTGGTGAGAATTTTTCTTGAAAACTATATTATTGTGTTACTAATTTGAATGTTTGGAAACATCACAATAGGTACCGAACTGGAAATCGAGTTCGTAGATAAGCCAGAGTGTGAAGAATCCTCCAAGTGGTTGGTGTTTCTGGACGAAGCAATCAATAAGCTATGTGTGGGAATTGGTGGTGCCCAAGGCCATCCCACGGAACTAACTTTTGATGGCAAATTTCATATTGAGGAATACCAATATGGGTACAAGCTTGCATTCTGCGTCACCGCTCCTCCAACATGTTCGCCTATTGGGAGGTTTGATGCAGAGAACCATGAGGATGGAAGACGCTTGATTCTCACTGAGGATGATGAAGAGTTCTATATTGTGTTCGTGAAGGCCTCTGCAGCAGATAAGGTTATGAAGTCCGTAGTTTGAATCAAATATTTTAGTGTAGTTAATGGGCGCTGAGTTAATGCAATCACATGTTGCTGCTGTGATCTGCAATGGCTGAGAGAATCTTGTGCAGAGACTGAATAAGAGAGATAATGAGTTTGCTTTCTTGTGTCAGATCTTTATCTCTTTCATTTCTTTCAAACTTCAATGAAAGACATCAGAAAAATATTAGGTTAAATATTGTAACTGTAAAACTGACTTAAAAACAAAAATATCCATATATAAATTGGGTGCATCTCACATCTATCTAGATGTTCCGATAACAAATTTTTGTAACAACGTTCTATACACTTAAAATGACTCTTTCTATAAATTTAAAATAACTCATACCTTATCAAGAATACCATATAAAATATAAAATTTGTATGCATTGTTGTATGCATAACTTTATTTTTAAGTTTTTACCAATTGTAATGAATTATTAAGTTTATTATATTGATTAAAACTTTTTACTCAATTACATTAGTTATTAGGAATTCATATTTTATGAATTTTGACTTTACTAGTGTTACCTTATCGATATTTATGACTGTCAAAACATTGACTCCTTCACGATATATTATGTTGTTGATAAAAAAAATGTTGTTATTATGTCCTTAAAATAAAATGTTACTAAATCCATTTAGAAAGCTACCCAGTGATTACACGTCATATAAGTTTTCATCCATGTCGAATTTGTAGATTCCCAAAAATCATAAATATGATAAATATAATTGAATTTGGATAAATATTAATAGTTTCATATTAATCATCACTTGATCAGTGCACTGTTGCAATGACAGAAAAAAAAAACGCAATCACACTACATCTCCATACCTTCTTCTCTCACTTCCATAAATTTTCGAAAAAATGCCCCTTTATAATATTCTGGATTATATAATCCAGAAGTCATTTTTCAAAATTTATAATTAGCTTCTGGATTACATAATTCATAAGCCTTTTTTCAGATGCATGATTACTTTTCAGATTACATAATCCGGAAGTCTTATTTAGCTTCCGGATTATGTAATCCGAAAGTCTTTTTTCAAATGAGTTTTCGGATTACATAATCCAGAAACTATTCTATGAGGTGACACAAGAAGGATAAAAATGTATTTTCATGTTGTGTATGGAGGTGGCAGAAGAAGATATGGAGGTGCAGGAAGAAACAGTCTAGAAGATGCGACTCTGTAGTTATGGCTTCCTATTGATAGTGAACCTGTGACTGGACCAGTGTTGAGTTGGTTGCAGTGTGCCAACACTTGTTAGAATCCATACTTCCCTAATATAATTAAGGACAAAACCATCAAATTATCATGGTTCAATAACATCTTTTTCCAATAATATAATTAAGGGCAAGATTATCAAGTTATCATGGCTCAATAACAAGTGATAAACGATGTTGAGAATGTCATAACTAGTTTTATATAAGAAATTGTTAATTTTATGGTGATTACAAAAATTACTCTTATTTTACATTTCATTATCTTATTATTTTAATTATATTTTTTATATTTTAATATATATTATTAAAATAGGTTGTAAAGTAGGAGTGTTTTAACTTATATAGTGTCGTCAAAGAAAACCTAAACAGGATCGTTTAAATTACAAAACTTAATATTTATCGGTATTTTGGTTAATAAAGTTTAAAATTTTGACTAAATTAATACAAAAATTAATTAATCCAATTTCTTATAATACTTAGTTGGGAACAGTATGAGCATGACATGGTTAAGGATTCTATATAGGTCAGAATTATTACAGTCCGACCAAACCGAACAAACGATCATTTGGTGATAGTGAACCGAACTCTTGTTATTTAATAGGCCACTGGAACATGTTGGAACATTCTTGCACCCTCTTCCCCTTCGAGAACCCTCTTTTCCTCCTTCAAATATCAAATACTAGAACCTTCTTCATCTCTCTACATTATACTATAACACTTCCATCTCACCAGCTAGAATGCATGTGACATGGAATTTTCAAGAACCACGATAACACTGCTACATTATCTCTCCCTATATATACAACAACAACCACCTTGTGCCTTATAACTTCAATCAGTCTAAAGACAATATTCAGATATAGCCCAAATCAAACACGTAATCCATTGCTTTCAATTTTCCAATACTTCTGTGAGTACCTAGGCAGAAGGCACGTACACATTTCAAAACACAAATGAGGCACTTGGTACTAGTACCACTGATCTTGCTTGTTCTTGCTGGTTTTCCATCCAAGGCAAAAGGGTATCTGCAACCATTTACAGATCGTCCTGGTGCACTCTGGGCTGACATATGGTCTGATCGTTTCCTTGATCCATTTCGTGTGTTAGAGCAAATCCCATTTGGGGTTGCGAAAGATCAGCCATCCATGGCTGTTTCACCTGCACGAGTAGATTGGAAGGAGACACCAGAGGGACATGTTATAATGATAGATGTGCCAGGGTTGAAGAAAGATGAGATCAAGATAGAAGTGGAGGGGAACAGAGTGCTTAGAGTGAGTGGAGAAAGGAAGATGGAGGAGGAGAGGGAAGGGGATCACTGGCATAGAGTGGAGAGATCTTATGGCAAATTCTGGAGGCAGTTCAAGGTACCTGACAATGTGGATTTTGATTCTCTCAAGGCTAAGTTAGAGAATGGAGTGCTTACTCTCACAATGGCCAAGTTGTCACCTGATAAGATCAAAGTTCCAAGGGTTGTTAGCATTGCAGGGGATGATGAAAGCAAGCAGGTGCTTTGAATTATTGATAAATGATAATAACTGTACTCCCATGGACTTCTTTGTGTGTCAGTAAATGATCAATAAAAAAAGGGTTTGTTTGTACTCTGGCTTGGATTTTGGGGATAAAAGGGTTCAACTAAGATCGTTGGTTGTCATCATGTAACAATTTATCATAGTGTTGATCCTGTTTGATTAGCTTGTTTGATCTTATTTTGTGGTCTTGCTCAAGTTTTAGCCCTTTGATTAATAAATAAGGTTGTAAAGGAATGAACTCGGAATAATACAATCATGGAACGCATTAATAAAAGAAAATACATAACAAAACGTGAGACACACTTAAAAGAGATATCATACAGATTCTGTCATTAGATGCTGTAAAATAAATAATCTAGCATTCAACATCATGTAATCACTTACATGGTGTAAACTGTAAACCTTCTGTTCGTATAGTGTGGCTGAAGCATTTTGTCATGTTTGCATGAAAATGATGTTACTAGGAAAGCATCCTTCAAAGACATCTTAGTTTACGTTATCAAAATGCAGCCCAGGAACAAAAAAACTGGACCAGATTTAGAAAGCGTGTTGATATGATACAGTACTTAAATAAGCTTTGAAATCTCTAAAGAATTAGAACTCCTATTCTTCTGTCCTCCAAGACAAGATTTCATCAATGGTCAAACCAAAATGAATAAAATATAGACATGGTCACATGGTAGTTTTTTTCTTCTGTTTCTCTGTTCTTGATAAATCTTCGAAATTGCAATGAGACTTACGTCAAACAATTAGGTGTCCCTAGAAAAATCCTTGGTCATGTGATGCGACTGCATGTACCAGGAATCAGTTGCAAGGTCTGCACTGGCTTTAGTAAAAAAATTGGGTTTCTATTTACTGAAGTACATTGATTCTTCCTCTGTTTAATCCTCCAAATGTAGTATGGTGAATCAAAAAGTTGAGGTCAAGGACTACAGATCAACCATGATTTCATTTCTAAAACCAACGAGACTTTCCAAGACCCAGTATAACTCTTCTGTCTTTGGATTCGATTTGTCAAGAGAATAGAACTGATGAACCTGGTCATCAACCTCAATCCAGCTGCAACCTGGAATTTTGTAAGACTTTTGCTGCTTCAGTGTCCTCCACAAATTCCTCACTTCATCCCACTGTCCCAACTCCCCATATACATTGGCCAACATTATACCGTAACCTCCATTGTGTGGATCTATTTCAACCAGTTTTTTGGCCGCAAATTCTGCCAAATCACTCCGGCCGTGCACCTTACATCCATTAAGCAAAGAACCCCAAACAACCTCATCTGGTTCCATGCTCATACAATTGACAACTTCCATTGCCTCATCAAACCTCCCTGCTCGACCAAGAAGGTCTATCAAACACCCGTAGTGCTCAATCCTCGGCTCTATCCCATATTCCCGACCCATCATCTCAAAATACCTATAACCCTGATCAACCAATCCACCATGAGTACAAGCATTCAACAAACCAATGAAGGTGATCTCATCCGGTCTCACGCCACCACCACACCCCACCATTTGCTCAAAAATGGCAATTGCACTGTCACTCTGCCCGTGCAACGCAAAACAGTTAATCATCGAGTTCCATGAAGTCAACCCCTTCTTCGGATTCATCCCAAAAACCTTCCTTGCTTTTCCAAGGCTTCCACACTTCCCATACATATCAACAAGCGCATTCGAGACAAACGAGTCCAATACAAACCCATTCTTGGACACATAACCATGTATCCATCTCCCAAGCTGGAGCATTCCCGTGTGGCCGCAAGCCGAAAGTGCACAAACCACAGTGACCCCATTCGGCCTATTACACTCCCAAACCATTCTCCTAAACAACTCAATCCCCTGACTGAAAGCCCCATTCTGAGTGCACCCAGCAATGAGAGCATTCCACGACGGCACATCCCTCTCGGGCATCTCATCAAACACCCTCACCGCACTCTCAACATCCCCCACCCTCGCAAACCCAGAAACCATAGCGGTAAAAGACACCACATTTCTCTCAGACATTTCATCAAACACCTTCTTTGCATTCCGCAACCCACCGGAAACCTTGGAGTAAGAGTCAACAAGCGCCGTTTGCACAACAGGGTAGTGAAGAAACCCGGATTTAACGATCTGGGCATGCAGGGAGTCAACGGCGCATGAGTCCGGGCATGCTTTGAGCGCGTGGGGGAAGATGAACTGGTTGGGGCGGGTGCTCTGGGAGCGTAGCATGTGGCGGAAGAGGATGAGGACTGAGGGGTGGTTGGCGGGGTGAGCGGCATAGGCGGTGATGATGGCGGTGAAGAGGTGGGTGTTGGGGGATGGGTGGTGGTGGAAGATGAGGTGTGCATAAGAGAGGTTGGAGAGAGTGAGGGCGCAGAAGCGAAGGAGCTTGAAGGCGTAGAAGTGGGTGTGGGCGTGGCCGAGAGTGGTGAGGTAACCCTGAAGTTGCTTCAGGTGGTTCAGATCATTGCACTTGCTCAGTGTTTCCAACACATGTTCATTCAGGTTTCGCTTCATTTGCTTTTTTTCTTTTCTAAGACGAAGCGCATCAAATTCTTATAAAACACGATTGATCAAGAGCAATTACATTTTACAATTTTCATGCAATTTCACATATTAATTAAAATTGTTAAAACTTTAAAAAATTATTATTATTCGAATAATGTCACACTATTTCAGTGTATTTGAACTGAAATTGTGTGAAAATAACACGACTTAGTTATAATCAGATTTCAATGGAAATTATACCATCTTAAACAATTAACTGAATTTAATAATTTTTTAAAATTTTAATATGTTAATATTATCTTGTGAAATTGCATAGTAATAAAAGTACCCATATTCTATATGTTCTAGATAGAATTTATAAAAGTCCCCATAGTAGCTGTTTCCATATGTTATTGTGTATTAATATTAAATAATGTAATTTTGTGACTAATATAATAGATGACTTTTACTACTATATGAGGGTAAACGAATGAAAAAAGACAAGCAAAACAAAATTCTAAATATAGTTTTGGCAGATTGCATAATAGTACGAGGTTGATTAGCAGAACAAGCATATGAAGTTAAAGTTGAAGTTATGCATAAAGATAATGAAAGACATCCAATTACGAGGTTAATTACGAGGTTTATTTGTGTGTGATTTTTATTGTTTTGGTTCAAAATTATAAGAAATAACTTGTTTGGATGAGATTGAAAAGAATGTGAAAACAAAGATATGTTAGATGAAAATCAACAAAAACAATGAGAAAAGCAAAACGAAAACCTAAATATGGTGTTAAGAGACTACGGAACAAGAGTAGGGTTGGAGTTGCACATAAAGGTAGTAGAGGATAAAGAACTTACAATAAACTTTACATTTGGTCACAACGTTATTCTATTGTTAATGTTTTCATAATTTCCTAACATCGTATTTATATTTTTTTTTAGATTTTTTCTTTTTTATTGATCCTAATCCAAAAATAAAAGTCACTTATTATGTTAATCACAAAATTACATAGTTTAATATTAACAAAAATATATGAGGATATGAGAAGACAACTAAATTTATGTTAACCACAAAATTACATAGTTTAATATTAACAAAAATAATATGAAGAGACAACTAAATAAGACAGGACAAAATAACAACGACATAATCCATTAAAAAAAAATTAAACAACAAAAATTCAATAAAAAATATATATAATTTGTTAGTACTCGATATATTAAAAACTCAATTGAATATATATATATATATATATATATATATATATATATATATATTTTTTATATAAAATAAAAAAAATAATATCATTTTTTTTTTATAATAAAAATAAAAAAACATAATATATGTTATTTT
>Ga0123342_1004081_pt1 | contig 22744 bp, 14 predicted proteins | sample Turbeawhitnodule_FD_89960 | JGI IMG/M metagenome (GOLD analysis project Ga0123342, IMG submission 89960) | Root nodule microbial communities of legume samples collected from Mexico - Turtle bean Mexico white nodule | ecosystem: Host-associated > Plants > Roots > Nodule | place: Mexico: Nepantla... | reverse complement strand
TTCCCTTCTTTTTTTTTTTTTTTTTTTTTTTTTTTTTTTTTTCTTTTTTTTTTTCCTTTCTCTTCCCCTCGTTCTTCTCCTTCCCTGCTGTTTTTTTTTTTTTTTTTTTCGCTTCAAATCATAGTGCACTGCAACGCTGCAGATGATTTTAACTGTTGCAAAAATCTTAATCAAACTCACTCAAAATGAAATACTTTAGGGAATACTGTATTAATTATTGGATCCTCAATTATTAAATATACTTTGTGGTTCAAAATAAATTATAACCAATCCATCCTCTTTTCTTCGTCAAGCCATACATTTATGAAATAATTAATGCAGACTTTCATGAAAATTAAACTTAAAGATGACTGAAAATTAAATAAGTTGTTTGACTAAAATTTAATAGCATCAAATTAGTTTTTTCTTTAAATATATATATATATATATATTATTTTTATTTTTATTTTGTTGATGAAAAAAAACATTTGACGAGTGTTTATCTTGTGTTATTTGAAAATTATGTAGGTATGTAACTTAATTACATATCTATTGTAATATTTACAATGAATCGCCTACACATATAGCAGGATTTAAAGTATTTTCTATTTTAAAGACAATGTACAAGGAGATAATCATAATTCAAAAATATTTCCAATAAAAAATAAATAACTCACGAAAATGTTTTGAATATAGTGGCTCAATACTTCTTGATGATGTTTTTTTTTTCAAATTTATTTCAGTATTTTATACATTATGAATTTTGTTATATTTTTTTGAAAGCAAGTTAATTTGATAATAGTTTTGCTATATTAATATATGACGTCAATAGCGAATCATATTTTATCATTTAAAACTAATTTGCTGATTAAAATGATATATAAACAAACAATAGATTATATTGTCTCTTCTCTAAAAAAATATTATTAAACTAAAAACATTCAAACTGAGAAAAAGTTATTAAACGAAAAATAGTTACCTAATTATTTGTATGCTAATTCTAAATAGTTACCTTTTTATAATTAATTGTCTTACCGTATCTTGTACTAGTTTGGATTTTTTTGTAATAAACATTTATATGTGAAGAAAAGTGGTCAAATAGATAATCTTGCCAATAAGATTAAATCAATTTATCTACCCCATTTTTATAAATGTCTTATTTACATTTTTCAAAGCTAAGGTATGTAATATTAAATTATAACAAATATTTTCATAAAGTTAGATATAATATTGTGAGTGCTCTTACATATCAGTAATTTTTTTGTTATAGTGGGTCTTAGGTCTTTTACATAGGTTCTTCCCCTATATAACTATAAGGTTCAGCCCCTATGTACAGTCATTATGATTGAATAATACTCCTTTTATTGTTTCACCTTTACTCTTCTTCTTACTCTTACATGGTATCAAGATCGGGTTCATTTTTTTCTTGAACTCTGATCATGTCTTCTTCATCTTCTCCTACCTCCGATAAAGAAACCCCTTCATCCTCTTCCTCTCCCTCTTCTCAACTTCATACCTTTCCTACGTCTCTCACCCTGAAACTCACCGATGACAACTTCCTGATTTGGAGTCAACAGATTCTTGCGCAGGTCGAAGGTCTCAATTTACTCAAATTTTTGGAATCATCTTCCACTCCTCCGCCGTTTCTCTCTTCTGGTAAAGAAAACCCTAATCCTCTCTTTCTTCTACGTAAACAACAAGATAATCTTCTGGTTGCTTGGCTGTTGGCTTCGATGTCGAATTCTTTGTTAACCAAAATGGTTGGTTTACGATCGGCTTATCAAATTTGGGACAAGCTGAATGTCTATTTTGGCGTCCAATACCCGTGCGAGAGTTCGCAAGCTCAAAACCCAGTTGAAAACCCCTAAGCGGGATCGATCTATCAGTGTTTATCTTCTTGACATCAAGCGGGTTGTCGATTCTCTTGCGGCTGTTGACTCCAATGTTTCCACAGAAGATCATCTTGAAGCCATCCTGGATGGTCTTCCTGAGGAGTATGATTCGTTCATCACCTCTGTCACGTCCCGTCTTGATCCCTACACTGTAGACGACATTGAAGCATTGCTCCTGGCTCAAGAAGAGAGGTTTGACAAACATAGTCTCTTGATCGTCCTTTCATTCAAGCTAATACTGCTTCTACTCAATGGAACCCTTCGGCCCCTTCACGATCTTCGTTTCGTGGAACCAATTTGTGTGGCGGCCGTGGCTCTGCCTGTCATTCCTTCAATAAACGACAACCACGGTTTCGTAATTCACAAAAGAATTCATGGAGTGGAGTTTTTGATTCTTCTTCTTCTCAACCTCTTCGGGTTCAAAGTCAACTTTGTTTCAAATTTGGCCATATTGCTCTTCATTGTTGGCACAGGTCTGCTCCTATTTTACCATCCAGTGTTTCGGCTAATACTGCCCTTTTTCAGCCTTCCTCTGTAGGTGACCCTGAACCTTCAATTTTGGGAACCCCTTCCATCGTTACTGACCCTTTGTGGTACCCTGATAGCGGCGCCACTCATCATATCACGCATGATTCCTCTATCTTCTCCAAGAAAATGAACTATTCTGGTAATGATACTGTGCAATTGGGAAATGGGTCAGGTATGAATATTCAGCATCTTGGTTTTGCTTCCCTATGTTCTTCTGGTTCTAATGCTTCCTTCCGTTTACATAATCTTTTGCATGTTCCTTCCATTCATAAAAATCTTATTAGTGTCTCTAAGTTTGCACGTGCTAATAATGTGTTCTTTGAATTTTATCCTAATCAGTGCTTTGTCAAAAGTCAGGATACCAAAGAGATTCTTCTCCAAGGAAACATACGTGATGGCTTGTATGTTTTTCCCTCATTACACAGCTCTTTGCTACCCTCTGTGAATACTAGTTCTCACATCTCTGTTATATCTCCGTATGAATTGTGGCATAAAAGACTTGGTCATGCTTCATCTAGAACTGTTCAATGTGTAATGCGAATGAGCAATATATCGTGCAATAAAAATTATTTCTTTTGTGATTCATGTGTTGTTGCCAAAAGTCATCAATTTCCTTTTTCACTTTCACACACTGTCTATACTGCTCCTCTTCAGTTAGTTTTTGTTGATATCTGGGGTCCCTCACATGTTACTGCGCGTGATGGATCTATGTATTACATTGCTTTTATTGATGCGTTTTCTAGGTATATTTGGTTGTATCTTATAACTTCAAAATCTCAAGCTACTGCTGTCTTTTTGCGTTTCAAATTACTTGCTGAAAAACAAATTGGTTTTCTCATCAAATGTCTTCAAAATGATAATGCTAAGGAATTTATTTTCTTAACAAAAATCTTGCATGATCATGGTATTACTCATCGATTTACTTGTCCACACACTCACGAACAAAATGGATCTGTCGAACGCAAACATCGTCATGTTGCTGAAACGGGTTTGGCTCTTCTTTCTGCTGCTTATCTTCCTCTTAAATTTTGGGGTGAGGCCTTTATCTCTGTTGTTCATATTATTAGTATTTTACCAACGCCTGTTTTAGATAATGTTAGTCCTCATGAAAAGTTGTTTTCATCTAAACCTAATTATACCTTTCTTCGTATCTTTGGGTGTGCTTGTTATCCTCTTTTGAGACCTTATAATCAACATAAGTTTGATTTTAAGTCATCTTTGTGTTTATTTCTTGTTTATAACAATACACACTAAGGGTATGTTTGCCTAACTCCTTCTGGAAAGACTATCATCTTAAGACATGTGATTTTCAATGAATATTTGTTTCCTTTTTCCAAACATGATAATCCTTTTGTTATTCATAATGAGAGTAATACTATTGATTCTTCCTCTTCTTCTTTACCTATAACTATGGTTTCTGTTCCTAATTGTTCCTCTCCTACACCTACACCCACTCAGTCATCACCTATATATATTGCTCATAATCATTATCAGACTACTTCTCCTATTCTTGTTCCCAATCTTCATCCCATGGTAACTCGCGCTAAGGTAGGTATATCTAAACCCAAAATTCTCCATATTGTTGTGACTAATGATTCTTTTCAGTCGTCCACCTACAAACAAGCTATGAATCATCCTCAATGGCTTCATGCAATGCAATCTGAATATCATGCTCTTGTTCTAAATAACACTGGGACTCTTACTTCCTTGCTTGATGGTGCAAATTTAGTTGGTTTTAAATGGATTTTCAAACTGAAATATAACTATGATGGGTCTCTTCAACGCTACAAAGCTCGGCTTGTAGCCAAAGGCTTTCAACAATACGAAGGATATGATTTTACTGATACTTTTAGCCTTGTCATCAAGCCAACCACCATTCGAATTGTCTTGACTATTGCCTTAAACTCACGGTGGCCAATTCATCAAATCGATATCAACAATGTCTTTCTCCATGGTGACTTGTCATCTCCTGTCTACATGCAACAACCACCTGGATTCTCCACTGACTCTACTCTTGTTTGTTGACTGAATATAGCCATATACAGTCTCAAACAGGCACCTCACGCCTAGTTTGAAAAGCTCTCCATAACTCTTCTTCGTCTATGTTTCGTTGCTGCTAAGAGTGACACTTCTCTCTTCACACGGTTTACTCAATCTCACACTATCTTTATCCTAATTTATGTTGATGATATCTTAGTTATTGGTAGTTCTTTGGTCTTAGTGCAGGAATTCATCAAACAGTTAGGCTTATCCTTTGCCTTGAAGGATCTTGGACCGCTGCATTACTTCTTAGGAATCGAAGTTTCTTAGCTTAAAGACAATTCCATTCATCTATCTCAAGCAAAGTATATTAAAGATCTCTTATGTCGAACTAACATGGTCAACTCAAAGCCCCAACCCTCTCCAATGCTTTCTTCTTTACGGCTTATCGCTAATGAATCTGTCTCCGTTGATGATCCAACGTTATATCGGTCTATTATTGGTGCCTTGCAATATGCTACTATCACCAGACCCGAAATCTCCTTCTCGGTTAACCGTGTTTGCCAGTACATGCATCAGCCCCAGATTCATCATTGGAAAGCTGTGAAATGCATTCTGTGATACTTGGCTGGCACATCAACTCACGGTCTTCTCTTAACTCCTTCCCCAAACTATTCTATCACGGGTTTCAGTGATTCAGATTGGGCCACGAACTTGGATGATCGCAAGTCTACCACTGAATATTGCATATTTGTGGGTCACAATCTTGTGTCTTGGTCATCAAAGAAACAAAAAGTTGTCTCCAAAAGCAGTACTGAGGCTGAGTACAAAAGCATTGTCGTTGTCCTTGCTGATATTACCTGGATCCAGTCTCTGATGACGGAACTACGCATCCCCTCTTCCACTCCAATAATTCATTATGATAATCTCGGTGTTGTTCATATTGCTGCCAATCCTGTTCTACATTCCCGTTCGAAACATTTCGAGCTTGGCTTACATTTCGTCCGTGACCGTGTTCAGCGTAAGCAGCTGTTGGTTGTTCATCTCCCGTCTCAATTTCAACTTGCCGATGTCCTCACTAAACCTTTGTCAGAAACTATGTTTCAGAAATTCAAAGATAAACTTAAGGTGGTTGATAACTCACTCATAAGTTTATGGGGGGTGTTAGATATAATACTGTAAGTGTTGTTACATAGTAGTTATTTTCTGTTGTAGTGAATCTTTTACATAGGTTCTTCCCCTATATAACTATAAGGTTGAGCCCCTATGTACATTGACTTTAATTGAATAATACTCTCTTTTTACTGTTTCACTTTTACTCTTCTTACTCTTACACATAAGGATATTTTAGTATGTTTGCTTACATGAACTCTTTTTCTAAAGTAAAAATTCTAATATTAGGAGGAACACGTGTCAGCCTATACTATATGATTAAGATAGCTTTTATTTTAATAGGAAACTATTTTTCTCACAATAATATACTTACTATTACTTGCAATTATTTGTCACTATCTATCCATAAAACAGAACACATTGCTCTGAACAAATAGAGAAATGAATAGGAATCGATGTGAAATAAAACTTGATTTAAAAAAAAATTAAGAGAAAAAAAACGACAACACAAATTGAAATTAAAAGTAATTAATATTTTTCATTGCTGCGAAAATTAAAATAGATTGATTTATAATTGAATATTTATATAAGAGTTGAAAATATACACTTGGCTCAAAATTTAAAGAAGTGTGTTTTTAAATGAAACAATTATATTAACGAAAGGAATTCGACCAATTTTCACCAAACTGTATGGAAGGTACTTAAGAAAATTGTTGGGTGTAGAAAGATGAAACCCTAATATTTGTAAGTTTGGGCCTCATTCTCACACCTTAAAGGATTATTTGCCTACTATACTTACATCTATTTCTCACTATCATTTTTTTGTGTGTAGGATATGAGGGAATATCCATGATTTGGATCAAGAAATATGAAGGAAACAGGAAGAGTGGATTAAGATGAACAATAATTTCTCTATCCCTCTTCAGATGCAAAGATGGAAGGGGACATGATGATTTTTTCTCCGTTTTGTGCTTATTTTTAGTTTTGTCATTCTCGTAATAATATATTCAATAATACCTTTTAGTTTTATTATTTTTTCATCATATATGGTTAGATAATATTAATTTTATGATTCTTTTAATGTTTTGACAATATTAAATAATTCATATATTTTATTTTTTTTAAAATAATTATTTAACGGTACCAAAATAAATTATTTAACGATACCGAAAATAAATTATTTAACGATACCGAAAATAATTTATAATATTTTAATTAACTCAAATCTACACAAAAAAAATAACTCATGTTTTGTCATTTAAATATTTTTAAATACAAAGGTAAATTTGTAAATTTATATTTTACACATTCTAAAAAAATTAAAAACATCTTTAACAACCATCACAAAATTCAGTAAACCTTCCTAACACATTCACTCTAATACATCTCAATTCAAGCACACTTACTTTCCTCTCACATCCTCGCACTTCCAGTTCCATTTCTCAATCCAAATTACGTTTTTGGGTATTAGATTGTGCTATGCTCAAAGGAGATATCAAAATATTTCAAATGATATGAAAAAAAAGTTGTAAAAGTATGGAAATATCTTGAATGTAACACGCATGTTTCTTTCTTCAAGAATGCTTATAAAAATGTATTATGTGTTTTCTACACAATCGTTTCCATGCAAACATAAAATCAAAATATTATAACTGCCGTGTATTGTAAATTGGAAGAGAGAGGTGCCCATTTTACAAGACACGGTGGAATCAATTTCTTTTATGTATAGTAAAGTAATGGCTTATTTTCTTAATTTATTATACAGATGGGAAAGTAGTCTTATTAAAAAAAAATAAAGAAAAAAAAAATCGGTGTGAAGATGAAATAGGTAGTGTAAATAAGATGGACCTAGATCGTTTACGCTACATAGAGCCAATGTTTCTTATTATGGGCCTGAAATTCATTAACCCAAGCATCTCTGGCCTGCTTTTAGTGGACTGTTTCTTCCTACAACTCCATTCTTTATTGTGATAATATATTTTTATCCTTTTTGTGTCACTCTCATACATAATCTGGAAGATGTTTTTGGATTCAGAAGTGTCTTTTTAGATTTATAAAATTCATAAATGTCTTTTTTGGATTTGAGATAAGCCTATGAATTATGTAATTCGCATATATTCTAGATTATATAATTTGAAAGTTAATCTCATATACCGAAAAGACTTTCGGATTATATAATCTTGAAGCTAATCACCCATTTAAAAAAAAAAATTCAGATTACATAATTCAAAAACTAATCTTATATTTATAAAAAAACTTTCAAATTATGTAATCCGAAAGCTAATGAGACATTTGGAAAAAAAAAATTATAGATTACATAATCTAAAAGCTAATTAAAAATTTAGAAAAAGACTCTCGATTTATGTAGTAAAAAATATTAAAATAATAATAATTTTGGAATATAAAAATTTATGGGAATAAAAAAAAAATATGTATGGAGGTGCAGTGGAGGCCTTAGTTTGTGTAGGGGGATAGGAGTAATTGGACTTTTCAAGTTTATCATCTACACGCAAGTAAATAAGCCATGAAATTTCAAGATTTACCAACTCTAGAAGATCAAGATGAAATAAACGTTGAATATTTAAGAAAAGATTTTCAACACTTTTGCCCATTTTTTAATTGACTTTTTTTATTTTATTCCTACTTGTCTTCATTTTTTTTTTCAACCTGCAGCTCTACAACAAAAATTAAATAAAACTGGAACGTGATTTGACTTTGACATTTTTTTAACCCCTTCCATTTGGATTAGTTTCTTAAGAATGAAAATGAAATGTTAATATCATATCGACAAGGAGCAACATGCCAACACCAGACTTCGTATATCATCAAACGAAGACTTTATTTGACACCAAATTTGTTGCTTTCCTGTTGCATCAATTAAACTCATGGGGGTAACGAGTAACTATGTATGTTTTTTTTAAAAGATTGCAAAATATTGCACTTATATAAAAACAATAATAACTTTTTTTACATATACTAAAGTACCATCCATTTACGTTGTGGTGCTTATTTTACAGATGTTAAGGGCTCTGAAACTTCATTGTGTAATTCATATACGCCTGTTTTTTAGACTTAGTTTTTATATTATTATTTTTGCAGACTCTTAATCTTATGTCGTAAGTAGATAAGTTAGTTCTTACGTGTTGAAATTAGTTTGGCATGTTTTCATATTTGCGCATTTCCATTTTCAACATTCATTGTGACGGGGAACCAAAAAAATCATAAACCTTTCTCTTTTTCACTTGTTCGTAAAAATCTTTTAGATGGCTGCAATGCAACATTGTTTTCTGTTAATTTCGCAATTTATTTCAAAGGTTGCAAAAATATAGTTTTTTCAAATTACATGGCTTTCCACAATCACGGCTCAAATTTAAAACACGCTTCAATGTATTAACGTGACTTATTTTGGTAAGTATCTTCAATTTTCTACAGATTCAGTTATTTTTTATTTTAAAACGCACAACAACTCTTCAAAGTCCACAATTTAGATCTTCTCCATGACAACACCAGCTGAACTTTTCAAAAACCATTTGCTTTTCAAACCTACCAATATGCTAAATCAACCCTATAAAAGTAATACACACAAACACAAAACCTCTTACCCCTTTAACAACCATCAATAACAATGGCAGTCACCAAAAGCCTCTCAATATTTCTCTTCGTCGCCGTGATCTGCGCCGCCGCAGCCCAGGCCGCGCAGTTCAACGTCACAAACAACTGCAACTTCACGGTGTGGGCCGCCGCCGTGCCCGGCGGAGGAGCAAGGCTGAACCCTAACGAGACATGGAGCATCGAGGTGGCGAACGGCACCACGGGAGGGCGCATTTGGGGCCGAACAAACTGCACCTTTGACGACGCGGGACGAGGTGAGTGCTTAACCGGCGACTGCGGCGGTGTTCTCGTGTGCAACAATACTCACGGTACACCCCCAAACACGCTGGTGGAATTCGGGGTGAACCAGTACAGCAACCTCGACTTCTACGACATCTCCCTGGTGGACGGTTTCAACCTTCCAATTCAGTTGAACCCGACATTTAACTGCAGCAGCGTAAAATGCGCCGCCAACATCATCGGAGAGTGCCCCACCGAACTGCAGGTTCCGGGCGGTTGTAACAACCCATGCACGGTTTTCAATACGACAGAGTACTGTTGTACCTCCGGTGCTTCGGGGTGCGGTCCCACCGATTATTCCAAGTTCTTCAAGGAGAGGTGCCCAGATGCGTACAGTTACCCTATGGATGATGCCACCAGCACATTCACTTGCATGGGAGGATCTGATTATAGGGTTGTGTTTTGCCCTTAATTCATTTGTGTTTATTTTTGTAATTGCTTTTTTTTTTTAATTTCATTATTCGTATTGTTATTGGATACTTTGATATATGTATTATGACAGAAAATAAGATGTTATTGGAGGCGAGGATCTCTCTCTCATGGGATGTGGTGCTCTTTGTCCCAAAATAAGTTACAAAGATTTACATAAAAGTTCACATGAAAGGAAACAAGTAGTTCTTGTTCTTGGAACCCTAGAGAGTTTATTTATTATGGCAAGAGGGCATTTCCAAAGGAAAATCAATGTTGTTTCCTTCTTATATTTTATGATGAATTTCTTAAAATTGAAAAAAAAAGGTTCTTCTAATGTATTTAATTTTAAAAAATATATTTACGGAATATAGATTAAAATATTATTTTTATTGACTAGGGATTTATATAAAGAATTTCAATTGAAAACATTATGAACATGTTGTAATGGAATGCCCCTATCTCTACGACTTATGAGTTTCATTCATATGAACAAAATAGTTTTCCACTGCCATCCATTATTTATGTTGACATGCATATTTCCCAATTTTGACAAAGGTAATTAAAAAACTAAGAATTGAACAGCGATGTTGAAATGAAATTGAAGTTTTTATACATTTTCTTTCCTGGTAAAAAAAAGTTGTTAAAATCAGTTTTGAACAAAAAATGTTTGATAAAATTACTTGTTTAAGTGATTAATAAATCTAAAATGATAAAAAAGAACATCTTTAATTATATAATTGAATAAATTACATTTGCCTCTACTTTAAACTTAGTTAAATTAATGACATAAAATCTTATTTAGATAATACACTTTATGTATTGACTCAATAATATGTAAGTTGATTAGCTTTTATTATAATTTTCTCACATAAGTTTTATCAATCATGACTCTAGTAGTTAATAAAATGTAATTTAAAAATAAGACCCTTAAATATCTAATATTTCCAGAGTGAAGGCTAATTAATATAATTCTATCTAGTCTCCAATACATAACCATAGCTACTTAAAAAATGTATTAGTTACTTGTTATTTAAGAGATTTTGATTATAAGGGAAAAGGTTTAACGATTGAAACTAATTTATAAATGCAACCAATTAATTTGGACTATTGTCCATATGCACTTGCATTCTTCATCCTCATATTTTAAAGTTGCACTCCCATAAAATTTTAAATTTCAATTTTACTATTTTAAAATAAATTATTAGGTGTGAATCTTCAATGTGATTGTGTTGAAGTATTTGGATACTTGGTGACTGATTCTGAAAAGTACGATAACAAAAATATGTATTTTAAATTGTATATTTTGAAATATATGTTTTGTATTCTAAAATAAAACAATTTAACTTTCTACCATTATGAAATTTACCATTCAAAAGAGGATCTAAATGCACATGACAAACTACTTCAAAAACAAAAATGAAATACTTACCGAAATTGCATCACCAAGCACCGTGCAACACAACTAGCCACCATAAAAAAGCCACTAAACACCAACAACCACAGTCACTGAGCACTACCAACTTCACAATAACACAAGCACATCGAATGTCCATAATTCAGAAGGGTAATTGGTACTTCAAAATTTAGGGGGTGTAGCTTGAAAATATGGGGGTGGAGAATGGAAGGGCCTTGCCCATCTTTAAAGTGTAGGCCTTTATTGAAGTTTTTATAGGAAACTGTTTTTTAGTATTTTGAAGTATAAGAATACCTTTGAAGGATAAGAGACAAGAACATTTTCGTTAATCTTCTACTTGACTTAGACATAAAGGTAGCAATTATATCCGAAAAGAACGTTACCTGGGAAAAATCAAAATATCAAATTAAATTAAAATAATCAGGTTAAAGAAAAACAAAGGAATGCACAAAAAGTATTTCAAAAGACTGAATTTGTTGAAAAAACTAAAGAAGCAAACTGAAATATAAAACTTTTTCCAACAGAACCAATCTTTCATTTTTGTGTAAAGCACTCTTTATTTCCTCGGTGATTAATTTAGAGTACTAACTTAAAATTTTAAAAAACTTATTAGATTGAAATAATCAATAATTATTTATAACATAATAAAATATAATGGGATGTATCTGCGACCTAAGATAATAGCGAAATGTGCAGAGTTGAGTGACAAATAAAACAGTATTTGAATATAAAGTTGAAAAGTGATATTTTGAAGCAATATTTAACATTTGAAAAATTAATATTTTTATTTTTAACTTAAAATACTTATTTATATATATATATATATATATATATTATTAAAACAAGTTGTAAAGTGTTTATTTTTAAAGTATGGTTTTCTTTTTTCACAAAGTTGAAGTTGTTAAAACATCTGAAAATTGGGTGGCACGTGTAGGCGTGTCTATTTTTTTGAAGTATTTGATTGAACTGGAGTGTAACTGTTGTGTTTGACCCGAATGCATAATACATAGATATGATGACTAATATTTTTAAGTACAATTTAAATTAAAATAAAGTTTGGCAGAGAGATAAGGAAGAAGAAGAAATGAATAGCCGCCTCAAAGCTTTGCGACTAATTTTCCACGCACACTGTTCATTTAAAAGCGATAGCTCCACACCAAACACCATGTGGGTATATTATGAGATTATTGAAACGGTCTTAATGTTCTTCTCTCAAATTAATGAAAAATATATATTTATCTTTTATAAGGGAAACTACGTTAATTATAAAGATTTGAAATGGATTGTATAAATGAAATTATAATCAATTTAGAAATATAGTTAAAAAAAATTAGATATAAGGAGAAGTAGAAGAGTAATATTCTATTTATAAGAGAAATATGATGACTTAATAAAGAACAGCATATAACATACTATTAGAACTGAGAGATAAGGGGAATAACAACTGGTAACATTCTAAGACATAAGAGTAATTCTAATTTATATTTTATATTATATTCAGTATATTTTATATTTTATGCTCTTAAATGTCAAAGTATTTTTTTATAGGTGGAGTTTTCTCCTTTCTTAATTCATGAAATTTGTAGGAATACAATCTGATAACCATCGAATTGAGAGAGATTTCTCTTGATCTTGATTAGAATATATATATATATATATATATATATATATATAATAATAATAATAATAATAAAAGTATAAAATTAAATAATATGAAAAAATATTATTAAGAATTATAATATGATCGTATAAAAATTTGATTTCTCAACGTATCATTACCATTCATATAAATTGTTAAAATCTCTCTACACTCAACCATGTAAGGCTATATAAACACCAAACACCAGTTTTGGAATCCACACTGAACACGATAAACATGGCTCACTCACTCTCCCTAACGCCACTTTGCGCCCTCCTCATGCTCGCCTCATTATCTCTCGCCACCGCTGCAAACTTCGAGATCGTCAACAACTGCCCCTACACGGTGTGGGCGGCTGCCAGCCCCGGCGGCGGGCGGCGCCTGGACCGCGGGCAGACGTGGAACCTGTGGGTGAACGCGGGCACTGCCATGGCCCGCATATGGGGTCGCACCGGGTGCAACTTCGACGGCAGTGGGCGAGGGCGGTGCCAGACAGGTGACTGCACCGGCGGCCTGAACTGCCAGGGCTGGGGCGTTCCTCCGAACACCCTGGCGGAGTTCGCCCTGAACCAATTCGGCAACTTGGACTTCTACGACATCTCCCTGGTGGACGGTTTCAACATCCCTATGGACTTCTACCCCGTGAACGGAGGGTGTCACAAAATCAGTTGCACCGCCGACATTAATGGGCAGTGCCCTGGGCCATTAAGGGCCCAAGGGGGATGCAACAACCCCTGCACCGTGTATAAGACGAACGAGTATTGCTGCACCAATGGGCAAGGAACTTGTGGACCCACTACGTACTCTAGGTTCTTCAAAGATAGGTGCCGTGATGCTTACAGTTACCCTCAGGATGACCCTACCAGCACCTTCACTTGCCCTGCTGGTTCTAACTACAAGGTTCTCTTCTGTCCTCTCGGAGATCCTCTTCACATGCTTCCTAATACCACCACCAATCAATATTAAAATAACCATACCAACGCTGTGTAGATCCTTCGATGGGCCTACCTACAAGGAAATGAAGTTTTTTCACAACTTCATTTTTTATCATCAATAAAATTGGATCTCCTTTCTGTTTCATTTGATCTCTTCTACTGCCATCAAATTAGAAAATGAAATCTCTCTCACTCAACTTTCTATGTCGCGCTAGTTTCTGTAAGGAAAAAGTTTCTTTAACAATATCATCATAAGGAAAAAAACAAATATTTCACAAACACTTATATTAATATAATAATATTTTGAATTAAAAAATATGATGAAAATAATTTAAAATATTAATTTATTGAACTTTTAATATTATTATTTTAATATTATTTAATTACAAATTTAAAACCTATACTATCATGCGATTTCAAGACTTTTTAAACTATCATTTTTCAATGTTTACCTATTTCTGATTATGATTGATGGTAATATTGTTAAACCTGCAGCAGATTGAGAAATAATTCTTTCTTGAATGAACCAAAAATACATAAATGATCATGTCCCCACAAAGAAATATGACTTTTAGTTTGAAATGTTCAAATATATATACTAATTTAATTAAATTCACTAATCTGTTAATGTTTTTTAATCAAAGTCCCATATGATAATCTCTTCATTGTATTTTATTTAAACTGAGTTTCTCTTAACACTTGCCATTTCAGTTGAACTATTTTTTTCATTTAAAATAATAATTTATATTTTGAAATAAAAATACGTATATAATAATATAGAAACTATTTAAAATTAATTAATAACAATGCTTAATATCAAAATTTAATTTTATTTTTTCTAAAAAATATATATAAATTCATGTATATGATTGACGAATTCCACTCAAATTTAGGTCTTTCATACTCATCATATACAATCTTAAAAGACAAATTAATTATTTATGTAATTTTTTCTGCATTTTCTATTTTTATATTTTCATTAGCGAATTACATTATTTGTGTGAATTCTCGAAATTTTGAAATTTCATTCTATGACAGTTGTAAACTTACGTATCATGATGTGACGTATTTGATGCTGTTATTAAAATAATATTTTTCTATATTTTGATACTGAAATATTATGTTACTATTAATTTTTAACATAGGAGTATTTTTTTTTCAGAATTATAACAACGTAATGATTTTCGTTGTCTTTAATGATGAAACATGGGATTTGAATGTGATATATGATGGAATAAGTGGGAACTGATAATTTTATTTTAGGGACTGTTGTCACTGCATGAGATCATATTGCTTTAATTTAATATATCTTACAAATATAGTATGTTTTTATCATCAACTGAGGTTTAAAAAATCACACAGTTGCATAAAGAAGCAGCCGAATAATGATGAGAATTAAAAATTTAATATTGTTTTTTTTTTAAATGGCGAGGGCATGATTATTGTCATTTCATAAAGGATCTCTCCTATGCCTATCCAATGTTTAAAGATCTAAGTAGGTAAGAAATTATTGCATACGCTGATGTGATATGATCAAGATTTAAACCTAATATTTAAATCTTGTTTAAGATAATAAATTTCAATAAAATAAAAGTTATTTAATTATGTATAAATTAACATTTTAATTTGCGAAAATTATAATCAATATAAATAAAAAAACTTATAATAAAATTTCTTATAAGATTTTGAAAAGAATTACTAAAACAATACGATATAATAAGACTGGATTAAAATAGAAATAAGAGATTATAAAAACTACGAAGCTCAGACACTTCTCTTAAATAACGTGTCAGTGTCAGATACTCATGCCGCACACATATCCGTGAAGTGTCTAATTCAAAAAGTATTTGTTGGATTTCTGACAATTCTAGTACATAGTGTCCAATTCAAACTTATTGTATAAATTTTTATTATGATTATAAAAATAAGAAACAAATCCTTTTGAACCAGTTATGAAAAACATTTTTTTTCTAAAAAATAATCTAAAAGATACTTGTGCACATAAATCTTTATTGTAAATTTATATAATTCATGATTATATATTATATAGATATGTATCTCCGTATCCTATATTTTAAATATTTTACGTATTTTCATGTTAGTGTCCGTGTCCGTATCCGTATCCGTGTCTATGTTACGGACTATAAAAAAAAGCTTTATAAGAAACATATATTATTAATTGCTTTTAACGGAATGACATAAATGAATGAAAGAGAGGTGTGGGATATGAAATGTATGTGGACAATAGTTAAGTAAACTAAGTCAAGGTCAACGAAGGGTGTTGTTTGGCTGTGATTGGGTATCTCATTTTCGGATTAACTTTTGAAACTTCAATTCAGTGAATGGGAACTGAAAAGCTTTTGAGGCGTGGAAGAATACTATATATCAATACAGTTTGCACTTAGCATAATTTACTAAATTTGTTTGCTTAGTACAAAATATCGTAAAACACTTCCCTTTATCAAAATTTATAATAATTTCTTTAACCATTACAACCAGTAACTAGTTTATAGTTTTACAAGAGAAAAGAAACAGATTTTAATTTTTTTTTATAAGAAAAAAAAAATCTGTTTTGCACTGGTTAAATTAAATTACCCCCCACCCACCCCACGAATACTATAAAAATCATAACAACAACGTGTAAATATGTTATGTATACGGTCTCTGTAATTTAATTTGGTTACTTTTTTTAAGGTTGGATACCTAACTTTTTCTGGTTTCGATTTTTTGTTTTTTCGATTTTTAGACTTAGTGATTTTCAGTTTGAGATAAGCGGGAAGGGATACTTGGAAAGATGCTCTGACACTTAAGTTAGTTTGAATACAATATGCAGGTGAGTTAAGAGTGAAAAATTACCTTTAACGATGAGTGTACTTGTATTTATAACTTTGGGATGAGTCTCAACTGTTATGGGTCTACTCTTAGATTCAGATAAGGGCCCAATTGTGTCTTAACCATAATTTATAATTAATAGGCAACTTCTTCTTCCACCTTTACAAATTTCTTTCTGCACTCCATCATTTTCAGATAAGACTATTTCCCCCTTTAAAAAATGACTTCCGGATTATTCTTTTCGAAATATTTCCAAAACATCTTTTCCAGAATATGTTTTATGAATTCCGGATTTATCAATCCAGAAATGAAAAAAAAAATGTGTTCCAGAAAATGTGTTCCATAATGAGTTTTTTGTCTTTCAGATTTTCTACTCCGAAAATACCCTTTGCTTATGTAACCACTATTTCAGAAACACCTAAAACTGTAAAAGATAATTTTGAAGAATGTAGAGGTGCAGGAAGAAATTGCCTAATTAATATGGTTTAAGTAAATTCAATAAACTTTGTTTATTGTTTGTTCTTGGTTGATTCGATCTCTCGAGTACAAATTATTTTTTAGTATTTATATTTTTTTTGTATATAAATTAGAATAGCTGATTCCGGATTTGTTTGAGTTCAACAGCACCTTTCCTTGCTCCTGAGGCCCAATTTACTTTTTCTTTTCAGTTAATCTCCGTATTCCGAACCAGTATCTATCATACACCATAGTACATCATTAGAATACCATTGAAAGATAATATAGAAAGTGCAAAAGGAATGCAAGGCACGTTCTGTTGAATATAAATATTAATAAGCATGCAGTTATCAGAATTTTGACTAAAGGAATGCAATGCACGTTCTATTCAATATAAAAACTATAAAGACTCTATATTGAAAAACAATTTTATCGGATTCCCAAAGTTCTAATAATATGAAATAGGAAAATGAAGTTTTGACACTATCACTGATAGTTATCAGAGTTTAGGGTTTAAATATAAATATATATAATAAAAAGTAAATTTGTAATTAAATGATATGAAAAAAATATTAAAATATTAATATTGGAGTTATAATTAATTGTATAAAGTTTTTGGATTTTTAATATGTCATTATCTATGCAATATATTAAATAGGAACTTTTTCAATAATCTCATGAGCAAAATTTTAGAGCAAATTGCACTTACTCTAAGGTCTAGTAAAATTTCCAGCATGCCTCTCCACCCTTTTTATCCCTACACTATTTTTCGTTAATTGTTTGAAAATCACTGTATATAACTCCCCTAGTTATTTAAAAAAATATTACACTGAATCCCCTTCAAGGGAAGTTATCATAAACATAAAAAAAAACAAGGGTTCATGCGTAATCTCAATAATCAGAGGGAGTTAGAGGAATTCACTCTATTTTTAAAAGGTGCTACACATTTATTATCTTTTTACTTAAGCCAAAACTATCTTGCTAAATAGTTTTAGAACAGAAGTTACATTCAGATAATGATAACATATGACATTCATATAATGCTGCACAGTGAATATATTGATAAAAAATCACTTTTAAGTTTGTAATTACTGAAAAACAGAACATGATATGAATTTTTGCAAAACCAAAGAGTTTGCTGATTGGATCCTTCAGATTAAAGATTGAGATAGGATTTAAACGTGAAACAACTATTGAAATATCAAAAGATTTTTTAATTGAAAATATTGAACAACCTTTATTGAAATTGGTTGAATTTGTTTATCCTGACTTCATACAAAATCTGACTGAATTTTTTAATGATGGTGCAATACCTTGTCCTACCACCGAATGTGTGGACCAAGTCAATGAGTTTATCTTATCATTAATTCCCGAAGAAGAAATTAGTTATTTAAGTTCAGACACACCTTGCCAATCTGATAAACAACAAAAGGTTCAAGCTGAGTGGTTTACATCATAATTTTTGAATGATATCAACTATTTGGGAATATTACTAATCATTGTCTTAAACTAAAAGTTGGAGTTTCGGTAATGCTTCTAAGGAATATTGATCAAACGAATGAACTTTGTAATGGAACAAGATTACAAGTCATTGACTTGGGAAAGAATGTTATTGGTGTCAAAGTTATCACTAGAAAAAATATTTGTGATAAAATATTTATTCCTAGAATGAACTTGATTCCTTCTAATCAAGGCTTGTCTTTTAAGTTTCAGAGAAGACAATTTTCAATATCTTTGTGTTTTACTATGACAATAAATAAAAGCTAAGGTCAAACGTTTTCTAAAGTTGGCTTATATCTACCATGTCCATTATTTGTACACATGGGCAATTATATGTTGTTGTTTCAAGAGTGAAATCTAATATATGAAAGTGATTATAACAATTTTCATCCGTTGTTTTTTTGTAATAACAAGTTTATTCTTTTCTCTAATAGTAAATCTTTCAACAAGACTATAAAGTATATCCAAGAAAGGTACAAATCTATACTTATTTAATAAATTCAATAATTTTAATTCTCTAAATTTTTAGTTTTGTTAAATTTGTTTATTCTGAATAGTCCTACTTCAGGAATTTCAATGTGCTTAGTAACCCAAATGTGCATATTCACTATAGATTGTAATCTAGTTATTATAGTTTACACATGTTCTGTATTATAATAGTTTACACAGGTTTTGTTACATACTGCTCCCTAATGAAAGCGATCAGTCGTGAAATGTGTTTATTTTTGTATTATGTTCATTTCTTATAACAGTACATTGCATATGAACATTTTTTTATCAACATTTTATCTCATTTAAAGCATTCAAACACCGAATTAGGTATTACGAGATTAGTTCAATTTTAAAAAATAAATGTTGTAGTGCATACACATAGGAATGTTGTTGTTTGTTTACAAACTCAAGCAGGAGAGGTACCTCACCCACTTCCTCAGGATGGTGTAAACCAAAATTAATATATATTTTTGTTAATAAAATTTCTTATATTATTTTACTTTATTTTATTTTTTCTAACACTATTAACTTGAGTTGTATGTTTGGTTTAAACTACTGAGACAGAAGTTATGAGAGGTACTCAATCATTATTCATAATTTATAAATTTTTTTCTTTCTTTATTAATGGTACACATGGTTACATTCAGATTTTTGTTTTATTTCTTACTTTTTTTGGTAATATAATTAACGTGTTGTGTTAATTCAAATATGTTAACATTAAATATCATATTGCTCAACACTCATATTATAACACCTAAAGAAAAGTAGTTATGTATTTCATTTTTTTTTGTTTTTAGTCTCTTTTGTTGTGTGATTGAGTAGATCTTCTCTCACAAAGCTTTAATAAATGTAGCATATTTATCGATACATCATATTTCGGAATTGTTATTGTGAAAATTATTTTACTTTATCCATCAAATTGTTGCAAAATTGTTGTATGCATTCACGTTTAAATAGAGTTATGAAAAAGTAAAGAATTTGTTGCATTATTTCTCTTAGAGTACTTGCTCTAATTCATCATTTGTTGTGTTATGTTAAAAGTGTTTATTTAATAATAGAAAGTTATCATACTATGTTTTCAAAATTAATGCATACATGTAGGATATATAGGATTATATATTTTAAGTTCTGGCTTGCTGTCTTAAGAAGGATGTGTTGACTACTTTCGAAGTGATTAACATGCATAATAAATAAGGAACACCTATATATTATTTTTAATTTTTTATTCTTCATTACTACACCATATTCATATTTTATGTGAAAGATACAATATCCTTTATTTTTGCAGCTCTCAAAGCAATAAAACTTACTCATACATCAAAATAAAACTTCATTCAGAGAGTTCATTTGATTACCATGAACAAAGAAATAAAAGGTATATATTTAGTTGATATAATTTATTATTTCCTTATTTAATACATGTTATTTAATTATCTGGTAACATCAGAGAAATTCCAAAACTTGCATATTCAAAGGAAACACTCTTCAATCATCCTCTATTGATCTTTATTTTTGTTAAATTCATACTATTTGTTGTTTTTAAATGTTGATCATATCTATTAGATTATATAATTGAGAATTGATGTAATTTTAATTTATAAATTATGATAGAACTTATAATATCAATTTTATCTATTATTAAATTATATAATTGATGTAATTTTAATTTACAAATTATTATCCAACTCATATTATCTTTTAGAATAAATACCACTCAAGCAAACAAAATAGTTAAGGGTCACTTCATAAGCAATAGTATAAAGCCACACGCAATAAAAATATTATCTTTTAGAATGTTAATTTTAATATATTACGTTCTAGAATGTCCAATTAAATGTAATATATAAAGTTCCACATGTCAAGATAATCTAATTAAGTATAAAATTTTAGAAAAATCACCGTGAGTCCCACGGGTTATTGTAACTAGTTATCATTAAAATCACTCTACACTCAAACTTAATGATATATTGAAATTCATATTTCTTATACCACCATATTACAATCTCTAATATTATTTTTTTATATTATTTAATTACAAATTTATTTTTTAATTGTATACAACTATTTCAAAGTATCATTTTCCATAACTCTACATAAACACCAAACACTAGTTTTGGAATCCACACTCAACATATAAACATGGTTCACTCACTCTCCCTAGCACCACTTTTCTTCCTCTTCACATGCTTCCTAATACCACCACCAATCAATATTGAAATAACCATACCAACTCTGTGTAGCTCCTTCAATGGGCCTACCAACAAGGAAATGAAGTTCTTTCACAACTTCATTTTTTAGACTGTTTCTTCCTGCACCTCCACATCTTCTTCTGCCACCTCCATACACAACATAAAAATACATTTTTGTCCTTCTTGTGTCACCCCAATAGAGTAGTTTCCGAATTATGTAATTCGGAAACTCATTTGAAAAAAGACTTTCGGATTACATAATCCAAAAGTTAAATAAGACTTCTGGATTATGTAATCCGGAGAATAATCATGCATTTGAAAAATGACTTCCAGATTATGTAATCCAGTAGCTAATTACAAATTTGAAAAATAACTTCCAAATTACGTAATCCAGAATATTATAAAGGGACATTTTTGGAAATTTGAAAACTTATGAAGGTGAAAAAAAAAGGTATGGAGGTGCAGGAAGAAATAGTCCATTTTTTATCATCTGAGAATTAAAAATTTAATATTGTTATTTTTTTTTAAATGGCGAGGGCATGATTATTGTCATCACCTAAAGGATCTCTCCTTCGTCTATCCCGTGTTTAAAGATCTAAGTAGGTAAGCAGTTATTGCATACGCTGATGTGATATGATCAAGATTTAAACCTAATATTTAAATCTTGTATAAGATAATAAGTTTCAATAAAATAAAAATTGTTTAATCATGTAGTTAAATTAAATTTTTAATTTGTGAAAAAATATAATCAATATAAATAAAAAATTTATAATAAATTTTCTTATAAGATTTTAAAGTTAAATTAAAATTTGAAAAGAATTACTAAAATGATATGATACAATAAGACTGGCTTAAAATAGAAACAAGAGATTAAAAAAAGCTTTATAAGAAATTAGATATTATTAATTACTTCTAACCGAATGAAATGAATGAGTGAAAGAGAGGTGTGCGATGACTTGAACAATAGTTAAGTAAACTAAGTCAAGGTCAAGGAGTGGTGTTGTTTGGATGTGATTGGGATCTCATTTTCGGATTAACTTTTGAAACTTTCAATTCAATGAATGGGAACTGAAAAGCTTTTCAGGCGTAGTAGAATACTATATATCAATACCATAATTTACTAAAATTTTCTGCTTACCTTTCTCTTTCTCCACCAAAAAAACACATCATCGCTTTAAAAACTACAACCATGAGTTTGACTAGTAGAAGCAAAATCTTATATGCCAATAAAATCAAAAGCCAAATACTAGTAACAAAATTTATAATAAATTCTTTAACCATTACCACCACTGTTAGGTTTGTGCTACTGTTATACTAAACTAGGGTTACCATAAAACATTCTCTGCCTTCATTCATATTACTTAGCCCCTTTTAAGGGTATAAGTGGGCCATGGGCCTTACAATTAAAACTGAAATACATAATAATAAATGGCAGACTTCTCAAGTAGTGGCCTAGTTTTATCCAATTACAAAATCATTCATCCACATGGGTT
>Ga0123342_1004080_pt1 | contig 22745 bp, 6 predicted proteins | sample Turbeawhitnodule_FD_89960 | JGI IMG/M metagenome (GOLD analysis project Ga0123342, IMG submission 89960) | Root nodule microbial communities of legume samples collected from Mexico - Turtle bean Mexico white nodule | ecosystem: Host-associated > Plants > Roots > Nodule | place: Mexico: Nepantla... | reverse complement strand
TGTGTTTTATATACTTATATATATTATTTTTTATTTTTATTTTTATTTATTATATTTTTTTTTAAAATATATATATATATATATATATATATATATATATATATATATATATATATATTCGGGAGCCAGAGTAATTAATAGTAACTAATGAGGGTGGAAATCAAAGAAAAGTTTACGATAATATCATAATTAATTACGAAATATGGTAAAAGCTTAAGCATTTAGTGTACAGATCCAAGGATTACTTTTTTCCATCTAGAAAACATGTTCGCATGAAAGTCTTTTGACATGAATAACTTTATATGAGTAAGTAGGAAGTTCAGATCATTTAGAGAATAACTTCTGGGCTCAAAACATACAAGAAAACAAGTTATATGATGTAAAACTAAAGTCTTTTTTATCAACAAACAATAAATTAAATAGAAAAAATAACACAAAGGAGTATTTCAACTCTTTTACTAATGCAAAATCTGTCAAAACAAAGCAACAGATTCACTATTTTCACAAAAAAAAAAACCATGCTAAGCAAGAAACCCTAAGACGATTCTACAACAAAGAAAAATTATAACTCTCATAAAAAAACTAAATAATCAAGTAGGAAAAAGAAACCAAATGCACACTTACCTAAACAAACATTTGGAACAGATGTTCTACCTCTCAAATCAGACAATTATCAATGATTTGTTACATATTAAAGCTACTTGATTTAAAGTTGAAGCATTGTGATATTTGAAATTATTTAGTTTAATCGTCTCTTTTTAAGGGTTGAACCACCCTTAAATGATTCCTGTTGTTCAATTTTTATTGCTGATAAAAAAAAATGTCCTCTATTAATAGTGTAAAAGGGTAAGAGGATAATTGGGATGGGGAATGGATCATCATTTCCTTCCCTATTTATTGTTTAACCTATTGTAATTGAGGATAGAATTTAAGCTCAAAAATCTTCCTCCATTACTATATCATGCCCTACTTCTTATCTTCATATGGCTGATTAATTAAAATCAACAACATTCGAAAGATTTTCAGTTCACAAGTCCTCTTCTCCTTGTGAAGAGAAAAATTAAATGAACTACACAGATCTTAGTTGCTGAAAACTCAGATTTTTTTTTACAACAATACGGAACACTTTTACAACTTACCAAAACAGTTAATTAACGAAAATTGAAAAAAAAAAAATACTCTAAAACCTACTAAACTACTCTAACAAAACTTTCCAACATCATAAATCAACAAGAACTAAATCGAGTTTAGAAAAATCAAATATCCGTAAAACAGATATTATGTATATGTTATAAACATGAATTTGAAACCTCCATCAATTTACAAGGATTATACATACAATACATACATATATATTCTAGGTAGCTAGCTACTTCTATCCTAGATCTAATTATCTAGTTTATTCGAACTTAGCAGTTACTACTTACAACAACAAAAGAACGAGGCCAAAAAGCAATTCATCGCTCCAAGAACACACTATGTCCCTCGAGACTGAATTCAGCAAATCATGGTAGTTACATGCAGTCACCACCGTGGGTAAAATTTTCATGGCTTCTGAGCTAGATAGCAACCCTTTTGCCTTCTCCAACAAAGAGTTGAGTCCTTCCCTTTGGCGCTTCAGCACTTGATCTTTATTAGCACCCCTAAGAAGGCCTATATAAGTATCCAAATCATGAACGCAAGAAGGGTTTTGCACGTTGAAGAAGTCAAGCATCAGTTCAACTCCCACATGCGCATAACACGAGCAACTCCAAGGGAACAAAACCCTAAAATTCTCGTTGAACACAACACCCGGTAGCTTCGTGATGGGATCATTAACATTCGATATTCTTAGCACCTTCACACCCAACTCTTCACACCGGTTTTTGAACTCGGAGTTACCAACTCTTGGTCCTCCAAAGGAGAACACAGTAACTGGCACTTCAGTGGTTCTTCTTTTCTTGGAAAATGATGCTTTGATAACCCTGAAAGTTGTTGTATACAACTCTTGTTATGAAAGGTGATAAAGGATAAATAACATTGAAGATCGTAACGTGTTGTATAGAAAATAAAAATAATGGATTCTCTATGAATCATTACCGTTTCTTGTTCAATCCAAGCTCGGCTATGTCGTAGGCGAGCAAGATGGCCAAGGCACTCCCCATGCTGTGACCAGCCAAGGATATGCTGAGTTTCTCGTTCTCCTCTTTGTACTTGTTCATCAACCTTGACACCTCACACAGAAGCTGTTCCCTGCAACTCTCGAGTCCAAACTTGGAAGAGCTTTCATCTGAGGTGTAAAGGGACAAAAACCCTGACTCCACCTTCACTTCAGGAAGAGGGTTATAAGGATCAAGCATGGCAGGGCTCAAGGAACTCATCAGGTTAGAAATCCATTCCTGATTTGTAACCGTTCCTCGAAACGTTACGAGGATGTCTCTCCTTCCCAGTCGTTTCACTGCTTCATCTGACGACACAGCCACGTAACCAATCCACCGACCAGACGAAGACGAAGAAGAAGAAGAGTTTGAGATGTTGGGAAGGTTTATGTTTATGTCGGGTGTGGCGTAGATGTACTTGGTGACTTCGTAGCCGGAGTTGGACATGCCCACCTCGCTCAACATGCTTTTCTTCCCGTACTTGCAGTTCAGGTAGCGTTTGGAGGTGGGGTTGAGGTCGAAGGCCTTGTAAGAGGCGGTTACAAACTCGCCGTAGCGAATGATCTCTTGGCGGAGAAGAGGGTGCAAGGGGTCCAAGAGGTTTTCCCAGTTGTTGCACCCTTGAACCTCTCTCCAGAAATTGGAAAGAGAGGTAGTGCGTTTGGGTCTTGCAGTGTTGTTGGGAACATCATTAGCAGGGTTGGTGGTGGTGGTTGCTAGGGCGGAGGAACCCGGAATCAGAGTTGAGTGGTTAAGAGGAGACAAGTCGTTTTTTCTGATGGGAAGTGAAACCTGGGCGAAAGGGTGAGACTTTGTTGGGTGAAAGGTTTGGGAGAATGTGATGTGATTGGTGTTGGTTGTTGTGGGTAGGTGAGTGACAGAAGCCATAGATAGAGCAGAAGCAAAGAGAAGCAGTGAGGGAAGAAGAGGGAGTAAGAGGTTTGTTCGTGGATCAAAAGAGAGACACACAGTGTAGTTTTATACGAAGTGGAGAAGGGTTTTGGGTAATAATTGTTTATTCAACAGATTACACTATACGATTAAGGTTTTGGTTTTGGATGTATTTTTAAACGAATTTTTTATTTACTTTAATGTTTATATGTACTCAATTAACAGTTGTTATAGGATAACGGGTTATTTTTTAATTTTATTTATGTTTATTTTCTTTTATAAAGGTTAGATTACTCTTAAAATCAACTACATTTCTATATTTTTTTTGTTGATAAAAAAAATAAGTGGAGAAGGGAATTGTGCGTGAAAGGAGACCAAAAAAGCATGTTAGGCGAGGATTTGACCCAGAACTTCAAATTCCTATTTTTCGATTAGTTTTCTTTGTTTATGTGGTCGGTTGGACATTATGCCACGAGTTGGGTCGGGTTTTTTTTTTCTTGTTCTGTTGCGGCTGGGTGAGTGGAGTGAAAAACAAGAGAATGCTTTATTAAATAATTAACATGATCAAGTGGACCCTATATTTTTTTTTCCCTTTCATTCAGGTTGACTTCAACTCTATATGCCAAAGACACAGTTTTCATTCCTCTACCACGAGTGAACAAAATAATATACAAAATTATTTTCGTAGTGATTCAATGAAAAACCATATTCATATTTCATGTATAGATCCTTGACTTTCTTGGTTAAAAGATATTACGAAGTGGACTTTAAGCTTAACTTAACCCTATAAAACCGGTTCATAAGGTTAAGGTTTGCACCCAGTTATATACAATGAAATGTCCTAATCCCTAGTCAATGTGAGATCTCCAACACACCCCTCACGCCGAGACTGCCAACTCGTGCGTGAGACTATATATTATGGGTGGTCCGATAGCGGGTGGCACGATAGGTCCAACAAATATTCGCTAGGATAGGCTCGAAATGGCTCGATACCATATTACAAAGTGAACTTTAAGCCTAACTCAACCCCATAAAACCGGCTCATAAGGTTGAGGTTTGCACTCAGTTATATACCATGAAATGTCCTAATCTCTAGTTAATGTGGAATCTCCAACATAAGATCAAATAAAAATAAATATTAAATAATTATATTTAAACTTAAGAACAGAAGGTGCATATATTTTTGAATGAGTGTATATAAAAATGAGATATTAGATGTTGAAGTAAGAATAGGTACAAAATTAGGTGTGATATTCATAAATTTGGAATTTCGTAAAATTTCATTTTCAACACGTATTCCTATATTTAGTTTCACGCTGCGTGGCATTCCTGTTATCTCTATTTGTCATGATATTTGTTGTCCCTACGCTTAATCTCTATACGGAATTCACACGTTATTTATTATAAGGAGAAAAGGAAAGAAATCAATATTCTTAATTGTGTTTAATGATTAAACACAAAGAATAAGAGTACATGTCTTTTTCCTCTATTTATTTTCAGATGGCAAAAAGTTATAACAGTGCAGATTAATTTTCTACTACCAAAGAGTGTCTTCAAGAGTTCATTTTCACTCGGGTTTTTAGGTTAAATCTAATGAGAGCGAGGGTTAGGAATAAAATGCTTCCATACTATATATTATATTAAACTTTCTGCATTATTTTTCAGATGAAGCATTTTAAAGTTTCTTCTTGTTAATTTACATATAAAATTAAAACATTTGATTTATAGATAATGTTTTAATTAATTAAAAAAATGTTCTACAATAAGACCTTGTAATTGTATTGTCTACTTCAATCTGGTCATTTATTGCAATATACTATTGTCCTTTATGGTCAATTGTATACTAGAATTATATGTCTACATTTGTATTATGACAATTGTGGGGTAAATAAAAATAACTATCAAAGTTAGACTATATAATAGTGCATTAAGTGTAAAATGTGGTTTAAGCTATGTATATAACTTTGAAATGTACTCTTACAAATACTATATATATATATCATCTAATTTATTTAGGGTAGGCAATGATGAAATTACAGTTAATATGTTGCTATTCACATATTATACACTTTCTTTATTTGTAAGGCAAAAACTAACAATATTTTGGTAATTAAAAGTATCTTTAAATGTTCCGAACTAGCTTATGGTACTAAGGTTAATTGCCATAAAACAAAGTTAGACAAAATGGTATTGCAATCACTTATCTTATACATTGTCATTCACTTACTTGGATATTCCGGTAGGATAAATCATTGAATGAAAGAATTTTGTCAAGACATGATAGAAAAAATAAAAAAGGGTTAGCTAAATGGAGAGGAAAAGATATTTTCCTTGCAGTTAGGATTACCATTATAAAGTTTGTATTTAAAATTCCACCTATAATATGGAAAAAATTTGTAAAATTTTGAGCAATACTCAATCAATAACAATAACAAGAAATTTAACCGACACTTAAAAACATTAGTTCATACAATATTATGTTCCTGTCCAAGTTAATGTTGTTTGGAGTAGTGTTTGGATTGCGGTAGTTAGTGAAATCTAGAAGCACATGACTAAACATATTTTTCAAGGTGGAGTGATCGACCTTTCGGAAGTATTCATTTGGCACAATTAAAAGTATAGTCTTGGATAACATCTAAAACCTCTTCTGCTAGTTTTACTTTACTCTAAGTGGTGCATTGATCATGTGACTGGTATGTTTTCAATTAAGTGAGCTTTTGTAAGGTTTATTCCTTTGGTTGAGCTGTTTGTTGTTCTAAATTTGTGAGGGTTAGGTTGCTTAGAAAGGGTGTGAGAACTTATTATGTTATGATTTATATAAAGGTTTTAACTACTCTTAAAATGATTCATATTTATTTTATTTTTTTTATCGATAAAAAAATCAAATTCATAGAAATAATGACACTAGTCAAAATAAAAAAACAAACTAAAAATACCTTAAAAATTACAAAAGTTAATAAAGTGTAGTGGGGGAAAGTGCAAATTGTAGATAGAAGAGTGCAAATATTGGAGAAAAAAGTACAACGCCGACAATTTATTTATGTGGGGCTGAAGTATTGGGTAATTATTTTGACAGAGTTGATGAATAGTGAAAGTGAGCAGTGGGAATTCAGAAACTGAAGCACACGTACAATGGAATGGACTTTCAACACGTATACACTGCTATTTATCATCATCATTCTTCTCTCTTTCTCTCTTTCTCACTCACACTTACTTTTATGATCTTCTTTTTTGTTTATATTCAATCAAAATCTTTCATTCATCACTGCTCTTTTCAGGAAATCATCATCAATGGCTTCTAAGTGAACACATTACTCTTTAAGATGGAGACACATTAATTGGGCACCTACTTCTTAAACTCTGCATTCATAAAACAATTATAAGATATGATAGTTACCTCCTCCTCCAATTCTCCTCATTCTAAACACTTTCACACCTAAACATAATATGAGCCATTGAGTTTTTTGGAATTCCTTATAATGTTCTGTAACCTCCTTTTACTGGAAAAAAGTGTTGAAATCCTGAGTTGGAAGAGAATGGTTCACTTTGCAAGTCAAGATTGAGTTGGTTGAAGCAGACTTGAAAGACTGTGTTGAAGACAACAAGAAAGCTATGTGACAAGGCTTGCATTATGCGCGTTCAATTAATGTAGACTGCTACAGCTTAGAAAAAGATGTTAAAATATGTAGGGTTTTTTATATTTCTTTTGTAGTGACTTAAGTAAGTAATAATGACATGACTAAGTTTATAAACATTTTTTTGGTTGATTTGTCTTAATTTTATATAACATTTTCTGATGTTTTAATTTTGAATTTACATTGTTAATCCAAATCATCTTGACCATTTGATCAAATCAATTGTTCTAAGGATTATTTAATCTCGACTAGATATTATTGATCATTGTTTTATGATCATTTGATCTTGGATAGATATTGTTGATCTGATGATCGTTTGATCTCAAAGAGTATTTTTTCTTAGATTGTTTGGTTTTATAATGATAATCGTTCAGATGATCATTTGATCTTGACTGGACATTGTTGATCAATGATTGTTTGATCTCAAAGAGTGTTCTTTCTTAGAACATTTGGTCTCTTGATATAATAAGTTCGATAATTTTTTATATACCCTAAAAAATAATACCAATCGCATGACTCTTTTTATGGAAGACCCTTCCACATTACGAGATCACTAATCATGTCTCTCGTCGAGTTTGGGTAACTCAACAATAAAGTTGACTAAGAATTTAGTATTCATTCCTCTTTTTAAAAATTTAATCCAAACTTGGATAATTCCACTAACTAGGATGTCATTTGGTTTGCAAATTTCAATTTTTGGAGGACTTGTTTGATCTGATAATCGGGTCCTCACAATAATGTTAAAGCTCCAGAAATAGTGTTTAAGCCTCCAAATTGAGAAAATAAGTGCTAAAATTAATTTGTCTATTACCTGGTATTAATTTCCGACCAACTGCAAAGTTTGAAGTGTGACAAACACCAAATTGATACATCTTTTCTTACTTGTAAACGTCATTATTGTTATGTGTGTTGTTGACACTATAACTTTCAACTTATTAATACTTCATTTGTAGGATTGAAAAAATATTTTAAAAAGGAACTCTTATTCCCCTTAACCCTTCACAAAAAGTATGTTGTGGTATGTTTAATAGTCCTAGATCACTTAAGAATTGAGACAAAAATTGTACTTTAAACTCTTACACTACTCTAACAATAACTCATATTATAATTGACCATAATAATAATATTTAAACGTTTTAAACTTTTATCATAACTGAAGTTATCCGAAATCAATTTTAATTAAGAAAATATTTAGAGATTTCTTTTTCTTTTTCGAGTTTTTTTTTTCTGGAAAAGTCAACTAAAAGATTTTCCATATACGCTGTTATTTATAAAGTTATTAACAATGTACTATTTCCAAATATGCTATCACTTTATTTTATCATATTTTTTATATATTTCTTTAATATCTGTTTGAAATATAATAAAATAAACTTGTTGAATCCATGTGAATCGAATCATTGACCATTTTCCATTTGTTTAGAATGAGGACGCTACAAATTAAATTTAAGACGTCATATGAAGTATTCAAAAGTCTATTACTAAACTAATTCGAGAGTTATCATATTGACAAATCTATCAAACCATATAACAAATTGATGTTAAATAATGCCTTGTAAACCTCTGAACTGGCTGCAAAGGAACCTAGTAAATATTTAATGTGCTTGAAGTTAACTAGGCAGGAATAAAAACTTGCCTTGTAAAATTTGATTCAGGAAAAAATACATGCAAAAACTTATTAATAATTTCTCTCTAATTTTATAGACATAATTTATAGTATTTACTGTTTCTCCTATACATTTTAATATAGACTGACACTAATGATAATAATTTAAAACAGATGTTTTTCATAATACAAACAAAAAAAGTTGATAAAATAAAATAATTACATAGATTAACACACTTTGTCTTTTTTCTTTAAATTTAAATTTTTAGATTAAAAATACTTATTCCTTTTATTCTACATCACGAAGATACACAAATTTATAATATATAACTATTATTAAATTTATCAACACTAAATTAAATAAATAATATATTATATTAGTATCATTTTAATTGATATTAACTTAAATAAATTAAATTAAATTTAACACTAACTTTGTTGGAGATCCCACGTCAATTGAAAATTAAGATATTTTATAAGACTGAATTAGGTTTAAAATAAACAATACTAAGACATTTTATAGGTGGGATCTCATCAAAGATAGCGTCAGCTAATTTCTCATTCTCTGATTGGTGTCTTGAACCCTTGGTATGTATGTATTCTGTTTAGTTTTTATGTAAAGGGTTGTTTCTTGGGTTTCTTTTATTATTGATTGAGATGGGATAGAGAGTAGGAGGTCTTTTGGTTGATATGTAGATGGAAAGGCTCTTTGAGAAAATATGTTTTGTTGTATAAGGGTTGGACCACCCCTGAAGTGGTCTCATTTAATTTCATTGCTATTTGCTGATAAAAAAAAAAAAAACTAAGACATTTTATAATATATATATATAAGTGAATACAAACCTATCTCATAAGTTGGTTTTTAAGGTTGAGTTCGGCTTAAACCCTAAAAAATAATTAGTTGTTATAGTGATTAAGTTAGAGACCATTTTTAAAGACTAAAATATTTGTTGGTTTCTAAATTAGTTTCTATTATTGTTAAATGGTTTCTAAATTAGTATCTATTATTGATAAATAGTTTCTAAATTGGTATCTAATTAGCAACCAAGGTTTTTGCTAAATAAATTATTGGTTTCTAAATTTGTTTATATTATTGATAAATAGTTTTTAAATTGATATCTAATTAGCAACCAAGGTTTTTGCTACCCATTTAGAATCTTAGTAATTGGTAGCTAAAACTTTGGCAACTAATTAAATATTAATTTAGAAACTATTTAACAATATTAGAAACTAATTTAGAAACCAATTTTTTTTTTACTTTCTAAAATGGTCTCTAATTTAGTCACTATAACAATTAATTATTTTTTATCTACAAAATTGATTTCTATGGCGTTAATTTTATTAATATCAAATATAAAATAGACATCAACCACTTATCTACTTTATCATATTCTTGTATCTTCTAAGCAATTATTTTATCATTTGCAAATTCAACACCTCTAATGCGTCAAGTATACAACTATTGAGAACGAGGAAAAAAGTTAGGTTTGTGTAAATGTTATAACATTCTAGATTGATTGTGATGGAAATCAAGGTAGTTTAAACAAAATATATCAATGCTATGTCTGAAATTTAAAATTTAAAAGATCACGTCGAATCTACATTCTAGATATTGCTAAAGAAGTTTTACATATATCTTAACTACAATTGGTATGCAATTAGTATACTTCATATTTGCGTGTAATAATACTTCTTACGTGTGTCTGTTCTTCCTCCATTTCTCAGAAATCAAATGTTGGAATATGAACTATTGTTCTTTGTTCGCTTTAAGAATCTTGAATTCTACCTTTTAAGATTTTGTTTACTATAGCATGCAAAGAACAGAAACTACAGTCAAACCAAAACGACTCATTGCTATCTATGATTCATTGAACTTTGTTATTGACTAGTAAAATTTTCCAAGAAAAAGAACCAACAATTATTCCATTCTTCCCATACTCCAACACCCAATTAAGACTCATAAAGTGATGGTAAAACCCAATTTCTGAACGAATCTGAGAAATATTCAACATTTTGAATTGAAAGTGATGCATTGATAACGGAATAATCAGTGTTTTGGATGTCTTAGCAATGATGAATTGAATTCAATAACCAACTTTTTAGTATGCCGCCCACGATTGCATGCATATAAACCTCTTTCTTACTTTACATTTCAATTACATTAATTCATATTCTTTACACAATCCTCTTCAATGCTTTATACATATTTATTAATAATAATAAATTAGTGTTTAAATATATGAATAATAAATTAGATAGCATAAGTGAGTTTCTCCTTCTCTGAATGGTGTATAGAATCTCTGGTATGTATGTACTCGTTTTTTTAATGATGTAGTTTTTTTTTTCTTTTGTTAAGTTTTAGAGTTGGGAAAGAAAGTAGAGGATTAATCTATGGATTTTAGATAAGAAGGGAGAAAAAAAAATTATATTTTGTTCTCTGTACGAGGATTGAATTAATTTATCTTAATTGCTTATTGCCGATAACAAAGTGAAGAACTTGTAATGTTATAACCAATATTACTATCGAAAGCAGCCCAACAAAATGGTAAATATTATATCCAAAATTAATTATTAATTATACAAATTAATGTTATACCGAACCAAATAAGAGTACAAAATTATATAAAAAAACATGTTTATTGTGTCAATTTTTTTTAATATTTATTTAATAAGTAAAATTACCAATACTATACTATTTGAACATTGAATATTAACATTTATGACAGGTTTTTCAATATATAAAACATGTATGTATAACAAAATAAGCATAATAACATATGTATTTATAACAAAATAAGCATAGGAACATGTATAATATCAAGAGTGAAGGCCAAAAAAATATTTAAGGTCACGCATATCCTTTAATTGAAAGTATCATCGAGAAAACTGAGTGATATGTTGTATTCCATAAATTTTGTTACCTATAAAAATAATATCATTGAGATAGAGAACGATAATGTAAGTTATACCCCTATAAAAATAATACCATCGAGATAAACAACAATAATGTAAATTGCACCCTTATAAAAATAATATCATCGACATAAGATAATGTAAATTGCACCCCTTACGTAAAATTTTCCAATTTCAGAGTAATATTAATGTAGCATACTTATCACATACATGGCCATAATGGGAGAGCTTTCAAAGTTTTCAAGCTTTTCCCAGAGCCACTTTTATAAGTTTTGTGTAAAATTCAGAAATATAATGAAGTCTCTCTTCCAATATCATTACAAGAAAATCATAAAATAAAAACTAATTTTAGAAAAAAATAATAATTAATTACATTAGTAACTAAATTAAACACCATTTTAGAAACTAAAAAAATGGTTTCTAAATTAATTTTTATTAGTTAAATAGTTTCTAAATTGGTATTTAATTAGCTACTAAGTTTTTAACTACCAATTATTTAGATACCAATTTAGAATTTAACAATAATAAAAACTAATTTAGAAAAAAAAAAAAATTAGTCTCTAAGATGGTCTTTAATTTAGTCACAATAGTAACTAATTAATTTTTATCTCTAAAATTGATTTCTATTTCATTATTTTCTTGTACTGTATAATTATTTATTTATTTTATTTATTTTTTTATCATCAATAAAAAATAAATAAATGGAAATCAGTACAGGGATGGTTAAACCCTGTATGTATAATTATGCTTCGTGCATTTGATCTATGCTTGGTGGTGGAGAACCATGGATGAACCTCAAACTTTTTCTTGTGCTCAATGTCTCTTTTAGTTTTTGTGTGGGTTTTTTTTGGAAAACTAACATCAATATTTCTTGTCACAAAATAAATGTTTTGTTATGAATTTCTGAGATAAACTGTTGAGAAGAAATTGGATTCTGGAACAAGATATGGATAAATCTGAATATGGATAATAAATGCAGCTCATCAGCTCAAGAAATTAAAGCATGAGTAACAAAACTTAAGTATGAAAAATGTTTTTCCATTATTGATCCTAACATGACAAAATTTTAAACACTATATGTAAATTTTATTAATAACTTTTGTGTAAGTGTGGATGAGTGTGGCAGACCAAGTTTTGTTTAAATTAGTTTTGATATGCACATGTGCTGGGTTGTTGCTCATAACTTTAGTAATAAAAGATTAGGTCTAATTTATTTCTAGCTACGATGACAGAGTAGTGTTCTTTCTTTTATGCATATACACATATTATATTCATCACGTACAAATAAAAAAAAAATCGTGTGAATGTGGTTGGTTTTAAGCATGCAAAGGTTTTCTGATTCTTTCTTTGTTTTTAGTTTAAAAAAAATCGTGAAATGTATTCAATTAAATTTGCAGTTAAAAAAACGACTACCTGTAAAATAATTTAATGTTAGATTTTTCAGTTTTCTTGTTGTCACTACTTTTACTTTGTTTAAGATTTTTTTTTCAAATTTTAGTTGAGTTCTATGATTTTCATGTACGTAAATCTGATAAGATAAACTTCATGCATGTCGTAAACCAGTAAAAAAAGGTTTAAACTATACCCCAGAATAAAAAATAATCACTATTTCAAAATATCAACATTGATAGAATATAACAAATAAAATACCTAAATAAATATAAAAGATAAAGTATAACTTTTCAAAATAAATGACCAAATTGAATCTAAACAAAATAATAAATTGTTCCAGTATTAAGATTTACGATTATTATTGAAAACTGGTTTAGACAGAAGTTATGATTTTATACATAGCAATCCTGACATAATGTATCTCTTCATTAGCTAGCTAATATAAAATAAAAATAAAAAAGTAATTAGGCCACAAATCAAGTGATGAATATCTCATAAATTTTCCTTTGAATTTGTTTATTGATAGCATTAAAAAAATATTGTACTATTAAAAAAAATCATTATGAAATAAATTTCAAAGCATTAAACAAAACAAAATTTTGTTAGGAAAGTACTCTCTATTTTTTATCATTAATAAATAAATAAAATAAAATGAGATATTTCAGAAATGTTCCAACATTTATACAAATACTTAAGCGATGTTTCTATTTTTTATCATTAATAAATAAATAAAATAAAATGAGATATTTCAGAAATGTTCCAACATTTATACAAATACTTAAGGGATGTTTCAATCCTTATAAAAAATAGTCAAAACCAACATGCTCAACATTGAACTTGTAGTCTAATATATGAAACCATTTTTTTTATAAACAATCAAAAATATATACACAAGAGTCACTTCAGGGGTGATTCAACCTTTATAAAAAAAGTATGAGCAACCTAACCACATAACATCTTTCAAACAGCTAAAAAACAAAGCAGCTTCTGACATATCCTGACAATAACTTGACAGAAGCTACCTCCAACATCCTATTAAAACGAATACAGACAAACTAAAAGACGAGACACCAATAAAATAAAAAAAACTAACTGAAAAAAATTTAGACGTAAATCAAATTCAAACCTTTAAATGAGCCAAAGAAAAGATTTCATAAAAATCTAGAATTTTCTTATTAAAAACTATCTTATTTCCAACATACGATAGCTTTCCGTTTATTTACATAGTTATCTGACATAAGTAAAGAGTTGTAAGCATTGGAATATTTAAAAAGAGAATATAGAATCTGGCACACCCATTTGAGTGTAGAAGGTAGTGACTAAGCTTTCTTATTTTAGGTGTTCCTTTTTGTTTGGTTACACGTAAACATAACATTATTGGAGAGAATATATATTTATGTGATTTGGTGGGGGTAATAGCACCCAAACAACCAAAACAATGCATCTCTCCTATTAAATAAGATTCAAACTATTATTTACAATTTTCTAATCCTAAATATATTTAATAGTTCATGGAACTTTGATGGGGGATGGTGTATGATGAATAGGTATGTACAACTTTATGCATATGCTATGTGTGCATGCTTCCATAGGTAGGACCTTATAGGGCTCTTTAAAAGCTTCTTGTAGGGCTCTTTATATCTTTTTCAGGCCACAACGTGAAATAGGTTTTCAATACTTTAACATTTTTTTGTATCATCACTTGGTAACAATGTTTTACATTTTAACTCTATTATATCAAGGTACCAATGAACAATGTACCATGTGTAATACACATACTGATTTATATGTGTGAAAGAGACCTAGAGTATTTTGATGCCAACAATTAAAACCTTCATATAGTCAACACTCTTTTTTTTCTACCCTTCACTTAGAGAGAGATTTTAAGAACTTAAAATAGTGCAATTGTATATCAACAAATTAATGGAACTTGTCCTTACAAGTTATATAATCGACCTAACATGTGAAAGGGATGCATAAGAATATCATGCCCAACTTGAAATACAATCATAAAATTAAAAGTATCATAAATTCCTAAAGGCATGTTATCCTAAAAGCTTTCCACGAGTTCACGTCTTAATTTCATACTTTTTGTTTCTCGATCAGTCAGTTTTTGTCTTCGATCTCTCATCCTTGATCGGGAGCGTGGGAGTACCTGCAACAAGTACTCCAATGCTCAGGTTAGATGTGTCTGGATTAAGTTAAATGTGAGGATCAGAAACTCATTACCTTACAAACTAAGGTAATGAGCTCCTAAGACAGACCCATGTAGGTTCATGTCTTCCTAATCATGCTTTAAGGGTGTAATTGAGTTCTTTAGTGCTAATCGTTTCACTATACTTTCTTTGGTTAGGTCGAAACCCCAAGTGATTGTTCTTAGTCATTAACTGTTTCGTTTGTTCAATGTGCCGAGGTGCCGTAAAAATTTTAATACAAACTCAATCACTCAGTAGTAAATAACTATATCATTATCAAATTGTATTATAACTACTTTTTTAAGGACAATTGTATAACGACCATGCATGTCATCTCAATCTTTAAGAATGATAATGAGTTTAAATCCAATGAATACTAGTCTGAATAGTATTGAAATTATCATTCAAGCAAACATAAATTTGAATACGAGGTTTTTTAATTATCAAACCATTGACAACAAAAAAAAAATCTATATTATCAAATAATCACATAATGATATATGTATATGATGAGTTTATTGAGATTTATAACAATTATTTAATGTTTTGATTTAGTTGACAGTATAAAATGTTTATATTTTGCATGCATAAAAACAATATTGTGTAATTAAATGTGGATAGAAGTGTAGAAGATAGATGGTTTGGAAGGTTTTAACGTAATGTTGACCAAAAGAAAAATGAAAGGAAAGAGTAAGAATGATGTATTTGAAAGCATTTATTTGAAAAGAGAGAGAGTGTTGAAAGTGAGCTTCCACGTTTGCCATTAATTTGCTTTATTTAGCTTTTTGGTTCCTTGGTCGCAACAAGAACATCAACCCATTCTATTTAATTGCCCCACTTGACACTAGTTTAAGCGACACTGCAGAGTTTAAGTACTTTTTAAATCACAAATTATAGCTACTTCACCTTCTCATTCTTCTCATTCACAACACCTTCTGAAAATGGTTTCAATCTCACAAAAAAGGACATAAAAGTTTAAATACACACATGATTTGCACAACCACTCTTCAACAAGAAATAACAATCTTTCAATTAAGAAATAGATTTTAAGTTTAATTTAACCTTATAAAATTATTTTATAAGATAGAATTTGTATTCATTTTTTTATTAACAAAAATTGAATAAATAATAGAGATATTTCAGATATATCTCAACTCTTAAACAAATAAGATATCCTAAATTCCTTACAAGTACAAACACATCAAAATCAGAGTTCAAGAGAGATCAAACTAATACAAACACGACACCCTAAAACTTCTTACATAAAAAAGAACAATGAAAACGTATCACACAATCATATGTAAAAATCTACCAACAAATTTAAAACCCACAACTCATCAAAATCCGCATTCTACATCTCAAAATTCAAGTGTTCCATTATAATGTTTTTTAATAGATTTCATATAAATCACAATTCAAAACAGGAGTTTGTATCTATGCACTTTAAAATACTAGCTATAACTTCTAATCAACATTCAAAATATATATATATATATATGATATCTAATTGATATTAAGAACCCTAAACAAGTACATAACTTTTGATGTAATTGTTTGGCTCCTTCTATGGTGCCCTCTAGCTTTCTCTTGGAAGGCAGCAAAGCATTAATGAGAAAAGTAGATTCTCCTTATAAAAAAAATAAGAAAAATATTATAGAAAATATAGTGATATAAGAAGGTGGTGGAATTGCAAGTGCAAGCTTACAAATTTCTGTCTTTTCCTTCTTCTTTTTTCAGTTCTTTAAGTAAAAATGAAATGCATGTGAAACAGGAAAGGCCAATGTTGACCTAAAACCAAATTAATTGTGACAACAATTATGTGTTGTCTCCTAAAAGAGGTACATGAAATGAGATTAGTGGAGGTTATTGAAAATGGAAGCTTAGTGTAACTGTATTGTGCAATAAACTTGAAGAAGGGTTCCATCAAAATCGGAACAAATAATTTCCCAATAACATAGTGTAGTCAGTTCAAGTCTTAATCACAAAAGCAATGGAGAAAAAAAATAATAAAAAACATAAACAAAGTATGGGAGTTACTTCTCCATGTTGGAGAAAATAAAGACCAAAATAAACTTGTAATTAAGGTAGAAATAGAATTAGTGTTAATATTACAAGAAAATTATTAATAATAATTAATTTAAAAATAAAAAATAATTAATTATTACATTAAAAGTTAAATATTATTTTATAAATTAAAAATTTATTGATACTTAAATAATTTTTATTATTAATATATATATAATAGTATTTAAAATTGGTATTTAAAATTAAATACTAATTACTTTAAATTTTAAAATAATTTGTAATTAATAATAAAATAGTATTTAACTTAATCTATATAATAATTAATTATTTTTTGTTTTTAAATTAATTGTTATTTATTAATTTTCGTATAATGTTAATAATTATTATAATTTTAACCTACTGATTGATTGGTTGACATTATTTTCCTAGAAAGTGTTAGACACAATCATATAACTTCGAACAACACATTTCTAATATACCATCGAAGTTATTATAATGTTATTTCATTGAAAATGGTCTTCTAAAAATTTAAAATTGAGAAAGATTTATTTGGTTTATGATTAAAATTTAATTCGTGAAGAAGGTAGGAAATTAGATTTTTTTTTTCAAGTTAAAAAAGTTATTGTGATAAAATATCATGTTATTCTTATTAAATCATTTAATATGGCTAATATTTAAAAATTTGATGAGAATACTATTTTTTATCATAAAACATTATGAACTAAAACAATTTTAGCCGTTTCTAAATATCACAACTTTAGGATTTATGATTTCCAAAAAACAATGATTCTTGGATTTGAATAAACTTAGTGTCTTATAATCATTAGAAACATGGTGAAATTAGCATGCCCAAATGTTTGTAATTGGTGGACAATTTTGAGGGAAGAAATAGCCTCTCACTTAAACCGTCAAATTAAATATATATTTTATTGAAATGACTAAAAAGTGAGACATCACATTCATAGTCATGAGGATGCCACGTGACACCATGGCCGAATTTATCTATTTTTAAAAATTCAAGAACTAAATTTATAGTTTAAAAAATATAAGAATTAGAATTAAGTTATACTAATTCTTTTATAATAAAAAAAAACATACTACATCAAACACAATAGTGAAGGGAGAATATTGTAAAACCAAAGAAAGTGGAGAGGAAGATGATCTAATAGAGCATTTTCATAATGGTATTTTTATCTTTTGCGGGCCCTCGTTGAGGTGCAAAAGAAATCATGGGGTGTAAAAAGAAAACTGAACCACACTGGTATTTAGTTCTAACTACATGGCCCATACATCTATCTTTTGGGTTCAAAGCCTCCATCTCACCTTATTCAGGAGAGCCTCGTTAAACTAAGCCCAAAGCCTCATTCATTTTGGGCCAACAGATGCAATTCCAATCTGGGAATTGCATCCTGCATCCCTTAATTTCAACCTGCACCTTTTATAAATTTGAAAGTTCCAAATTTACCCTCTTGTTTAAGATGTTCATTTCGAATTATATAATTCAAAAATAACTTCCAAAATGTGCTATTCAGAATTCAAATTTTGAAGGCATCAGGGGTGCAATTTCTGTAGTTGTGTGCATTTAGCGCTTCTACATTTTACTATTTCAAAATAATTTCCCCGTTAACATAAACGCTTATTAGGTTAAAAGATACTGTCATCATATTTTGCTAAAATTTAGAAACATAAATCTGATTTCACGTCATGTGAAAGGTTAAATTTATTTCAGTATTATCATGTTAAATAGCGTTGTCTGGTACACTGGGATTTTTTAATCTTTGTAGAAAATGGTTATCCACATTGTAAAATATTTTTATGTATGGATACTTTAAATAGAAAAGCTACATTTATGGAAGCTAGAGATATAAAAACCCAATTCATTCCCCTCTACTTTCATTCTTTTGACTGGGTGAAGTTTAATTCCACCAAACCAACACAAATAACTCATCAATCTTTCATAAACCATAATAAATATACAAAAGGAATTTTAACATCCTTTAGCCAACAATGGTTAATCCTGCACGTTGGCCTAACATAAACCATCTTCATATGTTTGGTTCGACATCAGTAACAAGCCTTCATGCTAGTAGAACTGACAGGATAGCCAGCTCGTATTCTTGTTTACATTAAAAGTTAAAACAAAATCTAAGATCATCATGAGCAGCAACAAAATATGGCAACCAAGTACAACTTTTTTACATAAATGCTGGGAACTTCTCACTAAGATAATAAATGAAATCCCTATATGTGACAATCAAGGAGCTGCAACACAGTAGAAACAGATGTTAAGCACTATCCAAATCATCATAAACGTTTGTAGCAAAGCTATTCATGTCATATACATGAGGTAAAACAAGTTAAATAATTTGTAAACATTGATTTTTGAACTCTGTTTCTCCCTGACCACACTGGGGGCATCACCGTTAACCCTTACTTATGGACTTTATAATGGGATTTAATGTGATACATTTTCAGAAACAGAGGTTAGTTTTAAAATGCAGGATAAAAAATGTACCTATTCATGTTAGAGAGACAAAAGATAATATCTATTATTTTCTCTGAGTACCATCCTATCTTCGTTTGAATTAGTAGTTAGAAGTCCTCATAAAATTATAATATCTATATTTAATAAAATTAACATATTTTTCAGACAAATATATTAATACAAACATGGAATCTTGATAATGAATTTTCACAGGGAAACTTACGACATATAAACTGTATAACCCATCCAACAACAGGGATATGGTAGAGGAACATTTTGATAGAAGACCAAAAACCACTGCAACCAAAAGCATCAATATTAAGTGTACAATAAGTTTTGTAGTCATGTAAAATTCAAGAAGGATGCCAATGTCATCAACTAACCTGAAGAGAACAACAAAACCGTATATTTCAAGTATTATACCAATTATTGGCCACCTCACAAAAATGAAAAAGAGACCCAAAAGAAATGATGCAGTGCCCTGAAAAAAAAAAGGCAAAGCAAACTAGTTATTACCATTTATAGAGTTTCCTTAGTCATTTATAGAGAATTTGGAAATTTCATATCAAAGGTGGAGAAAAACACTAAAGAACTAAGGTTAATACATGATGCAGTAGTACAAAAACAAAGGATAGAAGATACATAATGTTTTGTCACAGAAAGAAATACAGGAAATCCAAATCAAACAATTCTTTAATTCATCGGTGTTAGTACTTGAAGAAGAACAGATACTGACCCAAACCTAACAGAATCATGATTTTAGTAAGAATTATATTGGTTTCTAAAGACAATTGAAACTAGGAAACAGTCTCTTACAGGCAGGCAAGTGAACAAGGAGAAACTAACTCAGAAAAATTCCATTTATTTGTTCCAAACTATCATTGTCCACAAAGAGAAGGCAAAACAATATGTAGCAAAGCAACTGTGAACAGGCTCTAAATCATTAAGGCATCAGAAAAAGTGGATTTTTTAAGGATTCAGGTGCCAAAAATAAATTAGTTATTCCATGTATCACAACTAGCACATGCATTTTCTTGTAGTGCAAGAAGGAAAGTTCTGAACATGATTTTGAATTTGACAGCAGATATTTTCCATTGTGCAGTACACAAATATTGTTTGGAAATAAGAGTGGTTGGGGAGAAAATTATGCAGATTTGTATAGAAATTTTACTAGGTATCAACTATCAAACAGATAAACGTATTGGTGAAAGACAAATAAAGAGAAGACAACCTGAAAACGCTTCCTGTACTATGAATATATATGCACCTATTCGTTACTATTAGATACCAGACGTTAAACTTTCTCACTTATATGATAGGCAAAACAATCTATCTCGTTTAGCAGATACCAATTAAATTTTAAGTTTAGGAATGATAAATAAATATGTTCTTTGATCTAATGCAAACAGGTTCTAGTACTGTACAAATGTCAACTTAGAAGAGAAAAGGAGAGAAAAGTGCCTTATAGTTCGCTCTATCAGTGAAAAGTGCCCACGTAGAACGCCAACCAAGCAAAATTGCTACCCCTGCCAAGGAAAATATCTGATTCCACAATCAAAGATGCAAAAACCAAAATTAGGGCTATACCAACCTCTATTCGAAAGGAAATGGTTACGAAAATTTAGATTGTAACAGTAAGGCTCACATTTCCCAGAGCAAGCAAACCACGGTCAAAGAAGAGAACTATGGCAAGAAATGTGAAGAATAAACCGAACCCAATTAGGCCTATACCAGCCTCTGCGAGATCATGAAAAATTCCAATGTCAAAACACGCTCACAACACTCGAATTGCAATGAATTATAAACAGAAGGTGCATTGCAATGCTTCTTACTCTTTGTCTCAGTTAACTCATAGGCCATAATCGATTAGAAAAACAACACCAATGAAGAAACCTTCACACAAAAAATGGAAAGTAATCAGATCATGAATTAAGATACCTGATTTCAAGGGAGAATTTTTAAGATAAAAAATGTAAGTGAGAACTTCAAGGGTAGTCTACTACAGTAAGCACGTTTTGAGAGAGAGAGAAGAAATAACACTGAAAATTCACCTCCAACACTATGAGCTGATGCAGAAGAAGAACGAAAGTACTCGCTGATGCCTTCTGAAAATCGAGATTGAGATAGGCAATGGGCTTTTACTTGATATTTATTACATGGGCTTCAAAATTCTGGGCTGTGTTTTAAGGCCCAAAGAAACTCTAATAAGCCCATAAGTCTTCGGACAAAAATAACACTAATAATTATTTGGCAATTTCTCCCTCCACCTCCTTACCTTTCATATTTTTTCCTGCACTTCTAACCGCACCACCCCATACTGGTTCTCCAATCACATTCTCAAAAAAAAATCTGTTTTGTACTCATTGTTGCACCCATTTTTTCACCTTATATATTTTTTTTATTTGTTTTGTTCTGAATTATACAATCCAAAAGCCTTTTAAAAAATATATGTTTTTAATTGTGCAATCCAAATTGTAATTTTAAAATGTTTTTCAAATTGTAATACATATTATAATAAGGAGGTTTGAACATTTCGATATACACGAATAAAATAAAAATAATAGTAAAAATTTCACAAAACTTACTTCATACACAAACATTCGTCATCATCAGGAACCAACAACTAACATCAATTACCACAAACAACCAAAATCACTTGAAAATAAAGAAGAAGTCATCGCACTCTTTACCTAAACAAAAACCCTAATATATACTCAAAAGTGTAGTATTGAAATTAAAAAAAAAAAAGTGTAGGAGAATATATGGAAGTACCAAAGTTTAGAACTTGTCTCATTGAATAGAAATTACAAAACTCGTTTGAAACCGGAAACAACCTAAGCCAGGATGTTTGAGTGAAGCTGAACAACTTTTTTTTTTCTGAGAAAATGCAAATTCTTCTCAAAGTGCTTGGTTCTTGGAAGAAGAATGAGAAATCACAAAAATCTTGGTAGTTTTTCTAGAGGAACAAGGTCTTTATGCAAACAGGTTCAACTCAATTGTTAACAAAACCAAACACAACCATAAGCTCTTAAGCAGTGCCTAATAAGGAAATTTGACTTTAAGGATGTTTCTTTAAATATTGTAATTTGATAGAAGAAGTTCATAAGCAGCAAGCTCCCAATTTTAGTCAAGCTCTTCAAATCTTGTACGTTATTTTGATTATATTCATAATGGCTAAGAAATCTATCAAATGAGATATTTATAATTTAAAAAAAAAATCTGGAATGATTATGTATATGAATGATGTTAGAAGAAGTTGAAAAAATTTGCCAGTCAGAAAATGGACAATGCAAATCAATCAATGACATGCAACTATTGGAAAGAATTTTGAGACTACAATTATTAGTTAGTATATTTTATTATTATTTTGGGCTGTTTGGGTCTTGGGGCCTTGGGCCTTCTTTTATTTTCTGTCACCATGTATCTTAGATTTAGTGAGTTTTTACTTTACTGATGGTAACTTTT
>Ga0123342_1004079_pt1 | contig 22748 bp, 6 predicted proteins | sample Turbeawhitnodule_FD_89960 | JGI IMG/M metagenome (GOLD analysis project Ga0123342, IMG submission 89960) | Root nodule microbial communities of legume samples collected from Mexico - Turtle bean Mexico white nodule | ecosystem: Host-associated > Plants > Roots > Nodule | place: Mexico: Nepantla... | reverse complement strand
TTGCTTATTTTTGACTCTGTTATAGAATATATCAGTACTTCTGATCGTTTTTTCAATATACTCATTACCTCCTCTTTTTATTATTAAGAATTAGAATTGTGGAATAAAAAACCCCAGAATTTGTATGTTTGGAAACAAATTTAGAAATGAAGAATCGTGTTCAGAACCAAGATGATGTAAGAAAAATATTGATAATCAAACACGCTATGCATGCATGAACATAGGAGAAACATCCATTGAATCATTATTCCGTTTCATCGGTCATTCAGAAGGGAAATGCAATGGAATGCTATTCACAATTCACAGTTCTTATTATTTATACCTAAGCCCAAAGCATACTTAGTCTTTTATAAATGATTTTATAAGTGAATCAAGACTTTTGAATAAAGATTAAACAATTCAAATCTGAATATTTTAAATTACCAGAATAAAACATAAGAAAATTCCTCAAACAATTCTGTTTGTTCAATATATGAATGCATCTCGTAAATACGAATGATGTTTTTTATTGCAATGATTGTTTATATCTTTCATGAAACTCTGCTCTTCAGAAAGTGAAAATCAGCTATTCTGTAATTGAAAAAGAAATCATTTTGAAACTTCACTTGCCAAGATGAGTAATTTATTCTTCCTGTCTTTTAATTTTGAATTTTTGATAGCTCTTCTAAATCTAATTATGTGTATGGCACTAAACTTGATGGATGGGCATGACCAATTGTTCCATTCAATTACTAGTTTTAATTTTAAATTAAGGGAAATAATTTGAAAGAACCTTTCTTTTCAAGAAAAAGATAATGATATCATCTGCAAAATTGCAATACCCACCATATTTGAAGTTTAGAAGTGGAAAGAATACAAAGAATGAGGTGGAACATTGAGTATATATCAAGTATTTTTCTTACTTAAATGATTGAAGGGATGAACATTACTAATTGTGGCATTTGGTGGAGTAGATGAGAAAGACCATGCATGTGCACATCACATCATGTATAAGATTCCAACATCATAATGAAATGGAAAAAAAAAAAAGCAAAGCAGAAAAAAAGGATAATATGAAGAATGTACTAATGACATAATTTGGTTGTAAATAATGTTTTGGAATCATTGAGAAATAGTTGTAAATAATTTTAATTATATTAACTGTTTTTTTAGTATTATAAAAATACGCAATAATATATGCGAGAACATGTGTTTTTACTGTAAAAATTGTAACACGTTTTATTATTTGCGATCGCGTTGTGTGTCTCATTATTTTATTATGTTGTTATAATTTTTATAAATAAATATGTATTATTTTTATTATACATGATTTTATTTATTATATAAAAACAAAACAACTAAATATATTATTAATTTATATTGCAGTAAAGTTGTGTTATAATAAAAATTTAATTATATACAATAAAATATTCAAAACACCTATAATTTAATTATATTTAAAATTATGAACAGTTACTTTTTTAAGCTACAAGAATATTTTTTTCCACTATTCTGTTAATTTTGATCTGTTTTCTTATTCTTTTTTTTTTTTTTAAATTAATATTATTCATTATAAATTGTATATCATAAATTAAAATTATTATGAGAAATAATATAAAAAATGATTTATCTATTAAATGTGAGAATCTTTATATGTATTATAAATATAAATACATGTAAGTAAGTGGAATTGAGGTTAAAGAAATTGTTTACATATTGACAGAGAGGTACCCAGAAGGTTTTAGGTGTCCATAAAGTTTTCAATGTGACTTTTAAAAGATGAACAAAAAAAAAACTAAAAATTGGAATAATAGTCTGTTATGGAACATGATATTGTAAAAATGTTTAAAAATGTAGAGTTAATAGGCATGTGTGACACACAGGTCCAACAAGGTATCTGTAAAGTATGAGCTGTTGAGCAGAATAAACATATAAAGCTTCATGGCAGGGCCACTCTGCTTTTTCTATACATCTTATCATAATCAACACACTTAACATTAGGTCCACCACAATCCAATTCCTTCCATATTTCAAATAACACCTATTAAATAAATAAATTTTAACTCCAATTTAATCTAATAAAATTAGTTTATAAGATAGTTTATATAATGTAAAATATTTTTATCAGATTTTCATTATTTATTATTCTACAATTTCCTCCAAATAATACAAAATGTAAGATCAAAGACAAGAATCCCTAAAACAATTCAATATCTGGAAAAAAATTACATGCACATGTGTGTGGATTATGAAGCAAGTTATGCCTCTCTTTGATAATAGGGCATTAGCTTTCCTAACCATAACTTCTACTTAGGGTTTCCAATTCAAGTTATCTAATATAATAGGCTGGCTTCAACCTTTGTATTTGAGGTTTTGTAATTAATAGAAAGAAAAAGGCTAAATCGTTAATCTTTTGGAACAGTTGTCATAGCTAACTTTATTTTATTTCTAATCACAGTTAATGAAGAAGGTACATATTAAATCAGCTCTCATGCTGATTGATGAAAGATTTCAAGTATAATGAAACCCTTCTAGAAATGCGAATACTCTCTTTTGGTTTAGAAGTGATGCGATCGATACCAACTAAGTCATTGCAAATAAAAGTTAAATACAATTGTTTTAAATTTATAAATAAAAACTTTAACGTCAGACAACATTGTTTTATCCACATCTCTTCATTGCTAATATTTTTAAAAAAAAATTATAAGCAATAAAAAATCAATAAATATGAATTATTTCAGGAGAGTTCAACCTGTATAAAAAAAATTCAATTCAACTTATTTAATTGGATTTTGAGATCCAACTTAAAAGAACAAATTCCTAGAAAAAATATCAACATATGATCCTCATATAGACTAGAGCGTCAAAACATCAGTTAGAAAAGGAGAAAAGCGTAGTATGAGACTTGACAGTGACCCACGATTAAGTCTTTGATTGAACCAATGCAAAAACTTCTAAAACGTCGGTCACGCCCCTATTAAAGATTACATTATTCGTATGCTTCCACATCAGCTGACACCTCAAATAACAATCATCATTTGATATCATATTAAAAAAAAACTATACATGTATAAACTATTATAAGAACAAAAAATTTCTAAATTTATTTCAGTCAAATTGATCTTACAAGAATTTTCTCAATCCAATTTTTTAAATAAGAACTTCTTTTATTATTGTTGGTTAGATAATGAAGTGAGGTGTGTTGAATTATGATTGAGTTCTATTAAATTAATCGAAGGCCATTTTATTTTATGACAGGTAGATTGTTATTCACAGAAGTAGGTTTTGATTAATGGAAGAATCACGGGCAGAGGAATCACTTTAATAGGAGTGAAACATCTTTTGTGCAACAGTAACAGTAACTGGAAACTACAGTTTGATAAGGACCACATAAGACTTATCTAAGTTTCCATGTGCCTGTCACTTTCCCAACGGTCACCAAACGCCCATTTCTTCTTATCCATTCGATTTCTTTCTCAATCCTGTGGCTCTCATTTCCCTACTGTTAGCTACTCACAAAAAAGTTGAACACCCTAACGGCTACTGTTATCTTTTTCAACTCTCCAACTAACAATCTTGTTTAGTGACATGCATCGTATGATTATGTTTTTTGAAACATTAAAAAGACAAAAATGTTAGAGATGATGAGAGGGTGAAGTGTGCGGCGGATAAAGAAGAAGACAAGTTTGCACCTGCTCACATCCTTCTACACTTTTCATAAAAATTATTTTCCCTTTTAATAATTCTACACATAACCATGTTATTAGGACCTTTTTTTAATCCTAGAAGTACTATAATCAAAACCAAAACATAACAGCCTTTGCTAAAACCAAAAAAACAGCCACACTTGAACCTTGTATTTACTTTATAATAATATAATATAGCATGATGATTATTACCCTGGACACCAAACAGTGGACTTGTGTTGTAGTTTTGAGTTTCCTCTTTACTATATAAAGGAGTAGTCCAACCCTAGCTAGCTTATTAAATTTCCAAGAGAGGGAGATTAAGCAAAGAAAGGAAAGGGTGTGAGAGGTTTTGTTGCAGAGTGAGAATGGAGAATAAAGAGGAAGATGTTAAGGTTGGAGCAAACAAGTTCACAGAGAGGCAGCCATTGGGTACAGCAGCACAGGGTGACAAGGACTACAAGGAGCCACCACCAGCTCCTTTGTTTGAGCCTGGTGAGCTCAAATCATGGTCCTTCTACAGGGCTGGGATTGCTGAGTTTGTGGCCACCTTCTTGTTCCTCTACATAACCATTTTAACTGTCATGGGTGTCAACAGGTCCTCTTCCAAATGCTCCTCTGTTGGCATTCAAGGCATTGCTTGGTCCTTTGGTGGCATGATCTTTGCCCTTGTCTACTGCACTGCTGGAATTTCAGGTATTATACCTTTTTTTTTTTTGCTTTTCATATGCTGGTTTCCCATCTTCTCAAAGTTTTGGATCTAGTTCAAATCCAAAATTTAGTTCATGATATGAGCATGTTTTGACATTATTTTGACAATATTGTTAGACAATGTGTTTTTGTTTGCAAATGTTGTGTTGTAAGATATGGAAGTGAGCCAGATCTGCGTTTGTTGTTGCAGGGGGACACATCAACCCAGCTGTGACCTTTGGTCTGTTTTTGGCAAGGAAGTTGTCCCTCACAAGGGCAGTGTTCTACATTATCATGCAGTGTCTTGGGGCCATCTGTGGGGCTGGTGTGGTGAAGGGCTTTGAGGGTAATGGTAGGTATGAGTTGTTCAAAGGTGGAGCAAATTTTGTGAACTCTGGCTACACCAAGGGTGATGGACTTGGAGCAGAGATTGTTGGCACTTTTGTTCTTGTCTACACCGTTTTCTCAGCCACTGATGCCAAGAGAAACGCTAGAGACTCTCATGTTCCTGTATGTGCCCTTTACATTGCATGCATTCAATGAACTTGGTTTATAAAAGGGTATGTTCCAAATTTGCAATTAATGTGGTTATTTATGGTATGATACACTTGCAGATTTTGGCTCCACTTCCCATTGGATTTGCTGTGTTCTTGGTCCACTTGGCCACCATTCCCATCACAGGAACTGGCATTAACCCTGCTAGGAGTCTTGGAGCTGCCATTATCTACAACAGGGACCATGCATGGGATGACCAAGTATGTTCCTTATTTCCATGATTTTTCAAGGCTTCAAATTTTGGTCTATTCCCATTAGCCTAGAAAATAATGAACTAATTTATTGTTTTTGTGTTTTGCAGTGGATTTTCTGGGTTGGACCTTTCATTGGAGCTGCTCTTGCTGCTTTGTATCACCAGATAGTTATCCGAGCCATTCCTTTCAAGGCAAGAGCTTAGGCTCTTCATTCTTCCACGTCCTTGCTTTCATTTAATTGTTGTTTATGTATCTGCTGTCTGCTTAATTTGGAAATTCATCATTTGAATCTTTTTGTGTCAATCCTTTATGGATGTAAATTATGACATGGTTACTTCCTTTCTATTGTATTTGTGACACTCTGAATGGTTACTTTTATTTATTCTTTCATTTCAATGGATTGCTTCTTTTATGATATTGCCTCGATACAAATAAAAAGAAAGAATATATATACGTGTGTATATCAAGCATGTGAAGGTCTAAATATCCAGAAATTTCATCTTATAGAGAGAAGTTTCTCTCCAAAACTTAATCTCTCTACAAAACAAAACAAGTGCTTATGAAAATTCAGATCTGCACAATGCTATGCTTACATGGTTAGTGTGAAAACAAGTTTATGTCCCTAAAGTCTATCTGATCAATCATAATCCACAAAAAATCACTATATATTGTCGTCCAAATAAGATTTTTGAGTGTGAAAGTATGATATTTAGACCTGTTTTACTTTCAGAATATTATCTACTAAAGATAAAACCAATGAAATTTCATAATTTCTTCCTAAGTTGAGTTTTATAAGCCTGAGTACTTAAAATTCAATATAAAAATTGAAAGAATGAAAAGTCATCAATGTTACACATGGAAGACAATTAACCATGATGATTGTTGAAAGTTATGAGAAGAAATTTGCAGAAGTTATTGATACTTCATCATTTATGTACAGTTATTACTCATCAAGGGATTAAATGAACTTCAATCAAGTTATTCATTTTACAGCATCTTTCATTTCAACACATTAATTCTTACCTTTAATCATTTCAAGAAATCATTTTTCATTTCCATTTACGTTCAAGCTTTATACTTTTGAAGCACTTTAACTTTCCATCTCACTTACAATTTTGTGCCCATTTTGGCACATGCAATGTTCTATACAGTTCTTCAATGACTTTCCTACACTTTACATGCATTTTAATTGTTTTATTTCACGTATTTTAATTACTTTTATTTTAATTTAATATCATTTATTCGTTTTCAATTTACATTTTCAAAGAAAGTAAATATCCCTTTCCTCACATCTAAAATACAAATACAAAATTTCATGTTAACAACCATAAATAATAATTACTCTAGAAATAATAAAGAATTATGCTTGAATTAGATTTGATCATTATAAATAATAAAACTTGTTCTACGAATATAGTAAGCAAATGCTTGAGTAGGCAAGAACAAAGTATTGTTTTTCTTAAATAAAATTCAAACTCAAATCTTTTATTTTTTATTTTAAAAATAATATGAAAGTATTTTGAACTTGGAGTTAATAATTTCAACTTCGTTTTACCCAGATAAAATTTATTTTAAAAAAAATACATTTTTTAAAATGAATAAATAAATAAAGTAAAAGTATACATTAACCCCCAAATAGTTAGTTAATCCAAAGCTTGAATTTTTCTTAACGCAAAGCCACTGAAACAATGTCGCCGAAAATTTAAAAAAAAAAAAAACAAATTTTCAATTCATTAAATTTTTCTGATAAATTTCGTTCACGAGGTTTCATATTAGACCAGTAGCAAAAAAATATTGATCACACTAAATTGTCATTAAGAAATTCCAAGAAAATATTTAAATATTATTTTTACTGATAAAGGAATTTATATAAGTAATTCCATTGAAGATGTTACAAGTCTTCAACTTTTTGAAATTTTACACAAATCTATAATTTATTTTAAAATATTATCATCACATTTTTTTATATCACACATGGTAACGGAAAAAAATTTAAGGATTGCAGGTGTGATTTGAAAAAAATATATATACGAAGAGTTAATTGTAATTATTTTTAGTATTTACCGTTAATAAATAATCTGACACAATCGGCTGAGTAAAATATGTAAGTTTTATATACAGAAATTGAAAGACAATGATTTGTGTTTTGACTTGTTTGGTGTGCGAAAGTAAAAATGTGGTTTCTCGGTTGGAAAGGGGCGTCAGGGTTCTCAGCATCTTCCACAGCCGAACAAGTCACTGAAGGGATTGATGGAACCGCTCTCACCGCCATCGTCACAGGTTTTTCTTCCCTCTTTTTTATTTTTGTGTGATGAAATGAGTTGAAAGATGAGTGTTTTTTTCTTATGTTGTGTTGTAGTTTAATGATTCATCATTTAGGGCTTATTTCAATTGTAGCATTTTTATCACAGAGGTTTATACACAACACTTGTGATCACTTAAGAGAATACCATAAACTACACACAATACAGATTCTTTGGTTCTGATCATAACTAGTTTTGCTGAATTGCTGAACAAATGGGATTATAACTTGTTATTCAATTTAGATGGGAGTGTTGGTTATTCTCTGGTTTTAACTATCATGATTCGGTGCTAATTTAGTCCATTTTCAGGAGCATCAAGTGGTCTTGGTCTGGAGACCACCCAGGTTCTTGCATCCCGCGGTGTCCATGTTGTTATGGCAGTAAGGAATGTGGACAGTGGTAAGAATGTCAAAGAAAATATTCTTAAGGAAATTCCCTCGGCTAAAATCGATGTTATGGAGTTAGATCTAAGCTCTATGGCATCGGTGAGGAAATTTGCAGCAGATTTTAACTCATCTGGTCTTTCACTGAATATCTTAATGTAAGAGATCTTAACTTTAGCTGTTTTAAGATAACTTGGGTAATGTTTTGTCTGTTGGCTCCAAGTGGTTGAATGTTGAATGTGAATGATTGATGATGACTTTTTGTTATGCTCTTATCTTTCTGGAAAGATGTTTGTGCCAACTTGTACTACTTTCTTGTTTGACAGTGTTTGATAAAACTATACCTGTAAAATTACCTCCTTGTTTTTATGTGTTGATTGCACACTTTGAAATTTGAAACAGATTATATTCTTTAACTTATTTAGAAGTTGAAAAGTATAATATTCTTTCTTTCCCTTGAAGTAACAATGCGGGGGTGATGGCAACTCCATTCATGCTTTCCCAAGACAATATAGAATTGCAGTTCGCAACCAATCATTTAGGTATTATACTACATGTTTACTTCACATAATATGTGAGATTTATAACTTCAAGTTGGTGTTCTCTTATAATTTTCAAAAACATTTTGTAGGTCATTTTCTCTTGACAAACCTTTTATTGGAAACTATGAAAAAAACAGTACGAGAATGCGAACAGGAAGGAAGGATAGTTATTCTATCATCAGAGGCACACCGATTTTCTTATCGTGAAGGAATTTTGTTTGATAAGATCAATGACGAATCGGGGTACTAGTCTGATTGGAATGATAAATCAATGATAAACCTTTTCCCTATTTGCTACAAAGCTCTTGCTATAAAAAATCATAATAAATGTATACTATTCATATCCAATGTTGAGTTCCCAAAATTGCATAATTTCCACCTCTATCTGATTTTTAACAGGTACAGCAGTTATTTTGCTTATGGACAATCAAAACTCGCTAACATTTTGCATGCAAAGGAGCTTGCAAGGCGCTTGAAGGTATTATAATCATTAAAGTCACCTCTAATTTATGGAATTTCATTGGTTCCACTTTATTTACTGCAATATTTAATGTTCCATGTTTGTGAATAGCCTGCTTCAGTAATGGATTTTTCAATCCTTTTGGTCTTTTCAGGAAGAAGGAGTGGAAATAACTGTTAACTGCCTTCATCCTGGATCAATTGTTACAAATATTTTGCGATACCATGGTTATGTTAATGGTTAGTATCTATGCCATTCAATTAGTGTGTTTATTAAAGTATCATTGCTCTTGGAGATAGGTCTTACGACGGGTTTAATAAAAATTAGGCATAGTTATACTGACTGATCTACATAATCCATATCAATATGCTTACCATTCTATGCATATATAGTAAAAGGGACATAAACAGAAGCAAAACAGATGTTATAGCTGGTGATTCTTGTACAGAATTCCTTGCATAACCATTTGAACTTTCGTCCATGTAATCATTTGAACTTTCATTCATGCAGCCCTTGCTAATACCGTGGGCAAGTACTTCCTTAAAAACGTGCAACAGGTATTTAGTACATACAAAATATATCTACAGCAGTGTTTGCTGATATGCTGTTAATCTAAATGTTACACCAGTTTTTTGGTAATTTAATTGTTGAGGCATGTTTATAGGGAGCTGCAACTCAGTGTTACGTGGCGTTGCATCCACAAGTCAAGGGAATATCTGGTGAATACTTTATGGATTGCAACAAGGGAGAACCTACCGCTCTGGCTAAAGATTCAGAGCTGGCAAAAAAACTATGGGAACTAAGCTCAAGTCTGACTAATCCAAAGTAGCTTAAGCTTTGTTCGACTGGACTGAATTAGAGGAAGCTTCATACATGCCAACATTATTGTATTTAAAATAAAATTTCAGAGAATTAAAAATCTATGGTGGCGTAAACTTAATCTTCAAAGGCTTTAAGTAAATTACATCTCAGACTTCCATTATTGCTTTGAGGCCATTATTGTTAAAAATTAAGCGGTGTGTATACTATATTATAAGTATAAAATTGACCCGTTACAGTACTCCGTTCCATTGATATCAAAATCGTTACTTTAAAGTATGTGGTTTTTGGTATTCAGGAAATAGTATCAATGCAATCGCTATACGACTGGGCAAAATTTACAAGTGTGTTTGGTTAAGAGGATAAAAAGAGAAGATAACGTTACCTTGTTGGTTGGCAAGAAGATAAAGATAACATGGACTGTATGACTTACATTAGAAATGTCTTCATTTCTTTCAAATTACACATTTCAAAGTATTTCTGATTACATATATCACACTTTAGTTATATTGTAAGGAACTTTTCTTCATCTTGATATTCTTCTAATTTTTTTAATGAAACGTTAAAACTAAAAAATTCCTTCGGTCTCGTCTCTTGGATTAAACGCAACCAAGTCCTCAAGCGACTTTTAAACAAGTAACCTCGTTAATCTGAGTTTACCGAATTGAATTGTTCAGGAAATAAAACCATGAGATAAAGTTTAAATTTTATTGGTCCCAAATAAAACCCGCAGATGCTGATAAATTCAACGTAGAGATACCGCGAAATGAGTTAAAGAAACCCACCAACAAAGAGACGATTACAGGAAGAAACTGTTAAATAAAATATAACGTTTCTCCAATATTTACAATAGGCATCTGTTTCTATACGCTTTGGCATTCACCACCATTTTCAGCTAGGCCTAGGATGATGATAAAACACGAAATGACAGCAATTAAGTTAGTGATTTACATTTCCTTAAGAGGGTTAAAAAATGTTTTAACGCAAGGCTGAGACTGAATGTTGCACCTCCAAAGAAAACGCAGACTTGAGACGGTATTCGATTTTGAAACTCCGAACAAAATTGAGATTTACGATTTACCCAAATGTACTACATGATTATGCTACTACGCTATCCGAATGCGCTAACCTTCAAAACTTTAATGCCTACCATCTGAGCACTGAATGCAGATCATAAGCCATTTGAGCGATCAGGATTTGGGGGATCGTGTTTAAGATCCAGGCATGCATGTAGCCGTGCATAATCCCTCAACAGCTGTTGTGACACGCAGTCCGCCAAGTATGTCTTCCCATCGCGAAATTCAATTGGGTCTCTCTGGACAGCCCTCCTAGAATGGTTATTGTCAGATGAACCTACATCGCGGCAAGCATGTGTAGTTTGCAAGTTTCTCCCAAACTGCGCATGCTTAGAACCATGATAAGGGGTATTTCCAGATGAATAAAAACCATGCTGAGGATTTTGGATCGTACCAACAACTTCATGTGAGATTTGTGATTGCTTTGTCTGAAGAAATGGAATGGCACTGCCACCACTGGTTAGAGGCGAAGATGAGCCAGATGCAGTTCGAGGGCTAGCTATTGGAATAGCACCATTTAGGGACTTTTGGATCATACCTACAAGTTCATTTGAGAATAGTTGTGACTTTGTCTGATGAAATGGAATAGCTCCGCCGCCACTAGTTAGTGGTGAAGATGAGCCAGACGCAGTACGAGGGCTAGATATTGGAATGGCACCATTCTGAGACTTTTGAGTCATACCCACAACTTCATGTGAGAATAGTAGTTGATTTGTCTGATGAATCGGAATAGCACCGCCCCCACAGGTTAGTGGCGAAGATGAGCCAGATGCAGTAGGAGGACTAGATATTGGAATACAACCATTCTGAGACTTTTGGATCCTACCCGAAACTTCATGTGAGAATAGTGGTTGCTTCATCTGATGAAATGGAATAGCACCGCCACCGCTGGTTAGTGGCGAATATGTGCCAGAAGCAGTACGAGGGCCAGATATTGGAATAGCACCATTCTGAGACTTTTGGATCATACTCAGAACTTCGTGTGAGAATAGTGGTTGCTTTGTCTGATGAAACGGAACAGCGCCGCCACCGCTGGTTAGTGGTGAAGATGAGCCAGATGCAGTACGAGGGCCATACATTGGAATAGCACCATTCTGAGACTTTTGGACCATACCCACAACTTCATGTGAGAATAGTTGTTGCTTTGTCTGATGAAATGGAATTGCACCACCGCCACTGCTTAGTGGCGAAGATGAGCCAGACGCAGTACGAGGGCTAGATATTGGAATAACACCATTATGGGACTTTTGGATCATACCCGAAACTTCATGTGAGAGTATTAATTGCTTTGTCTGATGATATGGAATAGCACCGCCGCCACTGGTTAGGGGCGAAGATGAGCCAGATGCAGTATGAGGGCTAGATATTGGTGGTGACATCCTTCCACTTGTATGCAATGATTTATAAGGCAAAGAGGGAGAAATGGGACAAGAGATCTCCCTTGGTGTATGAGGATCACTGGCAACAAAGGGCACAAAAAAAGTTAGTACCTTCTCCTTCATACCAAAGTACGTAAAATAAATAAATAAAAATAGCATAAATTTGACCAATATGACATCAGAGCCTTTATCCATCACCTTTCTTTGTCAACTATTGAAACTTAACTATAAAGCTACTTGCCTAAAATAAGTGCTAAAATTATGCAGGTTCCTAGCTTTTGAATACATGTACAGCTACAAATATTCATATGCACAAAGTAGACGGTTGTATTTTTTATCGTGATCTTTCCCATGCTTAAGGGTGTGCCATATTTGAGTTTGAAAGAGACCTTGATCCAGAACCAGCTCTCAAGTTTCTAGGCGGATAGATCCCAGCTACTTCTGAGTCTAAGCATGAATTACTTTTTGCAGGTCCGATGACCTAAAGAAATTCAAAGTGACGAATCGTGAGAACTCATGGACAAGGTAGCCATGCACAAACCGAGAAAAATAATGCAGCTTGACAAAAGATGATTGTATGAAATGACATACCAGAGATCTCACTGCATTTATTATAGCAGTTGGATCTTCTGAAGGAACAGCGCTTAAAATAGATCTTTCCAGCATAGCATTTTTAACAAATGAATGCTCTAGAAGTTGAGCAGCCGAGGGACGATTTTGAGGATTCCTTTGCAAACAAAGCTTGACGAAATCTTTTCCATCTTCTGAAAGATGATCTGGAATTGTCGGAAGTTCCTTGCTGTTCCCAATCTTAAACATAGCAGCAACCTTGAAATATGTGGTGTAAAACAACAGAAACAAGTTAAGCAATCAATGTTTCTAGACAAGCATGTGCTCCAAGTTTCCAACCAAGAATCATTTAAATTTGTCCCAAAATAGATTTCAAATGCACATATATCAATTTCAAGTGCTTTTAGTCTGTCTACAAACTCACCCCTTCATATTGGCTCCAAGGAGGTTTTGTTGTCGCCATCTCCAAAACAGTGCATCCCAGACTCCAAATATCAACCGCAAGATTACAACCATTTGAATTTTTTATAACCTATATAATTAAGGCAGTAACACATATAAGAATAAACTACACTATAAGACCAGTGACAAAAGTGTTAAATGAATGCAGAAATCATCCTGACCTCAGGTGCCATCCAGTAAGGACTTCCTTTGAAAGAAAATGGACAAGATGGCCCACTTATCTGCAAACCATTCAAGGTAGGAAATATCAAGTCAGAAAGATGGCAATGCAGGATACCCACCCTGCCAAATGAATGAATGGGGCAGGATAGGTGGGTCCCTTTTTTGGAACAGTTGGGAAAATCAGTGACCCCATTTTATGGTGGGAGAGGTTTGATAGGCCAAGTCACCTAAATAATAAACATTAAATAAAATTATTTTTTCAATATCAAGTGAATGAGATGAGAGCTAAGGGTGCGGATGGAAGTAAGGGAAGAGAGTATGATGGGTAAACTCAACCCATCAAAGGCACTGATTATGTGAGGCGGGTCTTGCACTTGATGGGATCAAATATGTGTAAACCCAACCCACCAAACATGGACATTAAGTAGGTTGACCTGGCTAGTCAAACCCATTGTGATGAAATATTCAACTCAAGTCTACGCAATAAAACATTTAAATGCTCTTGCATAGTTATAGATCTTGCACAATAAAATATTTAAATGCTCTTACATGCTTGGCCATCCCAAAATCTGCCAATTTTATCCTCCCATTAGGGTCCACCAATATGTTTGCTCCTTTGATGTCCCTGATCAGAACGTAGTGATCAGACCAGGTGAAATCGAATCACAAATCACAACATAATTAAAACAATATATACGGATTGAAACCATAGTTATTAATCTAGGAGACTGGCGCATAGCAGCCACCTCTAAAAACACTATAGCGGGCGAGCTGTAAGGTAGATGTTTTTAAAATTAATAATAGAAACTAAATAATTTCTTGTATGCATAAAACTCAATATATATATATATATATATACTCACAAGATTGCACACATGATCACCATCAACCTAAGACCAATATAGTAATAAAATGAAAGATAATGAGAAAATTAATAGAAAAAGAGCATGAAGAAATTAGTAGAATGTGAAATGGGAAGTTTAAAAGGAAGAAGAAAGAGCAGAAGGCACAAACAAAAGTGCTGTAAAGTGTAAAGGAACACAAGTCAAAACAAAGGTAACCTTCTATGGAATGGTGGTCAACGAAGAAGGATTCCAAACCCTATTAGTTTCTAAAGCAAAAAAAGTACTAGAAAATAGGAAAGAAATCATAGTAGAGGTAAAATGGGTTTTTATCACGGGAGCGCCACTATAGAACATGAAAAGACGGTAGCAGCTGCAATGACTGCTATGGGAAACCGCTATTCTATTTCAATCCCATAGCAGCCAAACCCACTCTGCTGAGCTACTCCGCTATAGTGCGCTATTCACTACAAGGATTGAAAAATATATGAGAAGACTTCAAGTACAATATGTATAGAACTCACCTGTGAACAGTGTTCTTGGCGTGCAAATATGCAAGTCCTAACAAAATTTGCCGCGTATAATTACGAATTGCAATTTCACCTAACTGGCCATATTCTTTAACCAGCTTATAGATTGACCCTCCGGAGACATACTCCAAGTATACATAAAGTCTGTCATTGACCTGTTTAAGCATCATAAAAATTTCATAAAGCAGTAAATACATTATGAACTTGACAATTGATAGTCAATAGTTTGATAGTATCTAAAGCACTAAATTACAAAAGTAGCTGCAACTGCAGTTTAGAGAAAATTTAATCGTGTTTCTCAAAACATACAAGCAATTATAACAACTGACTTGTGCAAACGTGAAAGTCTCGAATTATGTAAGCAGATTAAGAAAGTGAAATCATTTACTGAATAAAGTCAAAGATTCAATAAATACCGTCTCAGATCCATAATACTGAACAATATTTGGATGCCGCAACCGACTAAGCATTGCAATTTCCTGCAAATGCCATCACATACGTGAATATTCATCGCTATGATTATAAAATGTCATTAATTCACAATTATCCCTTACTGTTTAAACAAAAAGTAAAGACAATTGAGGAAAGTAATGCTTTTTTTCATGCGTCTGAATTTTAACCTTCCCAAAGGAAAAGCAAGTGTAAGACACCGAATCTACAAAAGAAAACTTACTTGGCCTAGTTGCTGTGCACTTTCCCTTGATTTAGCGTCATCTGAAAAAAGTGTTACCTCCTTCATCGCGCACATCTCACCACTTTCTCTATAGAACATCAGAAGTTGAAATAAGTCACAATTAAAAAGTTGAAAGAATTTAATGCAGAAAAAAACAAAAAAGCAGGAACAACAACAAATACCAATTTTGAAACAGGACCAGTTCTGACATTAACGTGTAAGGGTGATGTGAAAAGTGGAGAAATGCATGTTCAAACATAATCTGTTTGATTAAGAATTCTTGAGTCACGCATACAGTGATTATTATTCGTCCTACAATATATCTGGCAGGCACTTGAGTAATTTGGTACTACTGTACTACCCCTCCCTTGGTACTTACACCCTACCCAAAATTTACAGATTTCTCTCAAATTTTTATTACTAAAATAAAATAGGGAATAAACGACCATATGTACCAGGTGTCATAATTTAAAGAGAAGAAGAACACAAAAATAAAAAATAAATATTCACATACTTGGTACAGACCTGTTAAAACCAAGATATACATGTCCAAATGTTCCCCTTCCAAGCAACTGCCCTTTTTTCCAGCGTGAACCTGGACTTATCGAATTTTCGGATCCGCCCGGACTACGAGGGGTTGAAGGAGTTGTTGATGCAGAATAGGTTGGAGAAAATGCACACGGCTTAGTGACTGCTATTGGAGGGAGTGGTAACTGGTGATTTTTTTGTTTCACATCATCAGGGCGTCTTGTATGTGCTTCTGCTGCAGTTCCTCCAGCTTTAGGATGCAGAGGGGTCACAGTACCACTCTGTATCCTGGAACTGGGACCAGGGCTTGTCATTCTGGGACTAACTATTGGAGAACACTCACGGCTACACCTGTTTTGCGGCAAAATCATTTGTCCTGAAAGATCCCCACCAACTGAATTATGACTAGAATTACGGCCTGAAACCATAGTATAGGAGTGCCCAGAAGCTATATCTGGATAAGGTTTTCTTGTCTGTAATTCAGAGTTCAACATTGCATTTCTAGGACTTGATATTGAACTATCTGGAACACTACACAAACCACCTGGGCAAGCTACTTGCAGATTTTGCAGATGTAAAGGAACCCCTCTTGGTGAGGTAGACAATGGCTTATTATTGCACAACTGAGGACTTGGTTTTGAGAATGTTCTTGAGTTTCTTTGGATAGTAATAAGAGGTTGATTCTTGTGCCCCAGACTTCAGAAAAATAAAAAATAAATTTAGTAACAGAAGGGACAAAAGAAAAGGTAAATAAACGGAAAGCATGTAAAAAAATGTATCTAGAAGGAGACAAAACTACTTGAAAGAACTATTGATGGTGGCTCGGTTTCCATTTTCACAATCAGAAGCCAGAGGACTAACAAAATGCGGCGAATCAAATGAGTTGCCACTATCAATTGAGCTTTCACTAGAAACAGATGCAGTGGCTATTTCTCCTTCCATATCAGTAGCGTCTTCCTTGCCTGAAACAAAACCAGGTATTGGAAGGGGGGAATGTAGAGATGGCTTTGAGTCTATGGCTCTATCAAGTTTTGATGTTAAAATAACCCCAGGATTTGCACCAATGGCATCTGAAAGATGTGACCCTGGTAATGGGAGTGGTTGAGAGAGTGGCCTTTCTGCAAAACTTTGACATCGGGATACATGTGTAGAGGGTGATGGTGATCTTGAAGGTGCAAGAGATCTAGATCCCTTCTTGGAGATGGCATCATCACGATGTCTCCTTGATCTTTCAGATTTATTATTGGATTTCTCTTCAGAGGCATTCTTTAATTTCCTCTGTATGGTTTGAATAATACTTTCCCTGTTTTCCTTCTTTTTCACCTCTTTGGAAGAAGACTTTCCCCACCACGACCACATGTCTTAGGAAAAGCTTGCCAAACACACAGGGAAAGAGCAGGAACTATTTGCAAATTCTGGGTGTAAATTCACACTTAGCATTACAGCACAAATGTTTGTAATACAATTAATTCAACTGAGGTTCCACTGAAGTGCCACACCATAATAATCTGTAAAGGACCTCAAATGTTAGTTTGTTATCAAAAAATAAACACATAATAAATAAATCAACCACACCAAAATGTTTTAGAGAAGTAAATGGGATCAGATAATTCATAATCTATGTTGTAGTAGTCTGTGGCACTTACTGAAACCTATTACATGACAACATACATTACAGACGCTTTCACATTCCAAACAGAAATCCAAGGAACCCAGGAACATTGTCTGGTTGAAAATTAGATGGCGAGCTGATAATATGATGGTTCTAAATTCTAGGAAATTGAAGACAAAAAAAGTATCCCGTCAATTGAGTTTTACTGAGTTGTAAATTTGTCCCAGACAAACAGCTAGTGCCAAAGTGCCTTACAAAAGCCCAGAAGCCATGGCAGTAACTTGTTCTGTGAAGACAGTGGTATCATTCTATATTCAAAACATAAAAAAAGTGAACCACTGACAATGAAGTAATGAAGATAGTTTAGAAACTAAGTTTTATAATTAGTCAAGGAGCAGCAGCAGCAACAAAAGTTTTATTCCACCGTGTGAGGTCGACTACACGGATAACATGAAACCACTAGACAAGGTTCACTTAGGCATAATTGAGACCGTGTTTTAAATTCTGGATAGTGGTTCTTAGCGACCAGCCCCCAAAATACTATAACATGACTGTAGTAGAATAGCCACACTTTTGAAATAATTTATACAGTTTATATAGAGTATAATATACATGTAAATTCATAAAAATGGTAAAAACTGCATGAATTAATGACATTCATGATTAACAACAAAAAATACACAAGTAAATATCAACAAAAGTCACATACCAGTTTCTTAGATACGAATCATCAATTATCAATCATTTCTTTCTTGAGAACAAACTAGCCAGCACACAGACAAAGTTATCAAGTCCATTTCATCCATTCTATCTCTTTCAGCTTTGTATTCAAACCAGATAGCATAATTTAGCTCTAAACACACACAACTGGCAAACAACATTGCACGGGAACATAAAATCAGCCCAGTGAAGCAAAAATAACCAATGAAAGAGCCGTAGAGGCCTTAAATCAGATCCACTAGTTCAACCAACTCTCGAGAGCTAAAACGACAACATACACAGTGATATTCACAAATAAATTGTCTCGAAATCACACACACTGGCAATGCCAGCAACATCAACAAACCAAGAGCAAACAAAAATGAGCTCCGATTCCTACACAGAAAAAAAGCAACCGGAGCTCAACAAGTTCGAATTCCAGAAAGAAGCATGCAAACGATTCTGCACATTGATAGGTCTTAAAACACACAGATTATTCAAAACCAGCACGATAAATCAAACAAAGAACGAAACACACCGTAACCTTACACTTACTCAGTGATACACGTTTCTTCAGCGCCAGAACATCAACATTTGCAGAAGATAAAATCCTGGAGGTGTCCTTTCACCACAGACAGAGCAACGCGAAGTTAAAGAGTCAGAGAAAAGCCATGGGAACTTGCAAGAATAAGAGCGAAAAACAGGCACAAAACAAGGTACTTTCAGTTTAGTGTTACTGCCCAAGCGTTAAGTGCAGTGTGAGAAACTAATTAAATAATAATAATAATTAATGATTTATTAATTTTTAAAACTTTAATTAAACGATTCAAAATCTTGCGTACGGTGCATAAACGCGTGGGAGCCACGTCCTACAAGGCATCTCACCGTTAAATACTCAGTTCTAGAAAGATGAATGACGCATAGTGCAATCTTGCGGTTGGGGTTTTCGCAATTTGGCGCAATCACGGTATTATATTGTATCCTAAAACAGAGAATTTTTATCTCATCTGTACTTAACGGCAACTTATTCAATAATCAATTATTTATTTAATATTATCGTGGCTTACCGATTAAGAGGAAATTTTCTTTTTTCTTTTTTTCTTTCAATTATCTTCAGATACTCTCACTTTCCTTTTTTCCTTTTTTAAACAAATTATAAAATAATGTTTTAAAATCTAAGTGAAATTTAAAAAAGAAAATGTCAAAAAAAGTTAAATGTGTCATTATTACTTTTATTTTTTCAAAAATTTTGAAAATGATATTTTTAAAAATTTAAACATAACCAAAACTGTTTCTAGTTTTTTAAATGGTAAATTTTGAGAGATTAAAATCGTATTCTTAAACAAATGTAATATTAAAATAATTTTTTTCTTGGAACTAAAACTGGATTCATCCTAGATATTCAAAAAAACAATTAAACTAAAAATTGTACAATAAATATTCATAAAAGTATTATTTTGTATAATATTATAAAAACGTTTGGTATTAAAATATTAAAATAAAATTACAAGTATGGAATATTGATATAACAAATATATTTAATCTTTAATAGTTATACTATTTAATATTTGAATATAATATATATTAAGATATTAATTAATGTTGAAGCATACTAATTAATACTAATATCTAATATATTTAAATATTAACATGACAATAGTGTTAAATGTTTATTGCTTCTAATTACACAAATGACAAAAATTTTAAGTGTTTTTCTTTTTATGTTGCTTCTAATATTTTCTATGGGCACCATTTTAAAACTTTATTTTTGTGAGAAACATTAATGTTAACCTTTTCTGTAATCTCTTCCAGTGATAAGTTACATTGTATTTTTTATTATAAAGATACTTTTAAATGAAGTTTCATGAGTTAATTGGCGAAAAATTAGAACAATGGAATTTAAAGTATTTTGAATATATATTAAATTATTGGTAACTTTAATAACAGTAATTAAATTAATTTATTTAATTCACTAAGATAATTAGTTTAGATAACATTGTTTGTATTCTTATACATAGAGTCTCTTTTTTGTAACTAATTGAGACATATTAAAAAAGATAAAGAACTTACTTAATAGCATTTTTTAACTGATTACGGTTAACTATTGTTTATATTATTGTTTTAATTCTTAATTAATTAACGTTTTAGTCATATTTTCCGAAAGTAGACAGAGAAAATAAATTTATCTTATTAATAGTTTATATTTACTGTCAAGTGATTACAAGTAAAAATATTTTATTCTATTTTTACGATTTTCATTTATATTTATTCTTTCTCTTAATACATTTTTTTTCCTTCAAAGATTTTATCATCTATTTTTTCATAAAAAAAAAAAAATTCTTCTAAAGGGAATTTTTAGAAAAAATGAACAACAATTTTATCATAGTAAAAAAACAAGAATACATAATCTTCCTTTTCAAAACAGCATTCTCAAACCAAACTTCTCAAAATTTTAATATTTTATAAACACCAGTTTCAAAAAAAAAATAAAACATCCTGACTAAAATCAAATTCTAATTATAGTATTTTGCCTAAACATTACAATTGAACTATAAAAACTATTCAAAATAAAAAAAATTATTATAAAAATTCATTTATATTAAATTATCTATTTTTTATATTAATAATGTAGCTAATTTGAATTTAAACCGGCTTCAACGGTACAGTTTTGTTTTAAATCGCATTAAATTGTAATTAAATCAAACAGAAAAAGAGAATGAATATGTGATAATGTGACTCACCTTTCAATACATTTAAATTTATATTTAAAATTAAAATGTTTTTAATATCTAACGTTTAAATCTCGGTTATTGGAGTTATTTTGAATTTTTTTTCATTTTCAATTAACATGAATTGAAAAGACATAAAAAAATAGTTTTATAGAAACACATCTTTACGATTAAAAAAAAATTTATCATGTCCAAAAATATTTATTATTCCTAAACTTAACATTTATTTATATTTTAAATACTTTATTTATATTATAAAATACTTTATTTATTTAAAATTATGTATTTTACCTTTGAAGTGTATAAAATAATGTTTTTTCACATTTATAATTGTGACGTGATAATACTAAAACTAATTTATTTTTATAAAATATAAACAATGCAAGCATAACTTTTTTAAGTTTACCTAGAATAATTTACAATAGATGGAAAAATATATATTTTAATGTTTTAAAATTAAGAAATGGTATATATAGAAAACTAATGCGTTTTTTTTATTTATCTACAATTTTTATTTCTATAAAATACATTCTATATATTCTCTTTTAACTTTAAGTTTTATAGTTGACTTTTTGGTAAGTTATCCCAAGTGTGTGTACGAATTTGAGCTAATAATAAAAGTTCGGCTAACTTTATTTATTATATTTGAAATAATTTATAAAGGATAACATGATATTAGATTATAAAAAAATTAAAATTAAAACTATAAATACTACAATATCTTTTGTAATTTAAAAAATATAAATCTATATTTCAAAATAAGTATATAATATAGATGTTGTATGCTTTCACTTTTTGTTATATATTTCAAACTCTCTTAGCAAATTATAAGTATATCATATTGATGGTCTTATTTCATATCATTAACTTATAATGATTTTTCTATCTATTAGAAATTAAACTCAGTTATAGTTGATTACTATACAGTAATTATAAAGATTAAACCTTAGTAAAGAAGAAAAATATATAATTATATATAATATATATGGTAAATGTGCATTTTGTTCCTATAGTATAATATGGAGTAACTAATTTTGGTAGCTATGAATTTTATTTTAAATATAATTTTATTTTCCAGAATATACAAATTATAATGTTCATTTAATACTTCTAAAAAGGCTTAATCCAAAAATTAATATAAAAACAATTATACAGACATTATAGTTTTTCTTTTAAAATAATGGGGTGCATGGAGAAACTATAGACATTAAACAAACAACCCAAAACATTTTATTTTTTTAGACAAAGTTAGGTAATTAATGATTGATTAAATTAATTTTGGTTGGCTTTTTAATACGCAGTTTTAGACCAGAAATGGGTTGGCACGCCTATGCCCACTAATTTAATTAAAATATTAAATAATTATCTAATAAAATTATTTTTCCTAATAAATAGTTTATTCTATGAATATTTTTAAACATTTTTAAATATCCTCAATAAAGTTATAATTTTATTATTTTTTGTTCCAAAAAATTATTAAAAAATCATAATTGAATAAAATTCACCAATCTTATTTTAAAAATATCTCTAATAAATTTACATTTCTCACTCAGTTGTTAAAAAATAAATATAAATTAAAAAATTCAGCTAAATAAGAATGGATTGTTATATATTTTTTTTTTAAAATAAAAGCTTTCACGTTAGGTATCACTATGCCACTTAAGATCTCAGCTAGGCTGACACCTCAAGTAACAACAATCATTTACCATCACATGAAAAAAAAAATTATTAAACAAAAGAAAAAAGAAAAGAAAAAAAAAATACAAAAATACGGGGGGACTAGACCAAAACCCATATGTTAACAAAAACGATACATAGGTAGACTATACCTATTCATAAAGAATTCTAAGAACAGACAAGGTGGAAGCCTATTAT
>Ga0123342_1004078_pt1 | contig 22752 bp, 12 predicted proteins | sample Turbeawhitnodule_FD_89960 | JGI IMG/M metagenome (GOLD analysis project Ga0123342, IMG submission 89960) | Root nodule microbial communities of legume samples collected from Mexico - Turtle bean Mexico white nodule | ecosystem: Host-associated > Plants > Roots > Nodule | place: Mexico: Nepantla... | reverse complement strand
ATTACTAACCTTATAAAGGAGCAACCACAAAACGACACCACGGTCTGGATCGCAATCGCTGCCCCTTCACCACCTCTGGACCGCACCACATAATCGCTCCTCCAAATCGACCATGGGAACGCAGCTCACCATCGTAACTCACGATCGCACCACATAATCGAATGAGGGGAGCACACCTCTGAATGGAATCGAAGCAGGGAAGCGCACCACAGAATCCAACCAGGGGAGCAATCCTCGTATTAGAAACCCTAAATCAGAAATTCGAAATCCCCAATTTGAATAACCTAAACCCTAATTCAGTATTCACCAAAGTAATGTAAGCACAATCCACGTAACTTACACGTGTCTGCCACATAACGCCGTTTGGTGATATTTAACAGAAAGGACCATTTTGAATACAGTTTAGAAAACTTAGGGACCAAATTGAATTTTTTAAAAACCACTGTACCAAATTGACTATTGGCTATAAATATAGGAACGAAAAAGGTAATTAAACCAAAAAAAATGTGTTTAGTATGACTTTAGTTGGAAGAAAGAAGTTGTATATGGGGGTGTAAAAGTAAAATCAGATTACACTATTTTTATATTTAAACTAAAAATTATGGTGCATTTACATTGTCATTTATGAGATGATTTCATTGTTAATTTTCATATTAATACATACAGTTTTATATATAAAAAAAATTAATATGTTAACATTAATTTTTTATACAAAATATTATTCTAGAGATGTAAATTTTTTATCTACAAGTTATTTAAAAAAACAAGACTAATAGGTAATTTTTATAAAAGTTATAATAAAAATAAATTATTAAAAATATATAAATTATTATAAGGATGGTGAAACATGAAAATTAATATTTGTGTGATGGTGAAAAAAACAAGCTATAAATTCACATAGTAAAATAAAAATAGTTGTTTTTATTTACTTCGTCAATAAAAATATTATTCTTGACTTATTTGAGATTGGTTCGTCCATTTTTTTATGGAGATGAGTATTTTTTTTTTTAATTAATGTCGTTGCATCATGAGGTCTGATATAAATTTGGTTTGACCAATAATTCTCATTTAGAATTGGATGAAATTAAATATCACAAGTTTTGTAAATATTGTGGACACTTTACGTTGGAGAAAAATTACCTATGACAAAACAAGATAATAATAACACAAGGATAAGACAAACATATAACTTAAACTTCTCATAATCACATCATCATTTACTTGATTTAATTTTGTATAAACGACAACAACAACAATGATAATTCACATTATCTTCTTTTGACTATCATCCTTCGTAAAGACCTATAAGTCAAACAAAAAGACGGTCTTCTCACACTTTCTCTAATAGAGAAATTACTTGATGTAATAAATCAATGTTCATATTATAATTTATTTATAATTTGCATTATTAACTTTTCATCTTTCTTCATTTTGTGGTAAAAAATTTAATTTCAATTTTTTATAAAATTTTCACATTTAATTACTATTTTATATACTTTTAATGTATATTTTTTTATATTTTCAATGTATTTTTTTATAACTTTTTAAAAAACAATACACATTTCTCTTATTTATTTTCTAATTGCACAATATTAATTTTTAATTTCATAATTAATATTTGTATATAATTTTTTTATACTAAAATATCAATATTTTTTTTAAACAATACAAGATCTTATGTAGAAGTTGTGTAAACTTACCGTGACTTAAATATTATCGCATTAAAATTGTGTCATGACATGATTTTATTTTAAAAAAATCAATTAAAATTAATCAATTATATATGAAACAACTTCATTTGAAAAAAATATCGTTTTCCATACTTCAAACTCATGTTAACACATACACCATTTGTTTTACATTGAAGTTGTCAGATGAAGTATGAGTTAGTCATATGAGTATTTTTTTAAAAATAATATGTAAATTTCAATCATTTTACATAAAATCTCACCAATTCAGTTAAAGTACCTATATTTAAGTTACATGTTGATTCTCTTTGCACTAATATATATTCTTTTGTAAAATAAAAAATTTGTATCATTCAACATTTTCCTAAACAACATTAGAAGAACAAAAAGAATAGTTGAACAGAAGAAAAATCACTTATAGTAGAATTTGGGACAAAATAAAACAACAGAAAAAGATAAGGAATGAGTTGGAGAATCAAACGCCAGGAAAGAGAAGAACCAATGATTAAGAAACAAATAACACGCAAGAAGGTATGAGAACAAGTTCTTCTCTTTCCGCGTGTTCTGTGGAAGAGAGAGAGTGTGGCAAAAAGGGGGTCCCCCAAATTGATCAACCTTTGAAAAGAAAATGATTGTTCAACCCTGATTTCAAGCAATTGATAATGATGGGTTTTGTGAGATCTAATCCGAACATGAATACAAAGCAGCAATTGTTGAGGTTTTTGTTCTATTTGATGTCTCTGTTTCCACAACTATTGCATCTCCTCCAAATGTTTTGCTTCAAATTCAACAGCTTTCGGAAAGGGATAAACAACACTCTCATCACTCTACCACAAGCCTTTTCACTTTCCTCTCCGCTTCCCCAATGGCCTCAAGGTTATTATTCCCCAAAACACTCTTCATAAATCTTCTAAACTTGCTATTTCATATATTTTCATTATTATATATTTTTCTCAATACCATGATTTTACTGTTGTTTTTCTTTAAATCAGTATTTTTTAGGAAGTTGAGTGCCTGTAGTATATTTTGGAGTCAAAACTTGGATGCAGGTTGTTAAGTGATGTTAGTGTTGTGCTTTGATCAGAATTGAATGTACTATGAACATTTTTCATGGACTATGTGATAAAACTTCTATTTTAGTTAGAGAATAGTACAAAAAAAAGTAAGGCACTGTATAATATGTGTACTGTCTGTAAAAACTATACAAAGGTAATATTGGGCATGTTTCAGTTACTTGTATCTACATTAATGATTAATCCATGCCGTGATTTTGTGTATGTAGTCACAGGACAAGATTTTGCTTCTGGAATTGTAAACCTTGGTGAAATAGAAGTGCGCAAGGTCACTGGGTTTGAGTTTGTTTGGAACAGCAACATTGGAAAGCCTGTTGCATTCTATAAACCTGTGGGAATACCAGATGGGTTCCATGTCCTTGGTCACTATTGTCAGCCAAGCGACAAGCCGTTATGGGGTTTTGTGCTTGTTGTTAGGGAAGTGGAAGCTGTCTCATCTGAAAGAAGTAACTATGACAAGTTACCAGCTTTGAAGAAACCTCTTGATTATATGTTGGTATGGTGTTCCAATGCAGGAAGAAGGGAATTGGCAATTGGTTGTGCATACTTTTGGGTGCCTCAGCCTCCTGAAGGTTACAGTGCCCTTGGCTACTTGGTTACTAACAGGCCTGAGAAGCCCAATTTGGATGAAATGATTTGTGTTCGTGCCGACCTCACTGATAAGTATCAACCTTACCGGCTGATGCTTGATGCTACTTCAGTAAATCCTGAGTTTCCATTTCAGGTGTGGAGTTTGAGACCTTGTGACCGTGGCATGCTGGGAAAAGGAGTTTCAGTAGGGACTTTTTTCTGCACTAGTCATTGGAACAAGGGAGAAGAGCTACCTGTTGTGTGCTTAAAGAACTTGAATCCTATGCTACCTGCAATGCCACACCTCCACCAAATACACGCACTTGTACAGCACTATGGTCCTACTGTTTTCTTTCATCCTAAGGAAGTTTACTTGCCCTCTTCTGTTGATTGGTTTTTCAATAACGGAGCCTTGTTGTACAGAAAGGGCGTGAGTAAAGGAGAGGCCATTGATGCTGCTGGCTCAAATTTGCCAGGTGGGGGAACTAATGATGGGGAGTTTTGGATAGATTTGCCAAGTGATGATAGAAGGGATTTTGTCAAACATGGGGACTTGAATAGTGCTAAGCTTTATGTTCATGTGAAGCCTGCTCTTGGTGGAACTTTTACTGATATTGCTATGTGGGTGTTTTGCCCTTTCAATGGACCGTCTACTCTGAAAATTGGAATTACAAGTAGGGCTTTTACCAGGGTCGGAGAGCATGTTTCTGACTGGGAGCATTTTACACTTCGTGTATGCAACTTCTCTGGAGAGTTGTGGAGTATATATTTCTCACAGCACAGTGGTGGTAAATGGGTGGATGCCTATAAACTGGAGTATATTAATGGCAATAAAGCTATCGTCTACGCATCAAAAAGTGGACATGCAAGTTACCCCCACCCTGGAACATATATCCAAGGGTCTTCAAAACTTGGGATTGGTATTAGGAATGATGCTGGTCGTAGTGATTTGTACGTGGATTCCAGTGTTCAATACGAGATTGTTGCAGCTGAGTATCTGGGAGATGCTGTCACAGAGCCTCAGTGGTTGCAGTTTATGAGACAGTGGGGTCCTAAAATTTGTTATGATTCGAAAACTGAGTTAGATAAGATAATAAACACTCTACCTCGGGGGCTTCGAAATCCATTTGTTAACCTGATTAAAAAACTTCCAGTGGAGCTGTATGGTGAGGAAGGTCCTACAGGGCCAAAAGAGAAAAATAACTGGATAGGAGATGAAAGATGGTGAGAACTTGTATGAAACAAATTGGTCACATCGACAAGTTCTTTTTTTCTGGGCCAGAATGTTGTAACTATATGTTGTTGTTCGTAATATATATATATATATATATATATATATATATATATATACATAGAGAGAGAGAAGTTATATATATACTTCTACATATTGACACTCTGCTCCACTACACAATCTCTAATTGATTATATAAAAAAATAGTATTTTTATCATTTCATACAAAAAAAAATAGTCAAAGAAAGAGGATTGTATGGTGGAGTAAGATTGTTAATGTATTTTTCTACTTGTACTTTAGTTTTTGGGTGAGACTTCTGTTATTTTTATGGGATTTGGAGAGGATAGAAAGTTCAAAATTAGGATTTGTTGTGTGGACATGTGTGTTACACGAGAGTTGTTGTAGTGATAGTGTTTGTGATATCCTACAATGATTTGTTATCCATACCAAAAAATAATTTGGCATGAGTGTAGTTGATTCAATGAAAATTATTGCACTTTGCTTGTGTTTCGTGCATGTCAAATAAAAATAGACAGATAAATAGCTCTACATTTAAGTCCAGACTAAATATTGCTTAATAAAAATGTGATGATGTGAATAATTTCAGAAGGTAAAAAAACCAAAAAATATATGAAATGTGCTATCGTTGAGAGTCGAACTCAAGACCTCCCGCTTACTAAACGGGTGCTCTAACCAACTGAGCTACGAGAGCAACTTATTTATTCTACTAAACTTTAAGTATACAACAACAGTGTTTTTATTGTAGGCAATTTTAAGAAATATGTAAATTAGAATTTATGGTACTTGATATTTTTAAATAAAAGCTTTCATGGTACTTGATATTTATTTGTTGATTTATTACTGTCAATCTTGGTCAATTTAAGAACAATATTATGTAGATGTTTGTTACCTATTACTCGTATTTAACTTTGGTCTTTGGTAGATTATCTATAATTAAATCCGTTTTTTACTTCTCAATCAAATACCAACGTTTGTTTGTTAGTGTTGAATATGGATTCAACAATTATGAAGGGAATTAAATCATAATGCTATTGAATTCTTCCACCATTTTCAAGGCATTTAAAGTACCAAAGAAGGAAATATTTGGCATCAATAAAGACAAAATATTATTGTTTTTATTACATATATTTTCTTTGAAACATTTATATAATCTTATATACATATATTCTCTTTAACTTTCTACACATTCAATAAAAAAAATATTTCTTTTCTTTCATTTTCTTCTTTATCAAGCAAACTAAAAAATCATCTTATTTTCTAAACTTTTTTAGAATCCTTTTACTTTCTTTTCCTCATAAAACAACATACCCAACAAGAAAATAATTAAATAGTAATCAAATTCAAGGAGCAAAATAATTAATCACTATATTAACTAAATTTAGAGACTATTTTATAAATTAAAAAATTATTAGTATCTAAAATAATTTCTATTATTAATAAAATATTATAAAATGATTTATAAATTGGTATCTAACTATTAACTGCCAAGATTTTAGTTACTGACTACTTAGGTTCTAAATTAGTCTCTTAAAAACTAATTTAAAACCTAAGTAGTTAGTAGTTAAAACCTTAATAACTAATAGTTAAATACAAATTTAGAAATTACTTTATAATTTTTATTAATAATAAAAACCACATTCGATATCAATAATTTTTTAGTTTCTAAATTAGTATATAATTTAGTCAATATAATAACTAATTACTTTTGGTCTCTAAACTTAATTTCTATTTAATGATGATTTTCTTGTAGGGATAACTTTCCTTAAAAAACTATCATTTAAAAGTCAAGTTCCACGAGGCTTGAATTATTGTCATAAAAAATGGCAAAATGAGTACAATATTATATCTTAACATTTCACATCACAACAATCTGAAGCAGACCATGAAACTAATGTAATACATTATCAGTAAATATTTGTATAAGAACATAAATTGTAGGAAAAATCGAAGAAGTAGCATACCATTAGATAATTTCACAAGCTTAATATTTTAGATCGTGTGTTGATATTTTGACACATCCTTGATTTATTAGGGATGAAGATTAACATTACTCATTGGTCTAAAGTGAGCAACTCAGTTCAGAGAATCCAAATCTTAATTCTTTGGCATCAACTAAGGACCAGTTTTCAGCCACACAACAAAGGAAAAAGGGAAGGATCAGGGTAAATCATGTGAAAATGAATCAAAAGATACATGTCCACCATAAACAGGGGCATCAATATGACAATAGAATTCGTGAGATTGAAATTAGTTTTCATTCGTCACGCTCAAACTTCTATACACTGTGCAAAGTCTTATCACCTTCAAAGTCAAAGCATCTATCTACTTCATCAGGAATAGATAGAGGTAAGGTAACCTAATGCAACCCAAAAAATTTGATTACTTTTTTACAACATCCTTGAGTGAAACTGACCCTACACGTTGCTCAATGACAAAGGCTAAAATACCTGCACTATACAATACCCATAATGATGGAATGGTAAAATGAAGGTAACTTGTTTATGAACATTGAACAGTAAGATAGTTCAAACCTAGTTAGAAGGATGAGGTTCCTATTGAAGAGAACCCAGAAGCTCTTTTCTCCTTCAGAGTTGAAGCCAACCAATCCAGGCCCTCATAAAGGCCATCTCCTTTAAGGGCACAAGTGCCTTGTATGTGCCATTTTCTATTCTTTAGATCAAAGAGTCCTAGGCCTTCACATACTTCCATTGGCGTCATTGCTCCTCTCTACAAAAGAAAAAAAATATTAAGGCAAAACTCAACTTGTTTGACCAGAGTACTTTGTTCAGGAGTAAACGTCTGCTATTTTACATGATATCAAAGATTAATAATTTTATACAGCATACAATAAACCACAGAGAACAAAACAATTCCAAAATTTCATTTTTGACACCTTCTTTCTTGGTCTAGATTTCTAGCAAAAACATTTTATCAACACAAGTTAATTTCAGCCATCAACTTGTTACATATCTAGCAAAATATTTTCAATTCCACCCGTTCATAACCCCATCAAACACAAGCCTGCATTTGGCATGAATGATAGCATTATCCCCTCCTAATAACGGAAGAAGTAAAAACAGATATGGCTCCACTTATTATCGCAAAAAAGATGAGTTGAATTTTATACCAAGATGAAACCAAAGTTGTTAAGTGATTTTTTATGGTCCGGGCAGGCTATTTGGAGTATGGATTCATAGCTCTTACACTAAACGGTTTACTTCTGGTTATCTTTAGAGCTGTTGCATTATGTCTCTACCTGATCTAGTTCTAGCAAGGACCATGCTTCTAACCCTCTTCTCAAAGAGGCTTTAATATCATCACCCCAAAAGTTATATGAGCACATACAACTTATATGCTCTAGTTAGAGAAAGAGTGTTATAAGTACAAAATTAAGGCACAAATATTTTCTAATCAGGAATATATAAATTTTAATGTATTATTAGGAATGTTTTTATTTATTTCCCTATCATATCTTCATTAATAGAGGATATCAAATTTCCTCTATTTATTGTATTGATTTCATTTTCTGAATATAAATAAAACACTTGTAAGTTGTACTTCCCCAAAAACATATCGTTTCAATTTAATGTCTCTCTATTTCCTAAAGTTTAACATCTGAAAAGTTTTATTATATTCACCTAGTGGGATAAGGTTTTTTTGTAGTTATAGCTGTTCTACACAAGATTTAAGATAGCAGTAATAACATTTCAGAGACCTCCTAACTAATATCATGCGATTGTAATTGTTTCAATGAATTGATTAATACAAAACTTAACAGAAATTCTTACATCCTCTTGGTGTATTCAGTAAACAATGCAACCAATTACAAGCTTTGGCTGCTGTGCGATCTCCAGTCACAGAGATAACCCTAATGTTAGCACGTGCAACTAAAAACACATAAAAAGGTAACAAAGACATACCAGGTCCTGTTTGTTGGCAAACACCAATATGACACTATTGAGCATAAATGGGTCATTTATGATTGTCTGCAAGTAATCCATGAATCAATTCAAAGTTTGACCAGAATGACATACAAAGACACTTATAAATGAAAGTGAAATTCATTTTATCACCTGAAACTCCTGCTTTGCTTTACCAATTCTCTCACGGTCCAGACTATCAACAACATAGATCTGCATAAATGATCACATCAACAAAAGTATCAACCTTGCTACCATATGCCCATATAAACCTTTCTTTCCAGCCCTACTGGCCTGATTAATGATGTTGAAATAAGGAATTTTTCACAAAACATAACGTAAATTTTCTTCCACTGAGATAAAAGCATGAGAATTAATTCTCACCAGGCCATCTGTGTTATTAAAGTAGTGCCTCCAAAGTGGCCTTAGCTTCTCTTGTCCCCCAACGTCCCAAACTGTGAAAATAACATTCTTATACTGAACTTTCTCCACATTGAAACCTGCAAGACAATTTAAGTTTATAAACCTAGAGAAACAATATATAGATCTATTTGCTGGCCGCAATTAACAAGTCATGTCAATACCATACAGACATTTAACAACTGTCACTAAAAAACTATTAACATGTCTATCTTTAGAGTTTGATGCAAATTATTAGGTTGCAATTATTGAAATCATAAACCACTAGAGAGAAAATTTAGAGAAAGCAAATATTGAGCAGAGACAACTACAATCGCAATACTCTGGCAGGTATGAAGAGTTGACATACTCAGACAATAACTGCCAGAGTATGTCAACTCTTCATACCTGCAATTTAAATCAAATTTATTAGGAAGTTGCATTAGATGTGATCTAGCCTACGTTAACTGCAGCCTCTTTGGGGGTTGTCTTAATTATAATTTCAAGGGGTGTGGTTTAATCTTACATTGACTAGTAATATAACTAAAATAGAATACACAAGCAGGGTACAAATCTTAATTTATAAGATGTTTAGTAGGGTTGAGTTAGGCTCTACATTTAATATCTAAGTAATTTTTTTGCTGAACTTTAGTTTGTTGTGCCAAACCCCTATTTTAGTATAATCTAACTACTGTACTCACAAACCATCTTCAAGAGAACAGAGAAGGGTTTTTTCAAGTTTAGTGGAGCAATCGAAGATCCCAAATTATGAAAACCGGTCCAGTTATTGACCCGGTTGAGAGATACTAGGTTAATGGTCGAACCATTGGGTCACTTATTGACTCCATTGACCCAATCTACATTAAAAAATATATTATATATATGTCTAACATAATTTAACAAATCCAACCCGAATTTAAATTTTTTATTATAATAAAGTATTAATATATGTAATAATAAATAAAGTTCAAGATAAAGTGATTTCATAGTTTAAATTTCAAAATACCATCATAGTAAAGTAATTATCCAAAATAAAGTTGTTAATAATAACATAAATCCATAAATAAAAAGTTAACCATACTATCAACTCCATAAATAAGTTTAAAAGGCAAACATATATATATATATATATATATATATATATATATAAATGAAAAAAAAAAAGATAAACTTGGACCAGGTCACCTAACTAGGTCATACCGGGTCAATTGCATAATCAGTCTGATCATAACCACCGAGTCAGCTTAAACCGGCTGGGTTTCATAACTATGCTAGAATCTCATCTAAGGGATAAAATAAAACCAATTCCTAAAACAAATAATAATCAAACAGAACTACATTAGCTCCAGTAGAAATGTGAGTCTGCTGCTTCAATCAAAGGAAGATAATTTGGCACCATATAAAAAACTATCCATTTATATTAATTAATCACCAAAATCCTTTTTATTTTCATGTATCTTTTACCACTTTAAGGATATTGGCAAATAGAATATTTTCACTGACAGCACTTTTATAATCATGCTGTCAAGGATAAAAAAGAAGTTTGTGGTTCCAATCCCAAAACCAATACTTGCAAAACTAATTCCTTACAAAATATGAAAATGCACAGCAATTTGTGACTTTCATCCTCTGTCAGACAAGGAAAAACCACACCAATTTATTTCCAGCTCTAACTTTTGTTCACTACATTAATTGAAACTCCAAACACAGTTGCATGTATACGTCTGTATTGATTCACTACATTTGTAACCATTGCTAGTAGATATTTTTTTTTCTGACAATCATTCAAGAGGGGAAATTCTCTTTTCATCCCAACAAACTTATTCCTACAAAACTCAGTTCTATTGTAAGAAAAAAGCTTCCCAAGTCAATACAAAGTCAAGGGAGAAAACATACAGCTCTGCTAAAATCAAATTTACCCAATCAAAGAACAAAAACAAAGCAGAAAACCAAGCAAGAGAGATTTTAAGGAAGAACAAGCATGCGTTGAGATTTTGCAAATAAATAAAAAAAAAACAGTAAAAATTATAAAATTAGACCCAATCAATCCACCAACCAATTGTAGGAACAGTGGATAAAACTTCTCCAATGTGAAGCTTGTAAAGTATAGTTGTTTTGCCAGCAGCATCAAGACCAAGCATCACAACCTGAACAATTGGATCAGTGAAACACCAAATAATTGAGTTTAGAAATTAACATTTAACAGGCACAAGAAGAATAATCAAAAAGGGTTGTTAGAAATTACCCTCATGTCCGTGTTGCCGAAGAAGGTGTCGAAGAGCTTCCGAAAAGCTTGACCCATGCCGGTGCTTGTGTGTGAGAATCTATCAGGTTGTGAAAGCTGCGAAATTTCAATTTGGGTTTTGGTCGATTTTGCAAATTGAGCTGAGAATAAAAGAGAGTTTCTGTCAACTCTGAACAATCAAACCAATTTTTCTGCCTTTTAGATTTTTCCTTCCTTCCAAGAATTTTCTCCCTATGTAAGCACCAAAAAACAAACCAAAACTCACTTTGAATTGAAATTGAAATTCGAAACAAAACAAATACACTACACTTTTTGTTTATATTTAAACTAAAAAATATTTTATACAAAAAAAGTTTTTGATTGAGCTTTTTATCGTTTATTTCTATCATAACATCACGCACTGTAAAATTACTACTTAAAAATAGTATTCTGCTTAATTTATTCTATAATAATAATAATAACCAAGATTATAGCAAATCGTGTGAGTAAAATAAATATGATCATAACATAAAAAGCAAATTAAAATTTATATAGGATAAAAAAAATGCAAATACCAAGTTTAAAATTAAAATTATTATTTAACAAATGAGTTTATTTTTTTTGTCTTGTTAGGATTTTCTAGAGATGGTGACGCTGTGAATATTATAGTCTTCAAAACGTGTAAATATATGTGTTTAATTAATGTCTTAACCCACTATCGAGTTTAAAACTAAAGCATCAATATAGAAGACAATTTCTCTAATAATTGTTTTTATCCTGAAATTATAAGAAGACATTTCAAAGAATATTCTTTTTTTTTAAATAATATATATATATATATATATATATATATATTATGATAAAATATATTATATTTTAACATTTTTTCTTGTTTTCTCTCTACATTCATTTCCCCTTATTAAATAATTTTATTTCTAATTATTAAATACTTAAACTTTAATAATTAAATACCTAAAATTAATGAATGAATTTGTTTTCTAAAAATACTCTTATTTATGATTTTGGGAGTAATATGAAGTGTTTATGATATTGTTGATTATTGAATGAATTGAAATATGTTTTGGGTGTTACTTATGTTATTAATTTCTTTATAATATGATAAATGGTTCGTTCAAGCTAGATATCACTCAAGTGACGACTCAACTCAAACAACACACAAACAATTTGTAATAATTATCTTCATCACTCATCATCCCGAGTGTGGACACTCAAGCAAATGTTTGTTGTTTGAGTGAATGGTATGCTGAGGCAACTTTCTCTCAATTGAAAATGATGACACTCAAGTTGTACGTTAGTTGCTACTCAAATGAGAATCAAAACAATATTGCATGAGTTCAAAATTTGAAATATCATACAACCACACTAGGATGCTTAAGTTTTAGTAAACAATGAGTTTCGTGTTTCTGGAACTTATTGGAAATAATACAACATGCATATTGCTCAAGCAATAAATGTTGAAGTGTAGAAGTGGAGTGAATGAGTGAGGAAGACATATAGCATCATTCTTATTTTTGGAGTATCTTGCTTAAGCAACATGAGACCATTTGAGAAAGAAGTCTCTCCTTATTATAAAAAGTCAGGTCACTCAAACAAGACGAGTTTTTTTAAGTGAAATTTAGTTGTGTTGATAATGATGAGTTATGTTCAATGTGGTTAATTATAGATAATGTTATATATAGTTATTCTAAGACTAATGGGATATATGAGATATGCATGACAAAATGTATATAAATGAGAATGATGTCATGAATCATGTATATGATACATGACTATCTATATGATATGTGACTCTTTATAGATGTTTGTGGTGAGATATACCTAAGATGATATTAGGTTCTAAGGATGAGCAAGAGAGATATTCTAACTTCACTAATTCTTTGATAATGTAGATTAAAACATGAGGTAGTGAAAATAAAATACATCTAACTTAGTAAATATAAATCACACTGACATAATAAACTAAAATTTACCAAAGATGTTTCTGATAAGTCAAATGTTACTCTTAAATAAGATGTATTCAAACTTAAATATCCAAAAGATATCAAGTGAGAAGTTACTCTATACATTAGAGATAGGTAAATAAAGACTACAACATCTTATTGATAATGTTTTAATTTATAAGATAATTAAGGAATTTCTTTTATAATAGTAATAATGTATCACAACAATAATAAATACGTATATGGTGTGATATATATAATGTGTGTAGTGTTTAAAATTAAATTAGTTTACTCATACATGCATAATTATGAACTGCTATGATTGTATATAGTATGAGAACGTATATATGCTTTATGCTTTTATATATATATAAACTTTGTAATAAATTGAAGTGTTATAAAAAGTATTTATAATGTATATAATAAATGAGAACTGACACTAAACCTATGTTTGTATTTATAGAAAAAATTATTTGTGTACATGGAAAGGTGAGTAAAACTGAGAAAAACGAGACATAAATTACGAAAAACAAAAAACAATACAAATATTATACGTTATTAAGAAAAGATTTACAAAGAAAGTAAATAATAATCGATTATTATCTAAATAATAATAATAATTATTTACAACATAATCGATTATATTAAAAATATAATTGATTATGCTTTTAATTGTTTTACTACTTTTGCGTTTAATAAATTATAAATATAACTGATAGCTTTATAATAATTATACTATTAATATATATTTTTATATTTTAATAAAATAATTTAATATGATAACGTAACATTTATTAAAATATGCTTTTATATTGAAAAATAAAAAATAACAAATAAAAAAAACAAATAAATCAACTCTTTTATAATTTTTTTATTTTATCACATCATTCATTTATAAACTTTCATATTACTTTTCATTTAAATCTAATATATTTGTAAGTTCAAATACTCAATTTCTCTAACATGCAAACAATCTCCTTTTTCACTTACTTCTCTTCATTTTTCTTTCCTTTCTACTCTTTTCTTTCTCTTTCCAACCCCACAGTCTCCTTTTTCACTTCTCTTTATTTTTTTTTCCTTTCTACTCTTTTCTTTCTCTTTCCAACCCCACCCTCGTCCAAAGAGAGTGATAGTAGGATTCAAGAACACCGTTCCAAAATTTTGGGTAAATAAAGCATCAAAATGTATATTTGGTTAAAGGTTTTATATCAAATAATTGGTTAAATCTACCAAAAAGTGAAGATTTAGAAAATTCATTTACGAAAACAGTTCACATTTTTTTACGAAAGTACTTACAAAAAATGATAGTTTTGGAATGATTGATGAAAGATTAAAATTGAAATATTTTCTCAATCCAGAAAATCCTATTTATTTTTGTCGCTTCCTACGATAACCTTGAAAAACAAATTCCATTAAAGCAAAAAAATTCTTTAAATTAAGTTCAGATCTTGAACCTTTAAAATAAATATTAGATTGTCAATTAAATAAAAAAATATTAATTTTTTAAAACAATGGTTAGTGTATACAAAAACCTAACCGTAAAATCTGATTATTTGACTGGTGGTGGTGCTGAAGGAGTGGTACTAAGTTAAAATGGCTGTAGATAAAATGACACCCCCTACCATAACTTTCAATTCCAGCATTAGATTTTTCCCGCTACTTTCAACAGCATACAAGCAAAGACTAGACATTGGAGGTAAACTCAACTTTTCTTTCAACAATAATAATAATAAGAAGAATAAGAATAATACCATGAAAACCATATATTAATGCAATCATGGTTACATCAATTACTCTAAAACTAATAGGTGGAAAAAAATACAAAATATTCAACCACAAGGATTTATGTGCACAAAACGTGAGAGGTTAAAATTGACTCATCCATCCTGTGAATCCCTCCCAAAGCATTACTATCATATCCTAAATTAGCAACTGCATAATCTAACACTCAGCCGATACACAGGGCAGTATCGCCAACCACCCAAACCTCTGAAACCATGAATCACTCCGAAAATGATTTTAAAGAGGAAAATGCTGCATGTGTTCTCAAACAGTCAGGTATTTGATTGCATCAAGGCGCCTGTGACACGAGTCAGAATACCTGGTGTGATGTGTTAACTTCCGTATTGTAGATAACCTACTACGAGTCAACCATTTCATCTTGCAACTCGCTCGGGGCAACAAGTCCTGGAATAGAAAGCATTCTTTGTCGTTCCCTCTGTCTCTGAGCTGCAGCCTCTTCAGCATAAAGATCTTTGTTATCCTGCGGTAGAGGGAGACAATTAACAAACCTTGGTAGTTGCACAAATAAACTAAAAACTTAAGTTTAACACAAACGATACACTTGTAACCTCAAATGATCTAAGTGAAGCAAACCAAAATAACAACCAGCCATGAATACATAGAAGCACATTAAGAAATTAGAATACCAGGAGGCATGTTACGGAATCATGAAGTTACGTATGGAAAAGACTGAAACTTTTTAGGTCATTTAACAAACAGATGCATTTAATGAGAAGAGAATAACTATCTTAAACAAAATAGTTTCTTTCAGCTGGTACAAGGTTCTAAAAGGTGAAAAGTTTGATTTCATGAAATTCAAAAAAGAAAAAACGCAAAAGCTTGCAGAAATTTAAACAACTATAACTTGTACCAGCTTAGTTTAACAAAAAAAAATGATGCAGTAGTCAATATTCTATTGGCACAAGATCAAACTTCCCAATTGTGGTGCTGGTGAAATGAGGTAAAACAAACACATATAAAGCATTACCTGAGCTGAAAATTCTTTTGACTGTACAAGAAAATCCCGAATGTGAGTTTTAAATATGGCAAGGTCATTTGTTGACTCAAAAAGTCCATTAACAAATTGAGTAACCTGCAAATTTCTCACAATTAGTCTTCTATTCGGGCAAAGAATTTATAATATTAGTCGTTTCTCCTCAATTACCTCTGAAGCAGTCATGTTCGGAAATGAAGTGCTTAAAAGTTTTATTGTGAACTCACGTACAAAAGCTGCATTACTTGGGTAAGGATAAGGATTTGTAGCAGCATCCCAAAGAGGCTCAGTTAGGGAACCAGAGTCAGCCTGATAAATGCCAAACTCTTCATTATAGCAAATTTTCACTGACTAATGAAACAAAAACCAAAGTACGATTTCAAAACTGTACCAGACAGAACAAATGTTGAAGCACCAAGACATGTAATTTGAACCCAGGCTTATGAAAAGTGTCTGTCAAGACGGCAAATATCTCTTGCTCAAATGTCAAAAAGTACGTCCTATAAAACTGATTACAGAACTCTGACACCTGTTTAATATATGCAAATAGACATTAAACATAAAAAGCTCTTAGAGAAAAATGAGGGAAAACTTGAGGGAGGATCAGAATCATCCAGAACAGGAAAGTGATGGACAATAACAAACAAGAAAAACTAAAAAAAAATAAAAGGTCGGTTTGTTTGAAAAGTTTTTTTTAATAAAATATGTAAGTTTCTACTTCTTTATGTCTAATTTGTTTATTTCATAAGCAGTTTTCAGGTTTTTTTAAGGAATTTGGGCCAGTTTGTTTAGCTTAAAATAAGTGTTTTAGAAATAAGCACTTTATAAATAATCACTTATTTTAAAAGTAGATAGGATTCTGCGGATTTTATTAAACAGGCACTTAAAAAAATAAGAACAAAATTGTTTATATTAGAAACATGTATTTGAAGTATAAACAAATTGTTTCACAGCTATGGAAATGAAGTGAGATATGGATTAAATAATATACAAAGACCACACCTGAAACTTCTTCAGCATCTCAAACAAGAGGTTTAGCCCAGTCTCAGCAATATTCCTTTCTGTATGCCGAAATGCCCATATTATCGAATCCATAACAAGCTTCAGTTGCTGTAACAGATTAAAAACAACATCAGACTACAAAAATAAATTTGGAACAGTCACTGTTAACTTTAGAGAAAATCAAATAAACTGCCACACAATTGTTTAGCATAGGCAGAGTATTAGGAAAGAAACACCACCTGACTAGACAAGCAGATCAAAGCTGGGAAACAATGAGTAGCTATGGCACGCAGTAATGAGAAGAAGTTTAGCCGATGCTCTGGGTAGTCTTCAAAATTCTTTGTAATCATCTGTGTAACAGAATAAAAGAATAATTACAAATCAGTTGATATTTAGGTGCAGATATTCAATAATTATACACCATCACAATTGATAGAATATAACTGATAATGAATAAAAAAATAGGACTTATAAACAATGTCAAACCAGGTTCTGAAAATCTAAGCATAGATTAACAAAAACCACGGACCAGAAAAAAGGCCATTCAACTAGGTAATATAAATGTGGGTTGGCATGCTGGAAGTCAATATAAGAGAATTATGATCAACTATGACCTTCACATCCTAGCAAAATAACCTAGACAATTACCTCCAGTGTGCACTGGAAAACAGCTTCAAATATGCGTGGGACATCTTCAACCATTGCAGCTTTATATCTGCAGAGTATATGAGAGAGAGATCTGAGTAATACATACTTCTTGTAATTAAAATAGCAAACATTTAGCATTCTGTTCCCACAAGCTTATTTTGGCTGAGGATGGACATTAGATACTAAAAGAAGAATATAAATGTAGAAACTTGAGTGTTAATGCTCGATAATTTAATTAACAGAAAAAGAGAGAAAATTGACATACTTATTTACAATTGTGGCAAAAAGTGACAAGACCTCTGATTCTCTTGCATCAGGCACATTCCTAGCATAATCTCCAAGAACAGGATCCATCATTGGTGGCACAAAATGTTTTGCAATTTGTGGTTGATCCTCAGCCTTGTCCAAGAATGTATCAACCAATTTAAGTGTTTCTCTCTTAACCGAACTGCATCAATAACAACACTATCAAGGTTAACAGTAATCTAGTTAGTACAAATCAATTGAATATCAATCAAACCCACCGTAGAAGTTTCACATAGGATGTTCTAGAAGCAAAAGGTCCACCCTCAGTAATACTTTTCGATATAAGCTCACTATACATTCTGTTACACATAAAACATATTATTCAATATTAATGGGAGGGTAAAAGAATATAATCTATATATTTGTTGCAAAAAACAAGAATCCATGTCAAAATAATATAAAGACATTTCAGTCAACAGAATATACCGGTACACGTTCAACACGTCCAAAAAGATCAATGTGATCTGTGGCAGGAAATATGTTCCTAGAGAAGATGCAACACTTGTATTTGTCTGCAACATAGAAGAGACTTAAATCACGAGGGGAAAAACCAAACAAAAGCTACAGACCATGGACTTGACAGAGATATTAATGGTTAGCTAATGTCACATAACTATGCAAGTGTTTTTTCCATACAGGTTGAGCCATTTGGAATAATTGGTTCATGATACGATATTGGAAGGAAGCCTACATTACATTACCAAGTGGTCAAAAATTGAATTTCAACAAAAGGTAGTGCATTGTCCATGCTTAAATAATAAGACCAAAAGGCTTATGCTTTCATGCAGGGACATGCATGTTAGAGAGTGTATCCACCATACAACTAATACTTTCAAAATAATAGATATGTGTCTAACAATTTCATATCAATGCTAGGTAGAAACTTAATATTTCCACTTCAAAAGCCTTCCAAGCATGCAAAGTGGAATTCTCAAAAAATATACAGTAGAATCACAAAATTTACTATAAAGTTATACCTGTAATATATTAAGAACATTTCGAATCACATCTTGATCCTTCAGAAAATCAACATTTTGATGTGCCTTCCCAATAATTTCCATCCATCTCTGCAGAAGAATGGAGTAGGATGATAATTCATGCATGTAAATAACATTAAATCAATAAAGGAAATAATGTGGCATCATAATCAAACAGATAACCTGATTCGGCAGCACCATCAACTTTTGAAGATATTCATCTCTCTTCTGGACATCAGACTCTGCTTGAATCATGTAGCCAACCTACAATATTATAATATCACTTAAAAATATGCACACACAAATATAAGCATATAACTTAAGACTATCGATCAACTTAAGAGAAAAATGGATACAGATTCATAGAACGAGTGTATTTGATGAGGTTCAAGATCTGCAATTGTATTTGGAAGTGTAGTAAGAAGCTCAGAAACAAATGACCCATTTTCTCCAACCTGACATAATAATGAACATGATGATCATTAATATGCATATGGAAACGGAATATACTTGCTCATGGGAGGGTGTAAAAGGAATGAAATGTTACCTGAGTGATTACAAATTTACGCTTGCACTTCTGAACTATCTTCAAAAATGTATCGCAGGCCATATCCTAAAATAAGTTAAACATGAACAAAATTATGCAAAAATGAATTCTGAACAGCAAAAATATTCTACAAGTAAAAAAAATGTCTTGATCATTGAAGAATGCCACAGTATTTAAATTTTTAGTACTCAAAATTGGAATAAACTACTAGTTAAAAATAAAAATAAAATAAGCTGGATGAAGGGCAACACACAAAACAAGGCATATAAGGATCAGAAATCAAATCACACATTGGGTTAAATACACCACTACTATAATCAAATTTTAAAAGAAAAAAGAGCATAGGAACTAAAGTGGAATATTAAAACTAAAGAATCTAATACTGATCTTTTAAAAAAACATATAATTTATTCTTGGATAGTTTATATAGGTTACTAACTGTAGTATTGAAAGTTTATGATAGAATTTTAGGGGCATCATATTAAATTATTAAATATGATTGTAATAGGGGTTTCTGACTCTGGAGAGCAAAATCTGTTTTATTGTGTTCTGTGTGATTTAATATTTCTCTTCTCCAGACTCCAATATATCAATTGATGTTGTACAAATTTCAACTTTTAAGTCATCTGTCATAATCTGTCATAAACAAAGCTTCTAACAAAAGAAAAACACACAGCATAGGTATATTCCAAACAAATCATGCTAATAACATAAAAAAAACGAAAATCAAAACCTGAACTCCAGGATGTGTCTCGTGCATAAACTCAAACAACTTATTCACAACAGTTTTAAGAAACTTCCAATGAGCTCTTAAAAATCGTGGATACTGTCCCACAACATACCTGTCAGAAGAAGAATGCACATTATTCAACAAAGGAAATGCATCATTGAAAACAAAGAGCAAATGAATACACAATGATCACTTACATTATATTACTTGCAATAACAGCTTTATTTTCCTTTCCTTTTGTGATTTCACATAGGTTTAATAAATCACGTATGACCATAACCAAAAATCTGTTTTCCTGCCACAGAACCAAGATGTGAGTTTTAATTTATTTTTCTCGAAATAACACAACAAATAAAAGAATCCACAAGAAAAAAAACTAAGATATTTGCTAGGATACATATGTAATCTAGCCCATTGGGCCTGCGCATTGTAATGGTCAGAGTACCTGCGCAGGAGCCAATTCTCCTAGACTAGAAAATCCAGCTGGCTGCTAGCCTAATCAGCTAGATACAGCTATTAGGACTCAGTTGAGTTTTAGTTAGCTGACAGATCTGTTTGCAACTGTACTGTAAAAATATCAATATCTGTAATTTTCTAATTTCATATCAGAATAAAAACAATAATTTAGGAATTATTTCTCAGTCAAATTATTCACACCATGAATACAACTAACATAGTCAGTAGGAAAATTATGTTATACATGCATCAATTCAAAAAAAAAAAAAACAGAATAAAGCAACATTGAGGATGCAAATATATTTACATTTAGGATATAGCAGTTTAGCTCCATATTACAAAGCCAAAATTGATGTTCATATGTATAAAATATTATGTTATACATGCATCAATTCAAAAACAGGAACAGAGTTAAGCAACATTGAGGATGCAAATATATTTATATTTAGGATATAGCAGTTTAGACTCTACATTACAAAGCCAAAATTGATGTTGATATGTACCAACAATTGGGATGTATTCAAGAGAAGATGGGTTTATATGGCTCTAGTCCTGTTACCATGTTTGTCAAACTCATAAACTCGAGTGAAGAAGAAGGTCAACAAGTTGAAATCAACTCTGAATTTTTTGCCTCCAATGGACCTTATTATGACAATGATTTACCATCATGACTCACATGATTTGAAGAAATTAACTCCTTTTTAAAATGATTCAACTTTAATAACTTATGTTTTTATGAATTTATAAATAACTGAGTCACTTTTGTAGTTTTAATTATTGTGATTTGCTATTTTACTACATTATTCGAATTATTGTTGTGTTAATATTATCGTGTTAAGCCAATGTCATTAATAAGTTTCTTAATAATATTATTTTTCTATTATGCAAGTAATGTCCCAAGAGTTTCCGGGCGAACTCCACTGGACAAATTTAGGGAGGCTACATTGACATTCACATTGGGCTCTGCCTTGCATCTCTTCCAGCATTGCATTTCACCCAGAACCCTTTCTCCCAGTCCCAAGTCTCTGTTACTTCTCAATGAAGAGCGTTTCTTGTCTCATTTTGTGCCCTATGTTCTTTTATATTCCCTAAAATTGATGAGTTGGATTCTATTGTCTATTTTCAACCCTCAGCCAATCTTAGTAGGATTACGTTTTAGCAACAATAATGGATATTGGGTTGTTCACAATACACAATACCTGCTCTTCCAACATGGAACCAGATATAGATCCTATCGCCCAGCACAGTGTGTTCAAATTGTTCCACGTCCAGTCCTCACCACTAAGTTGTTTGCTTAACTTTCTCAGCATCTGCACATTACAATATAAAAGTTCACTGCTTCAAGTTCAGATATTTATATAGGGACAAAAATGCGTCAATTTCTTAATTGCAAGTCAGTATAAGAAAATTTTATCTCCCTCCAAAACAAAAGATTGATTTCTATTTCACATACCTGCTTTTCAGTATCATCATGGTCAAGATGTGACAAGTAAATAAGAGTCTCCCTCATGATCTGTATAATTGATCAAACTTTGACTAATCAGAATCTGATGACAGAAATCTTTCAAATTTATTCTTTAATCATCCAATAAAGTACAATCTTCAGAGGAAAACGGTTTCAAACATTTTCAATATTTTTACCTTGTATTGGACAAGAACAGCATTGTCTTTCATTGTTTCACGCACTAGATTTCCATTTTCATCTTCAACTATGAGAACCTCCTCCGGTTTTGCCATTCGACTGATCATAAGCATTCTCAACTTTGACATGGGACCAGCATAAAGTTGCCGGCGCTGAAGAAGTTGTGAACCAATGCCGTCAACCATACCAGGCACCTGCTTGCCATTGAGAAAAATATAATCATCACCTTAACCATTCTTGGAAAGATGATTAGAAGGATCACGAGAGGCAAATGGAAATTTAAAGCGGAACAAAAATACACATTTGAAAATGGTGCAAAAATTGACAACATAATATTATTAATTGAAAATCATTCAGACAATGTATATTCCAAAATAATGATTTTTGGGTTTAAACCAACTGATCCAAACTATATCTTATAAATAAATATCTTAGATCTCAGAAAACAGACTGTAATAGGAATACCCTATGTCAGTGCACCAGAAAAAAAAAAAAAAAAAAAAAAAAAATAAAAGAAAAGGAATAAAAATATAAAAATTTTCCATAATTCTTTTTTTAAACTTTTTTTACAAAATTTATT
>Ga0123342_1004077_pt1 | contig 22754 bp, 15 predicted proteins | sample Turbeawhitnodule_FD_89960 | JGI IMG/M metagenome (GOLD analysis project Ga0123342, IMG submission 89960) | Root nodule microbial communities of legume samples collected from Mexico - Turtle bean Mexico white nodule | ecosystem: Host-associated > Plants > Roots > Nodule | place: Mexico: Nepantla... | reverse complement strand
TTGAATAAGAATGAACCATTATCAAACAATCACAGATAAGCAATTAAGGAAAGCAATCAAACAATGATACAAAAACTTGTTATCAGAATTTTAACCGATTGAAATTGCGTTTTAATCGGTTGTTTATACCAGCAGCAGAAACAAAATTAACAAAAACAGTTGTAAGGAGTTAGAGATAGAGATATTTACACAATAGTTTTATAATGGTTCACTCAATCGTGAGCTACATCCAGTTCTCAGAACAACCTATGAGTTCCACTAGTCAAATCCAGATTACACAAACACACCGCAAAGAGGTGACCTTGAAAACCACAAGACCCACTCACTCTTTTTGCAACACTACACTCCTCAAGTCACAACACCCTCTAACTTTGCAGGATTTCACACACGTTACAGTTGTAATGAAAGAAAAATTACAAGAACCTTGAAAGGGATAGAAAACACCTGGGATTATACAAAAAAGGAAGCCCTATGATCAGATCTTGTACCAGTGCAAAGCTTTAACAACAATCTTGCAAATCCTTTGAAACTTCTTTCAAAAACAAATCTCAATATCTATTTCAAACTCTGTAAAACTTGTTATTTTGTTTTGAAAGAAAGGCTATATTTATAGCACTTGAAATCTAGTCGTTCAAGGAAACATTAATGAGCTAAAACAGTTTTGATCACATTAAAAAACAGTTAAAACAGGTTTTCAAAAAACTGTTATAAAAACACACATTTAACTGGTTGAAACCACGATTGAATGGGTTAGGTAGTTACATAACCAATTCAAAAACAATTTCAAAACCTTTAAGCCAGCTATGTGACAAACAACCGATTATATCGATAAATCAACCGGTTGTTTTCCCTTTGCTTAGAAAAACACTTTGTTTCTTTAAAACAGATTGGTTAAGCTTTGTGCAAGGATTAAGAACTGATCTTAACATAAATTCTAAACATTCTAATCTAAACCCAAACAAAAAGTAGCACAACTTCAAGCTTTATCTTGGATTTGAAACATCAAAGCTCCCATGCTCAACACTATTAACGCCTGAGCTTGATTCTAAGTTGTTTTTATAAATATGCGAGGAATCAATATTTAGGAAGCATCTTAATAATTTTATATGCGAGGAATCGATATAAATGAATTTTATATGGGTATCAATATCAATCAAAGAACATAATGTTACCATACTAATCAAAATACATAAAAGTGAGAAAGATGACACCTAATCCATATTTTTCCAACTTGATGCAACCAATTCTTTAACTGTTTTCTGATTAATCATTGCCAACACAACCACTTTCAACACACTTTTTATTGTTCTATTTTATATTTAGCGAACATTTTACTTGATTATTCAATTTTCCTTGTGGGTACGATATCCGTCCCTAGGGACACATTATTACTTTTGACAACACGGTGCACTTGCCGTAAAAAGTCATCAAGTTTTTGGTGTTGTTGTTGGGGAACAATTTGATTTTTTTAGTATAATTTCCTAAATATTGTGAATATTTTAATTGTTTTGATTTGTTTTTATTGTGTTTAAAGTTGTTTCCTTTTTTTTTCATATTAGTTATTTTGTTTTTATTGTTTTAATTGTTATCTTGAATTTATTTACTGTTTTTTTTCGCTTTTAATATTTTTTATTTTTTAATTTAAAAAAAAAATATTTGGTCACTACTAATGAATCCTTCTGCTAACCCTTGAATTAGTTGTTTTATATGATATTGAGAGGTCAAATTCCCAAAGACCAATTGTTGTTTGAAGTAGAGATTGAAAGGACAGCTAAAAGAAACAAAAAGACAAAGGCAAAAGAGAAGCAATGAGACACTAAAGAGGAATCTTCAACAAATTCTTCTTTTTCCACTCATATTTTTCAAGAGGAAAGTAACATGACAGAAGAGCAAACACCACCTCCTAGGAGGACATTTGGAGATTATGTCATGGATCGAGGGCCAATGCATTTCTCTTGTATTGCAATACCTGTTACCGCCAAGGCTTTAGAAATAAAACCGCTTTTCTCACTCTCATCAGTACCCATCAATTTACAGCAATAGATCATGAGGATCCATGCATATTTGTCTACATTTTATGAATTGGTGGGAACAATGGGATTCAATTAAGATGATCTTGAAAATGTTTATATGCGTTTATTTTCTTTTTCATTGGCAAGAAAGGCTAAGGAAGGACTCAAGTCATATCCAATCAGAGCTTTACTAATGGAATGATGTAGAGGAAAAAATTTTGCAAAGATTTTTTCCAATCTCTTGCTACATCAAAGCAAAGTCTGAAATCTATATGTTCAGACAAGGAGCAGAAGAATATTTTTGTGAGACATGGCAGAGATTCAAAATGATGCTTAGGAAATGCCCAAATCATGGGTTTGAAGACATTACTCAACTAAGCATTTTTCATAATGGTCTCAGATCTGATACCAAGATGCTTCTAAATGCTGCAACTGGTGGTACAATGATGACAGTTGATGCAGAAAAAGTAACAAAGATTACTAAGGTAATGACATCCATAGATTATCAAGCTCAAAATGATAGCAAAAATGAGTCAAAGAAGGGATGATGGATCATAACATTTTAAACACACTTGTGGCTCAAAATAAAATTCTGACACAACAGTTGGAAGCAATAACTACACAAATGACTAAACTGCCTCAACAAATACAAGTTGTGTAGGTTTCTCAAAGCTAGGGTCAAGAAATAAGGTGTGAATTGTGTGGAGGTGATAATTTCAATGGGCACTGTGCTTATAAGAATAATTCATCTGAAGAATTTTTTTTTTATATGGAAAATCAAGGAAGGAAAGGTGAGAGAAGAAATCAAAATCAAAGTTTTAAGCAAGACAATTTTCAACAACACCAACCACTATATCCTTCGTCCCAAGAGAGAATAAGCAAATTGGAAGATATTATAGAGAAACTTACGCAAACAATATTGGCCCATAAAAAGAATTTTGAGAATTTGGAGACACAATTGGGGCAAATTGCACAACAGTTGAAGAAATCTAGGGAATAATGTAAGTTAGTCACTACTAGAAGTGGGATAGCTGTAGGAAAGGGGATTGATGATAATTTGATTGTTGAGAAAGAGAGAAAAGTTAAGGAAAGAGACATGGAGAGTGAAGAAGAGATAAAAAGTGAGGAAAGAAAAATTGAGAGTGAAAAGTAAAAAGAAGAGAAGAAAGAAAAAAGTGAGAGGGTACATAAAGAAAAGAAAAAAGAGAATAGGAAAAAAATGTTCTAGTTTTAGATTTACCTTATCCACACGCTCCCTCAAGAAAGAATATAGAAGGACCGTTTATCAGATTCTGTGAAATTCTGAAACAACTGGAGATAAGTATTCCTTTCACTGAAGCTTTGGAACAGATGCCTACTTATGCCAGATTTATGAAGGATCTGTTGACCAAAAAGAGAAGATTAAAGAAACAAGGAATTGTGGAACTAGAAGGAGGATGTAGTGCCATTATTCAGAAATCATTGCCACAAAAATCTAAAGATCCTAGAAGTTTTACTTTGCCAGTCACAATAAGAAATTTTACAGTGGGTAAGGCATTGCTAAATCTTAGGGCAAACATTAATCTCATGCCGCTATCTATGAAGAAAATTGGAGATGTTGAAATTTTTCCTACAAGGATAACATTGCAATTAGCTGACAAATCAATAAAATATTCACATGGAATAGTTGAAGATCTTATGGTGAAGGTAGACAAATTGTATTTCCCAGTTGACTTTGTAATCATGGACATAGAGGAAGATATTGACGTACCTCTTATTCTTGGATGTCCATTTATGAAAACTGCAAAAATTATGATTGATGTGGACAAAGGAAAGTTGAAGTTTCGAGTGCAGGATGAATAAGTTAGCTTTGATGTATTTGAAGCAAGGAAACATCTGATTGATCAGAGAGATTGTTTTAGGATGGATGCACTTGATGAACTATATTTGGAAAATCAAAGACAAATATCTGCAAATAATTTGTTGATGAAAACAATCCTAAATAATAATGATGATTTAGAAGACTAGGAGGATAAGGAAGTCAAGGAATGTTTGCAAGATCAAGGGAAGCCAAAAGAAGTACAACAAGGGGTTTTTGATGAATTAGAGTTAAATAAAGCCAACACTCAACAAAAAATAAAGCTAAAATAGTTGTCAGCTCATTTGAAGTATATTTCTTGAAGAAAATGGGGAGAAGCCAATTATCACAAGCAACCGTTTATCCTAAAAAGAAGAGCAAAAAGTAATAGAAGTGTTGAAGGCAAATAAAGAAGCTATAGGATGGACATTTGCTAACTTGAAAGGTATAACCCCATCATATTGTATGCATAAAATCCACATGGAGCAAGATTTCAAAGTTGTAGCTCAACCACCAAGGCGCTTAAATCCTTCTATGAAGGAGGTTGTTAGAAAGGAGGTACAAAAGCTTTTAGAAGCAGGAATGATTTATCCCATTTCAGACAGTGCTTGAGTTAGTCTAGTACAGGTGGTACCTAAGAAAGGAGGTATGACGGTTATTTATAATGAAAAAAATGAATTAATTCCTATAAGAATTGTTACAGGAAGAATGTGCATTGACTATAGGAAGAGAAGGAAACACATATTTAATCAAACACAAGCGATTTGCCATAGAGATAAACTTACCTTTCCATCTACCTAACTCGTTTCTCAATTTCTCCACACCCCTTCCCAAAAGATTATTCTTTTATGACACCCCCAACAAGCAACCCCAAGTTCTTAAAAGGATTTTCATTACCTCACAATTCAAGATTGAAGCACAACATTGAAGCAAATGTTGACTGCATCCTACTCCTCCTATGAAGCTCTTCAAAGAATTTACCTTTAGACCTGATGTCAGTTCAAAGCAATTTAGCATGACCTTGATCACAAACACACTTTGGGGATTCACTTTACAAAAGAAAAGTGCATCATCCGAATATTGAAGCATATTCACCTTTACTAGCTTCTCACCAACTGTAAAACTCTCTAGCAGCTCTTTTTCCAACGCTTTCCTTACTACTCCAGCTAAGCCCTCTGCCACTATAAGGAAAAGAAACGATGCTAAATGATCTTCTTGTCTCAATCCCCTCCTGGGTTTGAATTCCCGAGTAGGACTACCGTTAACTAACACTGAAATCGACGAGGATTCAAGACATGCTCTTACCTGATCAATCCAAAGTTCGTAGAAGCCAAGCCTTTGTAGCATATATAAATGAAATCCCAGTTAACTGAGTCATACGCTTTCTCATAGTCAACTTTGGAAAAAAAATACAACTCCTCTTTCTCCTTTTCACTTCTTCTAGAACTTCATTAGCCACTAACATACAGTCCATTCTACCCTAAAAAAACGCAGATTGTCTGACATCTTTGACTTTGTGCAAAACCTTATTCAACCTCAAGGACATTATTTTAGCAACTATTTTATACAGGCAACCCACCAATGAGATCAGTCTAAACTCATTTAAAAGTTGAGGGTTCTCCACTTTAGAAATAAGAGATATAAAAGAGGCGTTTGTTCCCCTTGGCCACCTACGACTCTCCTCAAAGTCATGCACCGCCATTATGATATCCTCCTCAGTGATTCTTTCGACCAACATACCATTGTCTTCATCTGAGATACAAGTGAAATATGCGTTTTCGAGCCTGACCTATTGCCAGACCCCTCTATTAAACCTTTCTTTAAATAAATCTTTAACCTTTCCCTTCACCGTCACTTGATCTTCGAGCCATTGACCATTTTCTCTCAGCCCGTTGATTCCATTTCTTGACCTCCTCCATTTAATAACTGAGTGGAAATACTCAGTGTTCAGATCTCCCTACCTTAGCCATCTCTGACGTGCCTTCTATTATAAGAGTATTTCCTCCCTGTGAGTATTCCTTCTTTGTTCTGCAAGAATCATTCTCCTTTCCTCCCTCTCATCCCCGTCTAGGTCGCTCTCATCATCCCTAACATATAGATCTTGAATTCTTCTATGAAGGTCATCCCCCGCCTTATTTATATTTCCAAAAAACGTCTCTATTCCACACCTTTAAATATGCTTTCAACTTCTTAAGGTTTTCCTTGAAGACAAATAACCCACTGCCCTGCACCTCATAACTCTCCCATTTCATGTGAATGAAGTCCTTAAATCTATCATCTATATGCCAAATATCTAGACTTCTGAACCGTATAGGACCTCAATCCATGGTTGATGTTTTAACACTAGAGCACAATGATCAGACACCGATCTACTGAGAACAACTTGTTTGTTATCTAGCCATTTATCCAACCACTCCATTGAAACAAGAATCTGGTCTATTCTACTCTTAATCGTCTCATTGGGTTTGTACCACGTGAATTTTCTCCCAACCATGGGGTTGCCAATCAATTCCAACTTGTCAATAAAATCATTAAACCTTCTCATCTCCCTTTTGTAGTCTATATTGGTGTTCACGCTTCTCCTCTCACCTGACCTCCTAATAGAATTAAATTTGCCAACCACACACCATGTCGTTGAGAGTTGCACCTTTCTCCTTTATCTTATATTCTTCCAAACGACACTCTTCTCCTTGAGGGTTCCTGAATTGTAAATGTTCACTATGGTGATTTGGGTAGCCACCCTCATTTTCCACTCCCCTTCAACAATACAATAATTCTCCTAGAGATGACATTAGCCAAATGAAAGCAACTTCTCCTCCACATCGTTAACACCCCACCAATATTATCTTCAACTCCCCTCTCAACCCAATCAATCTCATCAGTTCCCTACATCTTAAAGATATACTCCTTCCCCAGCTCCTTACACTTTATCTCTTGTAAGCACAAGACATCCACATGTTCTTTCTTAATTAGATATTCTAGATATTTCCTTTTAGAATTTCCCTTACTCTTTTGATGTTCATACTAATTAGTTTCATCATCATAAAAACTATTCTCCACCCTGTTAATACTCGCCCTCCTATTTACGACATTATCCCTTATCTCTATAGACTGAAGGTGTTGTTCTATAACCACATCCTCCTCACCTGTGAACGAAAACCCCACTTCCTTTCTCAAATTCTTATAGCTTATGCATGTTCCATTTTCATCCAGAAAATCCTATTGTAATTCCAAACAGCAGTATCAGAGAAATAGTTGTTCAATTTGTCTAACCTTTGTTACCGTTGTCTTGAGTTGTTCATTAGTGTAGCTTATGTCGTTCCCTCCACTCCCGCCCGGTTTCCTGTGCTTGCACCTCTATTTGGACTACCCTCATCTTCCATATGCTTGTTACCATTGGTTCCAACGAAATTCCTTACCAGCCTGAGCCTGGTATTCTCTCCCTCCCCTACCGCAACTCCTTCTACTCTGTACTTAAAGAAAGCGGTCTCTGCCACCACTGTCTCGCGCGACCGTGCGATAGCTTTTTCCAAAGTGATTAACTTTGGCTTGCGCCATTTGCTCAAGTTATCTTTTGTTCCTCTTGTGTTCACTGCCACCACCATGATGGAGCCGATGACTACACTTTCCTCACCAGCTTGGCTGCCGTGAAGGGCACTACTCTCGTGGATGATATTATTTTCGACGTGAACATGAGCCAAAAGGCTCTTATCCTTGCCTCTCATGCTCCCTTATGCCTCCTCTTCTCCATCCTTCGCTTCGGGTGTAACTCCGTCACGCCTTCATCCCTTCCATGAGCTACGTCCGCCATCTTTAGAGGCTCTCGAAATTCCAGAGGTATGGGCCTGCACCACACAACCAGACTGTTCTGCTACTATTTCAATTAGGCCCAAACCGTTAAACCCGCTAATCCCAGCGTCTTCCTTCAATTGGGCCTTAAGCAACCCATCACAAATTAGGTTTTCCCCCCTTCCTATTATTTTAGCCGTTACAGATTCAAAACACTTCAAGTGTTATTGTGCTGCCACTAGCTCTTTAGAGACCCTGCCATCATCTTCTTTTCTTGCAGACATTGTCACCCTCCATTTTGGTGTAACCTCCCCCATTTTTGGAAAACCCACGTGAAGCACTAACGCGCCTCCCACGTGGTGTTTCTCCTTCCTGGGCACTGCATCGAAGACTCTTCACCGGTTCTTGCTCTACCCTCATTCTCATCACCATAGTTAGAAAACTTAGACTCATAGAGCTCCGCCCCTCCCTTCTCCTCTGTTCCAACCTCCAATTCCACCTTTAAGCACTCCCCCCATTTTTGAGGTATAACACGTAAGAAATCCGTGTAGGAAGGCTCCTCCTCCATAACAACCCAATTCTGAGTTCCATTTACGCACACATATTTGATCATCTTTGCCTCTCCATCCACTGGCTCCCTAATGTGCAACCTCGCGTATTCAAACACTTCTTTTCTGATACTTCCACCAAGGAACCAACAAGACCTCCTATCTCCTCGAAGCACTCCCTACTCCAAAACCTAAGAGAGATACCTTTGCACTGCATCCAAACGAGCTTTTCCTCCACTACAAAACAATTATTCCATGACTCCACCGATTCAAAGATCGTTCCAAATCAATCCTTATTCTTGTCATAGGTTTTCTTTGCAACTCCTTCTGATTTTCCGGAAAGCAACACGTACTTCTCCCCCAGATACCTTACTTTGATAAAATTGAACCCCTCCATAATAAAACTCTCCTTGACAGCCTACACCTTCCTTGCGTCGATCATTCTTCCTACAAAGAACCCTTTGAACCACTTTGTAATCTCCTCCTTAACTGTAACACGGATAACGTTTGCAGCCGCACCACCCTGCTCCCTCCTTTCCTTCCCCTTCTCCATTGCTTGTGCGTAAGTTTGTCATTGCTCCTTCATCCTCCACACCTTCCTTTGTTGCATTGGTCTATGGTTGTTCCACTCCTTCCTCGTCTCTTCACTCCTCCTATATTTTGGAAAAAACCCTCAATTTTTAAGTCCCTATCCATATCAGGTATAACCTACTTTCCAGCGCTTCTTCATTAACGACCTCTTAAAATCTAACAAACCCAAATCTTCGATTTCTAACATTTAATTTTTTTTAAATGAAAACGTCTTTGATTCTACCATTCCCTAAAAAGTTTTCCACATACTCTATTTTGAATTTTTTTTTTATTCTACCATCGTTTGAAAAGTTGTTGAAAAAAAGCTAACCTCATTGTTGACTATAAATATTGATAATAATAATAATAATAACAAATAATTATTAATTTCTCATTCCATGCAAATGAGAGATATTGGTGATAACAAAATGCTAATGGGAGATATTAATTTACTTTCTTCATAATAAATATTAATTTGTGTCTCTATTCGGTTTGCTGTCTCTAATACATGTACCATATTATTTTAAGGAAAATAAAATAAAAATTCGATGGTAATGGTAGGTTGATCATTTTAATATAATTAATTATTTCAGAGGTGCATATTAATTGACGAGTCCTTATCTCAGTCATGATTCTTCAAACACCTTTTCTACTTCTTTTAATTTTTGAGGTGGAGTTCTTTTTCACAATCTACATTCATGAAAATGACACTAGTTATGTGTGAAACCCTATGAGAACCAATTTTATGATATTGATACTTATTATGCTTAGATGCTTATATTTCTTATATCAAGTATGAAGCCGAAGCATCTTAATAGGATCAGAACCAATACTGGGAGGAATAATATCAAAGTTAAAGAAAAATATAAGTGGGAAGAATTTGTTTCCTACTCTAATATATAACCAAGTCTAAGCATTTCCTTTCAAAGGAATATTATATATATTAGTTTTTTTAAAAGATGTCGATCTATACAAACTGATTTGAAAAAGGGAACACATCTTTCAATATTTTTTTGTTTTTTTCAAATTTGCATGTTCATCAACTCAAACTTATCAATGCTTTTAAATAACAAATAACATTAATAATAAAAAATAGATATCCGATTTTTTTTACATAAATACCAAATTTTATACCAAACTATAGCAATGTGCAAGTCAAAAAAATATGACACATTTAGACACATCATCGTGTGGAAGACGACTTCATTTTACTAAAATCGTTTATGAGACATATGATTTCAATTTGAATGGTGCTTGTACACTTAAGTTGTCAAAGAATAATACGACTTCAATTAAAAAAAGTTGAGTTTAAAAAAGGTTGTGAAATAAATTTAAAATATTTTACTATTTTATAAAGAGTTTGGTTATATTAAAAATATTTAACTTATTTTTAAAAATATAAATAAAGTGAGTGAAGTGGGATTAAAAAAATATAAATAAAGTGAGTGAAGTAGGATTAAGAAAATATAATTAAACGAGGTAGACAAATTAAAGCCTAAATAGTTGATAGTTACTTATAGTTGATGCATCCGAATCTAACTCATCCTAAATCCACTTTGAAAATTTCAATAACCTTTCAACTTGGAATTTTGTAGATCAAGTTGGACGAATTCTTAATATATTTTCATAAAAAGTACTTTAAAAACAAAAATACAATATGAAAATATATTCTTCATAATTTCATAAATCTTATTTTCTTTTATTTATAATTTCATAAATCTTATTTTCTTTTATTTATAATTTCATAAATCTTATTTTCTTTTATTTATAATTTCATAAACCCTACTCTACCTCATCAATTATATTTTTTTAAAGTCCTACTTCACTCACTTTATTTATATTTTTCAAAAACAAGTTATATATTTTTAATATGTCAAAACCTTTTATAAAAAATAAAATACTTTAAATTTATCCCACAATCTATTTTAAACCCAAATTTCTTTAAAATATTAATTTATATTAAAAAATCAGTAAAGTAAATTGTCGTCATAAACTATGACCACTTAAATGTAAAAAAAAAAAGGCATGAAGAAATGTTTAATTGAGTCTCAAAATAGACACCAATATTTTGGTTCAAAGTTTAAGTGGCTTATAATCAAAGCATTCAATGTCCCTCCTAAATTAGGATTGTCTTGTTTTTTCACTTTGTTGAACCTTTAACTTTTGGTAACAAAAACATCTTTCCAAAATTCTCATTGAGTATGTTTTTAAATCTGTATTTTTTTTATCAATAATATAAAATATAATAAATGAGAATATTTAAAGATACTTCACCTATTACCTAAAAAAATCAAGAAAAGTACTTAAGAAACAGTTAAAAAATAGGTGATATGACCAACCAAATTTATTGTATCCTTCTTAAATAAGCTAAGTAGATTGACTTGGACCAAGACATAATTGTCTAGACTTGGCTCATTATAGTTAAAAAAATAAAATTCTTTTATATGCCTAGGTACCAACATGTTACTAGTTTAAGTAGAAATATATTTGATTTCTTCAAGGTTTTTAAAATTTTATCATAGGCGACCGAGTAGTTAAATTTTTCAGTGAATTATTAATATACATAAAACTTGTAGATACTGTGTACTGTGACGGTAGAAGAAAAAATAGTAAGTAATCCAAAAGAGTTTATTTAAAATTCATTGTTTTTCTAGGTCTGAGTTCTGTAACATATACGTGTAATCGTGTCCAACAATATACAGCAACGTGCACTCATATTGTCCACAAGTTTGAAATGGATTAATTTACAGCATTATTTACTGTACTTGGTTCCAAATTATGGACAGCATTAGTAGACGAAAATGGTTAAATATAATAAGATATAAAAGGAAAGGGATGACATTGAGTCAATTGATACTAAGATACAATAAGATATAAAAGGAAAGGTGGAAAAGTAGGGGACCACTCTCTATAATTGTTACAAGTTTTGAGTCATTTTCTTCAAGGATCTCGGGAAGTTGAATTGCCCCACGAACACTTAGAGATCCATATTTAAGGTTAAACCATCTCAAAAGATATAAACCTAACTCACACCAACAAACGGAATTGCCTGCCACTGTGTCCCCTTATAAAACTGACCTTCTTCTGTTCATCAAGTGCCATGTGTCATCAATGACTTAAATACCACATGGTGCGCATACACATAGACATGCACGTTTTTTGAACATAAATCATGAGATGGATCTGCTGCAACAATACATATAGAGTTTAGCTATATATAACCATATATTGAGTACTGACCACAACTGAGAGCAACGTGTCTGTGTTTGACAGGACTAAAGTACACAGATGGGTGACAACATCAACATTGGCAAAGTCTTGGACAGAGAAGGCTTTAAGTACAGCTTCACATCTTCAACTGCAACTGCAAGTGACACCTCTGAACAAGATGGGGTCATTAAGGAGCAGGATCGGTTGCTTCCAATAGCTAATGTGGGGAGAATCATGAAGCAAACTCTTCCTCCCAATGCCAAGATCTCAAAAGAAGCTAGAGAAACCATGCAGGAATGTGTCTCCGAGTTCATTAGCTTTGTCACTGGGGAAGCTTCTGACAAGTGTCACAAGGAGAAGCGCAAAACCGTGAATGGTGACGATATTTGCTGGGCCTTGGCTACCCTAGGGTTTGATGACTACGCTGAGCCTCTTAAAAGGTACTTGCATAAGTATAGGGAGCTGGAGGGTGAGAGAGCAAACCAAAATAAGGGTAACAGTTATGAAAACAACAACATCGCAAACATATAATTAAGTGGGGAAGGCGAAGGCTTCCTCCAATTCCCATCTTCAACGTGATTCATATAGCTCAAATTACCAGTTCTTCTTCATCTGATCTACTTTTCTCCTCACATTTCAGATGTTCAAGGTGCTTCTATCCTTGTTTGGTATATATGTATGAGGTGAGTCCTATAAGCGTAGACGTGTTTTAGACCTTATCTTTTTTTCTAGGTTGAAATTGCTGGGTTTGACACTAGATGATCAACACCCAGTAGCTTGAGAATCGTGAGTTATAACTAATCTTTGTATTTTTGTATGTCCAATAATAAGCTTTAATCATTTCCAGAATTCACTGGCAAATAGGCCTGCATCTTTACTTGTAAATGTGAATGTGAAGATCTTAATTTGAGCATTATTGTCTAACTTTTTTATCCTTAACTCTTCACATCATCTTGCAATTGGGAACTTGAATATTTGAACAATTGATAAGGCTGCTTCCAAGAGTTTCCGCTGTCAATTAAGTTCATCGATGAAATGAGTACTTATATAAAATGTCCTGCAGTGATTCAGATACTCACTTCCTACACTGGGAGTGAATTTGTTGAGCTATGGAGCATGAGAGAGCCAAAAGGATATAACTAATCATTGTAACATATAAATAATCTTTTCCTGTGATTTGGATCTCATTAATCAGTATGTATTTGCCAGCTAATCCAGATTCAAGTAAGAATTTCTCCATTGCAGAAACTATGACTTCTTTTTACCCTAACTAATTAAGAGATATGATGGATGCATTCGACGAAACTATTTCTTGTGCATATGAATATCAGATACAACTGTTTTTTTATGTTAAAGGGTTTTGTTTTGTGCAATTATTTTTCTTTTGTGCTTTAATTTTTCATTTTTTGGTTTTGGATTTGTATAACCCTCAACGTTTAGAATCTAGTTTTCTGATGTTCCAGTCATTTTCTCCAATTTGTTCCTGTTTTAATAATGTTTCAGCTTTTTTAGGGTCTTAAATGTTTCTGATGAGTAGACTTACTTGAACTCATTTAAGGAAATAAATATCTCACAATACCTTTTTTTTTTTTTTTTAATTCATAGCACTCTAATTAGAAGCTTAAATTAAAAACTAAGTTCTTCACTACTTGAAGCAACAGAGAGGTGAATTAACTCATGGTTTTAATAAATAATTTTGATATATGTTCTTGTTTTCCTTTTGTCTCTACCTTCGGTCGGTCATTGATGTTCTAAGTTTTCTGCTTCGCCTTTCTTTCTCAGTCTTCTGACTCCACAGGCGGTGAAGTACCTGCAGAAGACACTTCAACGCTCAAGTCAGTCAAGGTGTCGGTACTCGGGTGTCAGAGTACTGTAGATAATGACGTACCTTTCTTCTTGGAATATGTGTTATTTATATTATTTTAATGAGCCTTCATTGGTGAGTCGAATTAGAAGGTTGGTTCAAGTTTAGGGTTATGCTAAACAACCCTTAATTGTGTATTAACTCTGCTGACTTGATCAACTCATGACTTGATGCCCAGTGAATTAATCATATGACTCTCTCACTACGGTTGAGTGACTGAGTGATAAAGTTCCTCACCAGGAAATGAGTCACTTGGTCGTCCTATTACAATGTATATTATTAATTCAACATGGAGAAGAAATTCAACGTTTACAATTAATTATGATAGTGAATTAAAGAATTAGAAGATTCATCAGACAGCGTTTGATGCCGAAGGAAAGAAACTGAAGTGAAGAGAAAGGTGACTTTGGCATTCTTTCATTTTAAAAACAATTGAAAGGTTCTTTTACAAAATATAAACTCTTATTATAATGCTAAAACAAATAATCTGTAACATAAAACAAAATATTTGGAATGACCAAACTTTCTATACAAAAGCAAAATATAGAAAGAAAAATAGTCTATTATAATACTTTATGCATACACGAACGCCGAAACATGAAGCCGGCAAAGACTTTCCCATACTCATCTTACAATACATAATGAGGAAAACTTAAGCGTGTTAATAGAATTTTTTTTATAAACGGAGAATAAATAAAATTGAAAGAAAATCTCAGGAATGGTTCGAGTTTTTACATAAATAACTCCAAAATTTAGAGTCAAACAACTCCAAAAAATAGCACCTTTTTATCATTAATGTTTCAAGCCAAGCTAACCGAGCTTGTTCCATTCTTGATTTTGTGTTGCATAAACACACACTACCACCACTAGCACTAGGATAGTCACACACATGGTCATTGATCCTATGAGATACAAGTAGCAATCTTATGAGGAGGTTTGAGTGGGAGAAGACCCAGGTCTCTCAGCTTTATGAGGAGGTTTCTGGGTTGAGCCTTGTTCTAGGTTCTGATGACTGGCGGTCTTGGAAAGGTAGTGTGCCTCCAGATTTTTCAGTGAAATCTGCCTATAGTCTTTTGAGGGGAGAAGGCAAAGGGGAGTTATCGTATTTTTATAATATGTTTTGGAATTATAAGGTCCTACCTGTTGTTCAGGTTTTGGCCTGGGAGGTGTTGGAAAACAAGATTACTACTAAATTTAACTTGGATAGGCGTGGGGTGGTGGTTGAAAATATTCTTTGTTGTTTGTGCGGGGTACAAGAGGAATCTACGAATCATTTGTTCTTTGGTTGTAGAACTGTCTGATTAGTTTGAAACCAATGTCTCTCGTGGTTAGGTTTGGTATCAGCTGCTCCCATTGATCCCTTCTCAAATTTTATTCAGTTTTTTTATGTAAGGCATTTGTATTTGTCAACTCAGTTCTGGGAAGCCAACTCAATTCTGGGGAGCCTGTGGATTGTTGTGGTAAGGGAGATCTAGAATCATAGGAATAATTCAACGGTGGAGTGGTGGATCACCTTGAAATTTTTTCTTTGACCAATGTTTGGTCTTGAATTACTTCTAAAGTTATCTCATTTTTCCTTTCTGATTGGTGTTTGGTCCCTATGTCTTGTCTCAATTTGTTATAAGTTGTTTGATTATTGTTTTCTTTGGTTGGTTTTCATGTGATGGTTGTTTATGAGTTTGGGTCAGATATTCTTTAGGAAGTTTTTAGTTAGTTTGTTTGTTGGGTTACCTTGTTATTCCCTTTATTTTCTGTTAAATGGTAGCTTTTTTTCTCGTTTGGGACTGAGTGCTTTTGATAGTGTCTTGATATGTATAAGGGTGGAATCATATCTCAAGTAGTTTTATTTATTTATTTATTTATTTATTATTGTTGATAAAAAGAAATTGTCTCTTATTACATCCAACTTTCGTACCTAAAACCTTGTGCCTCAGCCCCTAGCTAACCACCAGCTTATAGCCCTACTTAAAGCCTAAACTCATATTTGCCTCTCTAGTCCAGATTAGGTGCTATTTGACCTATTACAAGTGGCTCCCTGAATACAGCTAGGTAGTGCATGGTGGGATTGAAATTTATGTGGAATTTCGGCGTGGAACGTTTTTTTATAAGGGTTGGAATAGCTAAAATGTCACATTCAATTTAATTCATTTATTAATGATAAAAAAAATTATTTCATATTTATTACCTTCTTCCCCTTTGTTCGGGTACTATAAGTTCTAGTCATATACCCCTTCAGATCATAGACTAATGTAAACCCTTCAGCCATGATGTCCCTTTGTTTTTTGGTATGTAATATTTAAGATTTTAAAGCCAATTTTTTTTTTTGTGTTGCTGCCATGTATATTTGTAGAGCAGGAGGGAGAGTGAATGATGATGGTAATAGTTTTTTTTATTATACATATAAATAAATAATTTGTTCCATTATAATAGATTCACACCCATTATAACAAAATTATAAAAAAAATTAATTAAAAATATAAAAATAATTAGTTATTATTTGACTAAATTAAAAATTATTTTATAACTAAAAAAAATTATTGGTATCTAAAATAATTTATATTTTAAAAGTTTCTAAATTGTTATCTAACCATTAGTTACCAAAATTTTAAATTAGTCTTTATTAATTTTTTAAAGACTAATTTAAAATATAAAATACTAGTAGCTAAAATCTTAAAATCTTGATAATTAATTTAAATATTAATTTAAAAATTATTTTATAACTTTTCGCTTCATTATTGCTATACTCCATCCTCTCTGAGCAGTCATTTGTTAAAACTTTAGATAAATAATGTAGCTAATGCAATCGGACCACCTACTCCATTAATTGTACACATCCTATCAATACACTTTTCTAAATAACCCCAACACTGTGCTCCCAAGTTAGTAGGAGAATTATGAAGGAGGATGTTAGACGAGATGTTGGAAAAAGAAAGAGAGCTTATGATGTATAATTTGACAGCTTGCTTGATGGATGTCTGTCAAGTTCTTTGTAGATCTGATTTTGTTTCTATTTTCTGTTTTGTACTAGGTTTTTTTTTTCTGGTGTTCTGGTTTCAATTGGATTTTAAGAACTTCAGTTTCATTAGGGGTTATTGTTGTAAATATTTTAGTTGAAAAGGTTAAGATTTAGCAGGAAATATATATTATTATTATTATTAGTTGAAAAAATTATTTTATTATTATTAAAGTAATAAATTTTAAAAAATTATTAATTTCTAAAAAATATTAATTTATTCAATAATATATCATTTAATCAATATAGTTACTAATTATTTTTATATTTAAAATAAATTTTTATTTAATGATTTTTCTATAACATTAATAAAATGAGTTTATTGGAGGAATATTTTGTGGGATTATTTTGTAAATATGTGCAACATATTCATGGGTCGTAGCACCTGTAAGGTTCCACTTTAATAATTTTTTATTATTAATTTAAAAAAATCACTTTATTCCGTGCACTGGTTAAGAAGATCTTATTTTCCCCTCAATTATCTATTTTATTTACCGTAAATTTATTTCAAATAAATCAAAATTCATACTTGACCCATTCACGATGACACAATTAATTAAATATGAGGATGGACTGAGGTAGACAAAAATGAGACAAGAGAAAAGAAAGTAAAAAAAAATGAGGATGGAAATGCAATGAAAATGGAAATAAAAGTGAAATAAAAGATAAAATGAATAAATATTTTGACTTTTCATAAATTATTGAGTGAGCAAGTTGAGATAAATATGAAGTAGGTGATAATTTTGTGCAATTTATGACCCTCTATAACTAGTATGTTAGCTTCTTTCTATCTCCTCCATTGCTTATTATTTTTCTCTTAGAAAAAAAAACTAAAAAATATATAACAAATGGAGGCTGGTCAAAGGTGTTCTCGATGGACGGGATTCACATTGACATCCCCATATAAATGAAAGCGTCACTATTTTTTTATATTATTTTAAAATTATGAATTGATTATGTTATCAAATGAATTTAATTACAATGTAGAGATAGTTTATTTTATTTTTTTACACTTTGACATATGTGCATATACAAACCATGATTTCATTAGCTATTTTTCTTATTTTTTATTATTTACAAATAATAGTAATATTATTAACAGACTATTGTTAAAGACCTTAAATAAATAAAGAATATTTAATAATGCTGCACAAACTTGGTGATCCTATTATAAATATTATTATTAACATTATTTTGATTTTTATCAACCATAATAATAATATTAATATTATTCATAATGATATTACTAATATTTTTAACATACACATAAATAATGTTAATATAAATAATATTAATATTAATATTAATAATACTATTAAAACCCTAGCAAAATCCAGGGACCATATTTGTGACTCTTTCCGTCTATTGGATTTTAACTCCATCGATTGGTGGGTGTCCATGAACTTGCCATTTAATTTATTGGGTAGAATTTGTCTTCTAACATGTGAGGATGATTCTGTGTCTATATTTATAATCTTCGTAAACAAGAACTTGTGTCTTATTTTGCTTCTTAGTTGGCATGTTGAAATTGAACAGAGAGAGTGAATACAACACAAGTTAAAGCAATAACAACAAAGCATATTATATAATTCGTCTTAATTTAATTAACTACAGTTGTGGGGAAGAAGTTCTAAGAAAAGTTGAAGTATATATAAAACAAGTTTAAGTTAAAACTTTCTTTATAATAAACATAACTGCAATTGTTGCTATTAATTCATCTAAAACCGCATGGAAATATCAGTAATTGAAAAGGAAAAAAGCTGCATTTTTTTTTATCAGCAGGAAATAAGGAAAAAAGCTGCATGATTTTTAACTACTGATATTTCCATGCGGTTTTAGATTTGGACTTATACATCTCTCACAGTATTAAACAAATAAACATATATATCAGGCCATACAAGATAGAGAAGTAGGAAGATTAGAAATTTTGTTTATCGGCTAGGAAGATTAGAATTATTCTTGTGGAAATTAATTAGTGGCCAGAATATTGTTCAAAAGTACGATGATGATCCAAGATCCATCATGAATAAAAACTAACAAAAGTTAAATTATAATTATAGAGCAATTATTTAATATTTTTATAAATATAACAAAAATTGTCTCATTTCATAAATATATTGGTTCTTTTTTATGTATTTCATTCGTAAATTCAAGTTAAATAAATTTGTACTTAACTAACATATTAACATAGATATATGATAATAAAATTAAGGTATTTAATTAGATATAATCCACATGTCTTCTCTGATTAGATCTTATCCTCCATAATTGGTATTAACATGACAACAAAATAAATTGTATATTGTAAAAGCTTAATTAGCCTTATCATTGCTTAGCTTTTTGGGTTGAGAATTGTAGTTCTTGAGTTTAAAATGTTATATGTGTCATTATGGTAACCCAATGGTATTGTGATGTTATGTTATTCTTAAATTGGCTAAGAGGTTGGAAGGTATTGTGATTTTGGTGCAGGTTACGTTGTTGTGATGCAGGATGCCTTGGAGGGACTGTTTGAGGCAACGAAGTGTATTGAACAGGACAAAGAAAAGGCGGGATTGCATTTGGAAATTCTAGTAACGGGAATAGGAATGTCATCTTATCCGAACATAAGAATACTTATCTATACGAAATAATAAGGTGTCAGAGTTGTTTTCTAATCTTTCCTCTCGCATTTTAGACAGTCTCAGGAAAGTCTTTAGTATTTTGGTGCACTATATTAGATAACATTTTCCTTTGTTTTGGCTAAGGCTTCCTGCAATAGTAGAGCCTATAACAAAATTTCTTGTGCACTATGTTGAAACTTGTTGCCACAACCTACATTGCTATTTCTGAATTTGTTTTAGGTCTTTATGTGTTGGGGTGTAGGTAGGTGATTTTGTTTTTTTAGTTTTTGTTCTGGAAAATTTGTTACGTCTTTATCTTACATATGTTATTTCTGAATTTGTTTTAAAGTGTTGGGGTGTAGGTAGGTGATTTTTTTTTTTTAGTTTTTGTTCTGGAAAATTTGTTATGTCTTTATGTTACAGCTTATTCATATATAGGGACTATAGAAGGTGTTTACAAGAAACATCTTATGTGGCAATGTTGGTGGTTTTAGTTTAGGCTTTCATTTTTTTTGGGTTGTGTTTCAAAGGTTGTTAGCCTATCTTTTTTACAAAGGTTGGACATCTCTTAAATGTTCCTTTTGATTTAATTCATTTTCATTGCTGAAAAAAAAAAATATACCACTCAACACTTAAATCATAAAAATTATAATTATAAATTGTATTAACAAGGAATCAAAATATATGTAATGTTGTAATGATAATTGAGAGAGAGGAAGAAAAAAGGAAAGGAAAATAGCTTATACAATAACTCTCATATATGATATTTTTTAGGTAGGCCTCTAATATAAAGGCAGTGCAGATAACACAAATCAGAATTTGTATGTGTATTTATGTATATTATGTACTATCTCCTTAAACTTATGGTTGGAAAAAAAAAACTAGGAAATCAGTGACTTAAAAATTGGCTCAAATATAAATCAGTTCCATAAACTTTTTTTTGTATACAATCATGAATGAAGTGTATGTTGAGTTCAAAATGTTTGGACTTTGAATGTAGGATTGGGTTAGCAACCAAAAGAACAACACTAAGATTGTTAGAATAAATTTTGGGTATGCTAGAAGAGATTTGTAGTTCAGTGAAAAGAGATCAATCCAAGCAATTTCAACAAGAACATTAGTTATGTTCTGATACTCAACTTTAGGACTACTGACACTAGTGCAAAAATAGGATTTGATGACGTCTATAAACACCAATTTAAATGGGAATATCGTCTAAAAATATGTTGTGACAATTTTGTAAATAAAAGCAACATATGTCACCGTTATAATTAAAACAGTAGCCTATTTGGAAACATAACATATAGACGACAATTTAGCATGTTCCCTTTTGCACTTTCGTCTCTGTTGTTCCCATTGTTGTCTTCTCTGCGACTTCTCTTTACTCTTATTGCTTGTTATATGCTTTCCTTATTGTGTTTATGTTGTTTTTCATACTTCATGTGCTTTTTTTTATTCGTTTTTCTCTATTTTTAGTGCAGAACGAGTTGAATTCTGGAGTTCAAAATTGTTGCTTGTCTTCTCCTCCTCGTCGCAGCTGTGTGCCACTCCAAAGCTCCTAAGCTCCTCCACAACCTCTGCTCCCTTACCATGTCATTGCTACCGTAGACATTATTTTTAGAAAAAGTGTTGTTGTCATTGGTGATATGGTGATAAGCTCCACTATTAGGCTACTAGAGAGGATCAAGAACCGTTGAAGGTGTACCAAGTAAGGATGGTTCATTATTATCATGAATTGTAGGGAAGAATTGATAAGTAATAGAATGTATATATGTGACAACAATCAATGACTATGTCCATTCTTGACACAAATTTGACATTAAGTTTTGAAATTTTGCCAAGAAGATTTTACATTTCTATAACTTATATTATTTTTCTTTTGTCCAAAAATTATCAAGTTTCTGTTAGATGTATTAGTTCGAAAGTATCCAAGGCCTCTTTTATTCTGAGATCCTTTGAATCAAGTCTGATTGTTTTATTTTTGTTTTGAAGGTCATGGTTCAAAAGCAACATTAGCTTGAAAAATATGTTGTTCATATTTCCTATGTTTTTCAAAATGTTCTTCTTCAACCAACAATAAGGCTTCAATTTCTTCAACTGAGTATGGATCAAGATGTGAGGTAAAAGATGTGATGAAGTTATCATAATCCATCCAGAATAGCTTTAATCTCATCAGGTGTAATGGGTGAGCCAACTCCAACAAGAGTGTCAATAATTTTTTTAATATCTAAAAGATAGATAGAAATGAAACGATCTTTCTTGTGTGTACGAAGTTGAAGCTTGAGTTTATTGACTTTGGCTCCTATTTTAGAAGCATATTATGTACAAAGTTTTGTCCATATTTGGTAAAAAGATTCAAGATCCACAATCTTGGTGAGAATAAGTGTTGTCATTGACGCAAGAATCCATGCTACAAGAAGTTGATCTTGTTCATGGTTGAGAAAATCTAGATTGATAATGTTGGTGGTTGCTTCATTAGTGGCTTTGAATTGCACGAGAACAACAGAGTCATCAAAAATTTTATAAGTTTGTGACCATGTACCAGTCAACCATAATTGTTGCCATATGAGATAATTTAAAGATGTACAAAGTATTTTTTTCAAGTTAAATTAAATTTGACTTTCTAATTTCTTTGTTATTTGTTAAAAAATTATAATGTTGCACCTTAACATATTCACATGTGTCTCTTCTCCAATTAAATAGATTAATTAAAATTTTGTTAATATTTAGAAAAGTAAAAATCTTTCAAGATTTCTAATTTAATGGCGGGACAAATATATTTTTTGTATTTTAAATTATTATCATTTTTAAAAAAAATTATTTATTTAAAAATATTTATCATTTAAAAAAATGAGAAAGAAATTGATTATATTTTTAAAAAATATTATCTTTTTTAATGTTTTGGTTGAGTAGAATAAGGGAATATTAGTACAATAGAAGAATAACATACATAAATAAAGTACAACTCTTTGGGATGCCAAAAATCCACCACCTAAAAATTCTTTTAGCCTTTTAACCAATAAATGCTCAAAAGGCTCTTCCTCATTGTGCACATCATTGTATCTGTATCTGGCGGTACATCGAAACACACTGAGTTCTTCATCTTCCACTTGGCCATATATACACAAAAAATGTAACTGTGTCTGAGTAACCGGAGGAACACGGTGGTCGGAGTAAGTAAATGCGGTTTTGTTAACTTTCGACAATGGCGGACACTTCGTTTTTCTTTACTAACTTCCCCGAGCATTTCATGGAGAGAGATCTTTGGAAGGTTTTCCAAAGGTGGGGAAGGGTTATGGATGTCTTTGTTT
>Ga0123342_1004076_pt1 | contig 22755 bp, 9 predicted proteins | sample Turbeawhitnodule_FD_89960 | JGI IMG/M metagenome (GOLD analysis project Ga0123342, IMG submission 89960) | Root nodule microbial communities of legume samples collected from Mexico - Turtle bean Mexico white nodule | ecosystem: Host-associated > Plants > Roots > Nodule | place: Mexico: Nepantla... | reverse complement strand
TTAGTTAGAATTAGAATAGTCATGAGTTAGTTACTTGATTTGCTAGTTAGATATAAATAAGAAAGAAGGAGAGGGGGAGGGGCAGTGTGTAATATTTTTGTAGATTGAGCTTTAGCTCTTTGTAAAGGGGAAACCCTTGGAGGAGAGAGTGCTCTCCTATTTCTTGTTCTTTTCTTTCTATTCAATAAAAACCTTTCTTTTCTTCTCTTTATAATTCTTGGATCCTAACATATCTCCAACACCTCCCAACGTCGAGACATGTACATCTAATGAGTGTGACTAAATATTAATTAGTGATCCGATAACGAGTGACATAATAGGCGCAACAAACCTCGTTAGGATAGACTCTGATACCATGTTAAAATAAAAGAGAAAGAGAGGCATAAGCTGACTTTCTTGTGTGTATTGAGCACATAGGGTTATGCATTTATGAATAAGAAAATACAAAGATATGGACTAAGCCTGTTACATCTAATAGTTTTAAACTATTCTCAGTATTTTTATCAAACACGTAGTAATGTACAGAAAGGCTAATCCATTGATGAGAGCAGGTGATTGAACTGAGCTGATATCCCTTGCGCCTGAATCGAATTCCAACTTTTATATTGTGGCTTATGGTGATTTTGGGTATTTGTTAGATACAATTAGGAAAAGGGTATGGCAGCTCAATGTAATAGGTTTGTTGCCCGGGTGACATGATGTTGTATGATCTCTTTACATAGAAGGCTTTCTTACTGAAATTTCTGGAAAACATTTAAACAAGTTGGCCTTGCTTTGATTCTTGAGGTACAGCTCTACAGGACATGTATTTCCTACAGTGGACTACACTTGACAAAATTGTCAAAGCAATTTTATTAACTTGAATACTTGATAGTCATATACTTTCATTAATGAAAAACATTTATTAACTTTTATGTGTACTCATGCACTAATCCGGTTGAACTATTTTTGGGTGGCTATTCAAACTACACAGTTCATAACGAGTGTTTTTATATTCTGTAAAGGATTCATGTTATGAAGTTGTAGTGCTTGTGAGTGAAGTTTTATAGTCTCATTCTCAACTTTCTAAATCCTACTTCATAGCCATGTAATACATTTTTTGTCTAACCATAGTTTGTGATTAGAAATGCTGAATCTGTAACTATTCCTGTAGAATCTGTATTCTCTTACTGTTGACATCTATGTTAAAATTTGAAATTGTTCCCTGCAGGCTGCGTTGCTATTAATAGGAGCAATATTTGCATATTTACCAGGAATAGAAGCAGATACTCCAAATACAGTTGCCTATTCATCTGTTTTTGTTAGTGTTGTTTCACTAATCATTGGGAATATAGGTTGTTATATGGCTAAAGCCAGAGTTATTTTTTGTTTCCTTTGTATCATATTGAACTTTTTATCTGAACCTTTTAAGTAAGCCATCTCTCAATTTTGTGACAGGTCGAAAACGCAGCCGGTCTGGTTTATTGAGATTTTATGCCATTGTCTCCTCCATTGCAACGGTTCTCTTGATTGCTTCTCTTGCAGTGAAACATTTGCTGCTGAAGGTAAATATGTTAGTTTTTCACCGGAGATTTTATAAGAAAAACTTCATTAACTATAAAGAAAGAAACATGCCAATTAAGAAGTAACATCTTAGTTGAAACTAAATTCTAAGTGCTCCGTGAAGTCAGGAACTAATGTCAATTCAAGGCGGTTCTTGTTTTTTTGGTGAATCATTCTTATTCTTGTTAATATTAGTCATCTTCATCATTGTTAATATGAAAATGTTACATTCCCGGCTTATATTCCCGGGGGAAAGACTTGAAACAAACACATTCTTGGTGTCTAATAACTTCTGGGTGTTTTGGTTTTAGTTTCCTTCTAACAGAAAGAAAGTTACTTTACATGTACCTACATTTTTAAATTTGGACTATTGAGGGTCAACACAAAGTTATCTCATGCACTTTGGTGATTTATTTGTATTGTTACACAAGTATATGATAAGAAAATTGTTCTCTTTCTAAATACAATTATCATTGCATGAAACTCTTGTGTAGGCTATCTTGGATTCTAAACTTTGGAGAGCAAAGTATGATGTCAATGATCTATCTCATTTTCAAACTGGCAAGTTTTCTTTTCAAATTCTAAATTTTCTGTTCTTATTGTGCAAACTGGTGTCTTAATTTGATCATTTATAGTAATAATCAAGCTTATCAGTCTTTACTTCTTTGCAGGCTTGCTGTTATATCTAGTCACCTTATCGGTGCTCAAGCTTTGTACTGTGAAAGCAGTTGTTTCCCTTCTTTTGAACATGGCTCCTCCCAAGAAAACCTCTTAGCTCCCTTCAACAGTTTTGGGGTCCAAATCAAATTTCTGTCATTGATCTTTATGCATGACTATCTTTTGTGAGAGAGATGTTGATGTCAGCTGAGAGATTTTACTCAACATTTTTTAAGATGTTTCTTGTTAACTATATAGGGTGTTCTGTTATTTTTTGTTTAATTTAAGTATTACTCTGGAGAATGATTACATAATTTTCTCTACAAAGTCTTCTGGAGAGAAAAAAAGAAAAAAAAACATTTTTCTTCCTTAATTAAAAAAATCTCTTACATAATTTCTCTTAATTTTTATTTTTTAAACTCAGATTTAAGATAATTTTAAATAAGTTAACATTTTTCTCTTATAAAAGTTTTTATGGAAAAATTTGTGGAAATTAGTGTTTAGGAAATCATATTTCACTCTGTTCTTGTCTAATTTCTGCAAAAGAAAATATTTTCTGATGAGAAAATTCAACTGACCCTCTCTTTCTGTATAGTTTATATTTTTCCTTCTCATAGTTGGAAATTGGAGGAAATCATCAAAAGAAGATCTTACTTTAGATACTAACATTATCACTTAAGTTGGTAATAATTTTTGGGGGGTGCAATTATGAACCTAAAACGATATTACCACTCTAACTGCAAGAAACGTGAATGAATTGCTTTTGGGGGGGTAAACTTATCATATTATTTTACTTCAAGAGTCTTATAGGATCAATTTTTATTTACACCTTAAAAAATACTATTGGGTTGAAGACATTAAGATTAAAAAATCTCAAATTTAACACTTTTCATGTCACATCTAATAATTTTTTTTTATAAGAGTCAAATCTCAAATTTAAATCTAGTTGTAATCCCTTTATTAGAAATATTCATAGATGAATTATTTTGGTATTGAGATTTCAAAATTTCTTGATTAGATTTTGATTGTTCATAACATCCATTTTTAATATAACAGTGTTAAATTTAGTTATTTTGATATAAAGGACGATGATAAAGAGAGGGGTATATGTGTAATTTTAGCTAACCTTATGGGGGTGTTACTGTAAATTGTTCGAAATAGAGTTAAGGTGACCAGGTCACAAAAGTTAAAAGATTTTGTATAACAGAGAAAAAAAAGGGTGCAAATGTAATTACAACATTTTAGAGGGTGTTGTTGGAGTTAATTCTTGAAAAATTAAAATGAATTACTTGTATATAGTTATGAGTTAATTGCTTAGAAACTAATGTGAAGTCTTTTTTTAAATATTAGTTGATTTTTTTTCTCCAGGTTTTTTAATTTATTTTTCTGTGTTTATTCCATTGGCTATATGAATCTGATAAAAAATCTTTGATTATCTTAAATTCATAGATGATGGTGCATGAATGAATGAATAAGAATTTTTTTAAGGTGCTTCTGAAATTAAGAGTGAAAATAATTTAAAAGGAATTTATTTAATATGTTAGACTTATTTCTTGAGTTTAAACTCAAGTTATATATGTATATATTAATTGTATTTTTAATATCTGAAATTTGGAATAATTCTGAATTTAGTATCTCAAACTAAAAAAAATATTTAGTCCTTCAAAATAGAATAAAATATGATTTTAGTTCTTAAATAATAAAGTTAAGATATTAAAATAAGTTTTTTTAGGGTTTACAGCTTATGCTTTAGCAGTGGGATAGAAAGTTTAGCTATGTAGGGTTTAAAATTATTTATAATCCCTTAAATAAAAGGTTTAAGGACGAAATTTTTCTTTCAATTTTGAGATTTTTAAAAAAAAATTTGAGGACCAAAACAAAAATACTCCAAAGATTAAAAACATAATTAAATCTATATAAAACTTGATCTCAATTTACTTTTGAAAGTTTCACTTGAGTTATTTGTTTACCTAAGAACCTATAATTATAATTTGATGACATAACTACTTCTATATGGTTATCATATTCAAAATATGACTTCTACATGATTATCATCTTGAAAATATGGCAGTTTTTATTCTTATCTTAGTAAAAATTAGATTCAATTTCAGTTTCTAACCCACAAAAAAAATTATATAGTTATAATCGTCCACCAAGAACTGGAGGGGAAATAAATTTTTTTTTTCATGTATATGTATAATTGTAATTCATTTGAAGTAATATTCTGTTGGTTCATATGGAACAATTGTTGCTTGTTTTTCTTCCTAAAATATGACTAACATACACCAGAAATTTGACAGTTAACTTTGTCTCACAAGTAATTAAAAATAAAGGAACATTGATACATGGTTAATTGAGTGATGAAGTTGTTCATATGTTTATCCCTCTGTTTCTCAAGAAGTAATCAATGTCATTTGAACATTATAATACAATGTTAGCTAAACATGTAAATATGCTTAATTTTTACTATTCATTAGTAAAAAATTCTCACATGAAAGAACCTAAAGCTTCATGTGAAAAAATAATAAAATTTCCAACATAGGCTGAAATACAAGCTTAAACACTTCAATACTTAATAATGTCTAAAAAGAGGATGAAGAAACCACTAAGAATGAAATGAGCATTGAAAGGAAGCCACAGAAGTATCAGCAGCAAGATGGCTAGCTACATTCCATGAGATGCCACATTCTTCAAACGCATGAAGCTAAAGTTGAGCCTTCCACAGGTAGTGGAGTATGAAATCAAGAAGAGTATTACAAGTATGGGAGACAACATGAGGAGAAACTGCAAGTAAATGGCTGTGTAATTTGAGAGCCACAACAAGCTAAACACAATGCCAAATATCACAACCAAATGAAAATTTGGAGAAGTGGAAACAGTGCCCATATTCTGCCCTGTGTATCCCTCTACACTCCTATTTTTGGGAGAGAACCACCCCATTTTCACTATCTTATTGGTTTCTCACTGAGTGATCTCTGCAGAACATCATAAGCACTACTTGTGGGTTGTCCTCAAAGGTTTATATAAGAGTTGATGAGCTTCTGTTGCTGCAGATATTTGATTGGTTTTGGCATATATTCTTTGAGTGTCACTTTTATCTGATTAATATCTTTTCCTTTTTGTTCTGTACTCAACACTTGTGCTTGCAAGCGTTGCCTAGACTATTTTCTTGATGAAGGATGAGAACAATGGATTATCTTTTCCACATTTCTACACTCCCAAAGGCTTAAAAAAGGGCCTTCTTATCAAACTGAATCTTTAACTTACTTCTTCCCATGACCCTGCAGATTCAGAAAGAAAAGTGAACTTGGAAGGTGAAACTTACTTTTCTTTCCTAACAAGATTAGTCAATCCATCTAAACCAGATCTTTTCCATATGTATGTTTTAATTCAGTTTTATTTTCTAATTATTACCTACTATTAATAGGTGAATTTTATCAAGCTAAAAGTAAAATGGTAAAATAATTATGAGAAAAAAGGTATCAAAGTAAGTATTACCTTTATACATTAACATTGATATAAACAGTTTAGAAGTACATTGAAGGAAGAGAGTAATAATTTTAAAAATGCAATATCACTTGATTTAATTTATTTCTAAAGAGATAAATAACAGAATTTCTGAAATAATTTTTCTGTAACATACATGATAGCTTTTGGAATGAAATTTTCAGAACAAATTGTCCATAACCCATGAAATGCATCACAGACTGAGACTTTCATAACAAAGTTTCCAAAACAACTTTTTTCAGAATATATGTAATAACTTCCAAAACAAGCTTTCCGAAACAAATTCCCTCTCTCTTATTCCTATCAAAGAGTGTGGTGGCGGCATGGTGTGAGGGAGGATATTTTTGTCTTTTTTATTAGTATGGGTTGCAGTTAGTAATAATGAGAGTGCAGGAAGAAAAAACCATTAAAGAATCTAACCATAGGACTGAAATAGCATTTAGTAGACTCGTTAACTGCTATTGTTACAAGATTTTTCTTCCCTTTTGCATCTATGCAGAAGACTTCATTATCCATTCTACAGTATAAAATTGATAGGTGAAATGATACCAATTTTTACTAAATAACCCAGGCTCATAATCTAAAATTATTCACTCAATAATACAAAAATGTTTTGAAAAGAATGCATTTTTTTTCATAGATGTGGGTCATTTTAAGATTGTTTGTGGTGAAGTAGAGGTTATCCAATTGATTAGGTAGTTCATCCCAGGTGCACTCACACTGCAGACATTGGACAATATACTGTTCTCAACTCAATTTCTTCTTCCACTTTTTCTTTACCTTTAGAAGCCAATAATATTGTGAGGTTCATGGAGCCAAATAAGGTTCATATTATGAGCGAGCAATTGTGAGGAATCTCGATTCTGCAAGTATAAAAAAATAAAGCAATGAAATAGTTAAATGAAATACAAAGCGAGTAAAATAACTGTTAAAACCCCGGCTTTACAAGAATGAACAAAACAATGGAATGATCAAATGTGTGCGTTTTTTCATTTGAGATTTACCAAAAGAAAATAATGAGTTCCAGACTTGAGAGATTTCTACTAATTATATGAAATTGCATTGATATCAGTTAATCAATTAAGCATTGTACAATTCATAGTCACTGGCAATTCATCGCAAGATACAAATGGTTAGCTTGTTGAATTGTATCGAATCATGAAATTCTAACCACTATGAAAGAATTTACAAACCTATAGGTTAGCTAACCCCACTGCTCAACTTGGAGATTTTCAAGCTGAAATCTCAAGTTTTCCCTCAGAAGGGGAAGTTTATGCTTAAACTATGTATCATTTAAACCTACTCAGACCAAATTCTTACTTAGGAAGAGGTAACAGAAGTGACTTTTATTTTGGGATAAGAACAGAGTGACTTGTACCCTCCAGAGTTGCAGCAGATGCACGAAAATCTTCTTCATAGTGGCTTCAAATGCACAAGAGCTTCACTAAATTGCGTACTTTCTCATTCATTATGCTTTCTGCTTGCAACTGTACTGCTTGATGAGCTATCCTGAGCGCTATGAGAAGAAGACCTACCTAATGAATTCCCTCCCGAGCAACAGCTGCTTTCCCTTCTCGACAACTTCCCAGATTTTCTTTGTCCGGATGATAAATCCTGCAAAACATGGGACACAAACAAAACCTGAATCCGATGATAAATTGCTGTTGCAATTCCTCCCGCAACTATTGATTTTCACTCAAACAATGAGCCGCAACATGTTCACAACATATTTGCAATGGAGTCACAACAAAACCTTAAAGATTGTTCTATTTCACTTCTATCACAAAAAAAACTAAATATTCTAATTTCAATATTCTATTCTAGCTTCTAGGTATCATCGGTGGAATCGGTTTGTTGTGTGGCATACTGGGGGAGTGCAAGAGGCACCTCATGGTGGTGTGCTAGGAAGTAGTGTGATGGATGATTGTAAAAGGCATATTAATAATAAGAGTAATTGCAAAATTAATATTTTTCTTTGGTGCATTCATAAAATAATTTCCTGATGGGATGGCTGGAATCCGCCATTGCACTGCATCTGCAATTGCATTTGCAACTGCAACTGAGAACCATGATCACAGCTATTTATCGGTTGCAAAGTTTCCTTGGAAAACAACACTAACCTGATCTCCGGAAGACCCAGGAGTCTTCAACTGAAGGTCCGTAGTGACATCATTAGAATCCTCATTCTTTTCGGCCTTGCTCTCCCTGAATGATTTGCTTTTGGACTCTTGTTTTTCAGACACATTGGACCGACTGCCTGGATGAAGTGGAGGCGAAACGTACTGTGTGGATTGTTGTTCAACAATGGTATTGGGGGCTAAATAAGGAACAAAAGTTGAATGGGGATTGGAGATGACTGCAGGATGTTGATTAGCAAAGTAGGGGAATGGCTGCATGGGAATTGGACCAGGAGGTACTGCCATTGGCATTGGAAAGGGGTAAGATGGAGGAGCCATCACAACTGAATGATCCATTGCAGTCCATGGAAACATAGTCCTGAGCTGCTGCTGATACTGATTATTCAAATTCTCGATATCCGATTTAAGAGAAGCCTTTTCTTCTCTGAGATCATTTTTCTCCTGAGTCAACTAAAAATTGAATGAAATTTAAATTATTTTCATTATGATAGTCCTAAAAGTATCAAGAGACTGGCAATTCATCAAAGAAAAAAGTTACCTCACGAGATTCTTCATTTAGTGTAGCATATTCTTCTTTGAGTTTACTAACTTGAGAAGTAAGGTCCTTCAGCAATTGAATTGTATCACCTAGAATGGTTGCTTTGTCATTTTTGGGCCTGTCAGGGTCTGCATTTCAGAATCTCCACAGCAGAGAGTGATTTAAGAGATTTATTGTTTTATCGGTCATTAAAATTAAATGGAAAACACATGAATACATTGCAAATAAATAACAGGTATTTGATACATATTATCAGCATTTGTAAATCCTCTTGTTAACCTCCGCTGCATGCTACATGTGGTTTAAAATAATCAAAACTACAATCAGTTAATTAAAAAAACTAAATTAAATCTATACAAATACGAAAACCAAAAGAAAAATCCCTTTTTCAAAATGACAACTGCAGCATTAATGTACTTTAAGGACAAAAACTACATCAGTAATTTTCAATTGTAATCAGAACAGAACTTCTTTATGTAAATTCCCCTACCAGTTCTACAGAAATACCAGTATCAATTAATTTCCAATGTGAAAAGGTGAAACTTGATTTACCTAAAACGTTACCCAGTTCTACAAACTGTTCATTGAGTCGATCCCTCCTTAACTTTTCTCGGTCAGCCTTTTGTGTCTTTCTTGCAGCTGAACAATCCATTGGTTCAACTCCAGGCCTTTGGCAGTAGATAAATATGTTCTAAAAGGCAGAAAAATTTAATCACCAGTTAGATCATTGATTTCAGCTTTGGAGAATAAGAAACCAAAACTATCACACGAATGCATGTCATTTACTTCAAAAGGGGTGATTATTGCAAATTTCAATATTCGTTACTAAAAAATTTCATGGCAACACATTTAAAATTAAGGTATTTAATTAGCTGCGAGCATAACATAAACCCTGTGTTACTTTGGCCAAGTAACCCAACTAACTAATTACTAACATAACTAATTAACAAATGGGTATCTATCAATGTTAAACCAATGCAAACCAATAACATGATTCAATTAGCAAACCAAACTGGTTTTTGACCACTTTAACAAGTTGAAATTTACAAACAGTTTTTAACCTATGACATGGTTAGACTGATTTTTCAACGAAAACAGTCAAAAAATTAGTGAATAGAAAATGAAAACTGGTATTATCTGTTGAATTGAGAGAACTATAGTTTATAGTCCAAAAACTATAATTTGTGAGAGCCCAAAATAACACTTTTCTCAACGGTATTGAATGAACGCAGGAAGAGACTACAATTACCATGACTGCGTAAAAAATCCCTAATTTTTTTTTACGAAATCGAAAATCAGGAAAGGGGAATAGAAACCCAGGACCAAAACCCATGTGAATTATTCGATAAAGATGAAAAATTTAAAAGGGGACAAACTAATAAAACAAAAAATTTGAGCTTGGAAAGGATTTACAGGAAGTGAAGTGAGCAATGACAGAAGAATAAACGTTAGGGATTTTACCTCGTTCTTTATCTCTCTGTCACTGATTCTTATCTTCAATTTTTGCGCACTTCCTCTTCCAATTGTTCTACTTCGAAACTACATCTCAAAAGAGAGGAAAAGCGAAACGACACTGTAGCATTGTCGTTTCGATTCATCGAAACGACGGACACATGGTGTCGTATTTCAAATGCGCATATTCGAAAGAACAAAATGTTTTAAAAGCTAATATGAAAGAATATTAAATTATATGTTTATAAAATAAAATAAATCTTTAATGCTTTTTTGTGTGCATAATATAATAATTATTTAAATAATAATTTATATGCAAATGGAATCGTATTCTATTGCTTTTACAAGGTTCTTGAGTTTAAAAAGTAATTGCAAATGCTTCACAATAAAAAAAAAATATACATAATTTTATTTATAGATTTTTATTTATAGATTTGAATTCTCTAAATTTATTTAAAATAATGATAGTGAGATCTTATTAAAATTGATTTGTTTTTTATTTTAATATATATTTATTAATTTTAAGGAAATAAACTTTAACAATAAATAATAATACTAAACATATTTGCTTAAATAGATTTTGGATTAGATTTTTTTATCTACCCTAGCCAAATTAGGTAATTGTTTAGTGAATCTTTATATTTTCTTTTTGAGACTCTTTTTTATGTACAGGGATGAAAATAATTTTAAAAAGAATGTTTTTAAAAATGTGTTAGAAAGTGTATGATCACACGTTCAAAAAATGTTATAAAAATACATTTTTAAATAAAAAATTCAAAATAATATTTTAAAATATATATTTTGGAATTAATTTTTAACTAGATTCATCCTTCCAACAAAGCTTTTCTTTATTGTGAAATAATTTTTTAAAAATAATTTAAAACATTTGAAAATAATTTATCTAGAAAACTTTTTAAAATGTTTCTGAACATTTTTTCAGTAATTTTTTTTTTTGAAAAATCATTTTAGAAAGCTCTAAAATGCTTTCCCAACAATTAAAAACAGTAACACATTAAAACATTTAGTTAAAGCAGTAACACGTTAAAACACTTAATTAAAACAGTAACACATTAAAACATTTAATTAAAACAGTAATACATTAAAACATTTAATACTGCACCCAAAATCTTTATTATCATCAAAGAACAATAAGATCAAAGAACAATAAGATGTTACATTTGAAAAAGTTATTGGAGAAGGACATTGAAAAAACTAAACACAAATATTGGAGATTGAAAAATGGTGTAGCTAGACGTTTCTCCGACACAAAGGACATGTGTGATTGATGTTGAGCCACTTTGTGATGCACGGTTGATGAAAGATATGAGAACATGGTTGGGGCATGCGAATTGCTCTTGATCCAATTGAAAATTCTACTAGACAGATGGAACAACACTCTTCTGTTTTTTCTCCAATTATGAACCTTTCAAGATTTTTAAAAGAATCATGGTTGTTTTGCATGGAATCAAAGACGAAAACACCATCATGGGTTGATCTTGAAATTCTACTACCATTGTTCTGCATGTTGTTGTGACCCAAGTTCATGGAATCAAAGATATAAACACCACCATCTACAATTGATCTTAAAAATCCAGTGTTGGTGTTGCTACGGTGACCCAAATCCATCAAATCAATAATACAACCATCATCTACAATTGACCATTGCATTTCCATTGGTGTTACTAAGAAAAAGATGAACCAAGATCAGTTTGGATGATCGAATGCGAGTTAATTAAGAACAATTTCACAAACCCATGATTCTATAAGCTATCTTGCTTTAGTTTTTACATAAATGATCATAATGAACTTGAAAGAAACACTTCAAACAAGACATAACAAATTCAAGAGTTTGTGACAACACATGAAACAAAGACAAGAAAGAATGATCAAACAAAACAGTTAGAAAGATTGAAAAACATGAGATTAAACTCACTTGTTTGATTGTAGAGTTCCTTAATTTGAGACCACCACTCACACTAAGAAGGAAAATCTGGATTCACGTTAACTTTTCGTTCAAGAATTTGATGCTTTTATATTCTCACTATAGGAATGAAATGAATGACTTGAAAGAGATACTATATATAGATATATACTTACATGTTAATAAAATCTTATAAAATATAATAAAATCTTAAATGAAATAATTAATAAATGAAAAGATACAATCTTGAAAAATATAATCATATCAAACTAAAATCATAAATAAAATCTCATCAAATTAAATTTAAAGTATTTAATCAAATGATGATTATTAAAATTCAAACCATAATAATAGTAAAACTAAATGGTAATAGTTAGTTACACATTAAATAGGTGCGCGTCTAATTAATATACCTTGACTAAATCATTTAAAATCTTTAATAAAAATATATAAAATTGAAACGGTAATGATAGAAAATGTAATTATGAAAATAAAATAAGTTAAAGAAAGAAAAGTACAAGAAATGATAATACAGTTTTATATATATATATATATATATAATAAATGAGAGATAAAATTAAATTAAAGGGTGTTAGTTAATGATTGTTAACTTACTAGTTCTTAAAGATATTTTCATCCGTTAATAATAATAATAAGAATAGTAATAATCTATAATTAATAAAAATATACAGTAATTATTTTATGTAATCAATATAAAATCAACCGTGGGACCTAAACTGGAAGTTAAAATCTTGCAAATGATATATACTTTTACAATAAAAGTTGAACGAAAACTTAAAATCTTGAAAATCTATAAAACTGGATTTTAAAATAAAATATTTTGTTAACATTAGAGTAAGTTTATTTTAATCATTGTATTTTTGGAAACGTTTTGTTTTGGTTTTTTTGTTCCACAAGAAACAAGTGCACATTTTTTTTCTTTTCCAGCCGTAACTTTTGAGAGTACTTAGATCATTTGAATGTGTGTGAAAGACTTAGCGAGAAGATTTATTTGTATTCGATGTTTTCTAGTGTGAAGAATTTTTTTTTGGAGTTTTGTACTCTTATTTTTCACCTGGTTGGATTTTTTTGGTTTTGTTACTTCCAAAAAAAAATGTAAAAAAGTAAAGGAAAACACAATCACCACTAATAAAAACACGACAAAACTTTTCTCAATCATAAACTTTCACTACCAACCACCACCACTTACAAATGAAGAAGAAGACACCACACTTTCTACCATACCGAGAAATGTATTGTTGAAATTAAAAAAAATGGTTGTGCATAGAGAATTTGCCTACCAAAAGAAAATTATCTTCGCACTAAGGAATATCGAATACAACGAATCTTCTCGCTAACCTTCTCACCCATGCTCAAACGATGGAATTGCGGAATTGCTCTCTCAAACACTATGACTAGAATATGATGAAAGTGCTTTCACGAAAAAAGAGGTAGGTGGAGATGTTGCAGCTAAAGTTATTTAAAAAAAAATGAGATTATACTTCATTTATAATTATTTAAAAATTATAAAAATATTAAAATTGACTTTTCACACTTTTTACAATTATTATAAAAGTATAGGAGAATGTATTGAGCTTGAGGGATAGTTTACCTTTTTAGTATTTTATTGATTTTCTTTATTTTACTTATATTTGTAGGATTAATTAAAGTACAGGACAATTAGATATATAAATATTAGTTCTTTACGAGTAAGAAATTAGTTGTTTAATTTAGTATTTCCTTTTTGTACAAATTTTGAATCCTTTTGATTCTATTCTGGATCTGTTCCATGGTTTACATTAATTACTGAAAATGTATGAACATTATTTGGTACATGTTTGATAGAAATTGGTATTTAATTGTTGGTTTCAATATTTTTTTTTCATAATATAATAATTGGTTAAATAATAATTTATAGGCAAATGGAATCGTGTTCAATTACTTTTACAATGTTCTTGAGTTTTAAAAAACAATTGCGAATGCTTCACAGTAATATCCTTGTCATAAAAAAAATTATACATAATTTTTTTTTTATAGATTTGAATTTTCTGAAAGAAAAGAGTGTACTTTAAAAATAGTACTGTTAGTTATTGATAAACACATAAACTTCTTTTATCTGTTATACAATCGTTAATCTAAATTTTGATATACATCATTACCAAATATATTTGATTTATTATATTTCTTAAATTTTTTTTTATAAAACAATTAATAATTATAAGATTTTTTTTATAGACGGTTCGAATTCATTAAAAGAAACTCAATTCTAAATTTGATATGTAGAATTTATTTTAAAGTAATGAATAGTTAGACATTATTAGTGGAATCTAATTAAAATTGATTTGCTTATATTTTTAATATATATTTATTAGTTTGTTAGGAAATAAACATTAATAATAAATAATAATACTAAACATATTTGCTTGAATAGATTTTGGATTAGATATTTTAGGTCTCACTTCACGAAATTAAATAATTAATTTTATGAATTTTTACATTTTTTATTTTAGAGTTTTCTTTATATACAGGGATGAGAACGTTTTCCTAAAAAAATGATATTTTTCAAAAGGTCTTTTAGAATGTATTAAAAAGTGTATGAATCACACATTAAAGAAATGTTATAAAAGTACATCTTTAAATGAAAAATTCAAATAATAAGAGAATCAAGTTTACTCATACTTAATACTACAACTCAAATCTTTATTATTGTCGAAATATAATAGGATATTACAATTAATAGGATATTACAATTGACAAAGTGATTGAAAATGAGCATTAAGAAACCTAAGCACAAAGATTATAGATTGAAAAATGGTGTAGTTAGATGTTCCTACGACACAAAGGACATGTGTGACTGATGTTGAGCCACTTTGTGATGCAATGTTGATGAAAGATATGAGAACATGGTTGGGGCATACGAATTGCTCTTGAACCAATTGAAAATTCCCTAAGACAGATGCAACAAGACTCTTCTGTTTTTTCTTCAATTTTGAACCTTTCAAGATCTTGAAAAGAAATGTGGTTGTTTTGCATGGAATCAAAGATGAAAACACCATCTTGGGTTGATCTTAAAGTTCTACTGCCATTGTTTTGCATGTTGTTGCTGTGACCCAAGTTCATGGAATCAAAGATATAAACACCACCATCTTCTGTTGATCTTAAAAATTCAGAGTTCATGTTGTTGTTGGTGTTGCTGCGGTGACCCAAATCCATCAAATCAATGATATAACCATCATCTACAATTGACCACTGCATCTCCATTGATGTTACTGAGAAGAAGATGAACCAAGATCACAATTTGGATGATCGAATGCGAGTTAATTAAGAAACAAACAGACCAAAGAATTTGAACAATTTCACAAACTCGTGATTCTATAAGTTATCTTACTTTAGTTTTTACATAAATGATCATAATGAACTTCAAAGAAACACTTCAAACAAGACATAAAGAAATTGCAAAATTTGTGACAACACATGAAGCAAAAAAAAGACAGAAAGATCTGACCAAAGGGTTAGAAAGATTGAAAAACATGAGATTAAACTTACTTGTTTGATTGTAGAGTTCCTTAATTTGAGACCACCTCTCACAATAAGAAGCAAAATCTAGATTCAAGTTAACTTTTCTTCAAGAGTATGAAACTTTTCTTTTTTCACTATAGGAATGAAATGAATGACTTGGAAAAGATAATATATATAAATTGACATATACTTACATGTTAATAAAATCTTTTGACATATAAATGAAATAGTTAATAAATTAAAAAATATAATCTTAAAAAATATAATGATATCAAACTAACATCATTAAATAAGATCTCATCAAATTAAATTTAAAATATTTAATCAAATGATCATTATTCAAATTCAAGCCATCACAATAATAAAAATAAAATGGTAATAGTTAGTTACATATTAAATAGACGCGTGTCTAATTAATACATCTTGTCAAAATCACTTAAAATCTATAATAAAAAAATATAAAATTGAAACGGTAATGATGGAAAATGTAATTATGATAATAAAATAAGTTAGAAAGAAATGTACAAGAATTGCTAATACAGTTCTTTTTTTTATATATATAATAAATGAGAGATAAAATTAAATTAAAGGGTGTTAGTTGTTAATTTATTACTTGTTAAAGATATTTTCATCTGTTAATAATAATAATAGTAATAATCTATAATTAATAAAAATATATAGTATTTTTTTTTACATAATCAGTATAAAATCTACCGTGGGAACTAAAATGGAAGTTAAAATCTTGCAAATGAGATATATACTTTTACAACAAAGTTGGATGAAAACTTAAAATCTTGAAAATCTATTATACTATGCACTAAGAAGATTATGTGATATGAAGACAACTATAAAAATTAAAACTGTATTTAAAAATAAAATATTTTATTAACATTAGAGTAAGTTACTTTTAATCGTTGTATTTTTGGTAACGTTTTGTTTTGGTCTTTGTTGGTTTAGGAGAAGCGAGTACATTCTATCTAGTTGCAACACTTTTTTTTTTCTTCAGTTGCAACTTTTGAGAGTACTTAGATCATTTGAGCGTGAATGAAAGAGTTAGCGAGAAGATTCATTGTATTAGACGTTCTCTATTGTAAAGATATTACTCCATTTTTTCACTTTGTTGTTTTTTTTTTGGTTTGTTACTTCCAAAAAAATGAAAAAAAGCACAAAAAAAACACAATCACCACTAATAAAATCACGACAAAACTTTTTTCAATCATCAACGTTCACTACCAACCATCACCACTTACAAATGAAGAAGAAGACACCACACTCTTTACCATACCGAGAAAGGTATTGTTGAAATTAAAAAAAGTATGGTTGTGCATAGAGAATTTGCCTACCAAAAGAAAATTATCTCCGCATTAAGGAACATTGAATACAATGAATCTTCTCTCTAACCCTCTCACACATGCTCCAACGATAAAATTGCTCTCTCAAACACTGCAACTAGAATAGGATGAAAGTGCTTTCACTAAGGTATGTGGGTGCAATATTATAGCTAAAGTTATTTAAACGGTTATATTCCATTTATAATTTTTTAAAAATTATAAAAATGTTAAAGTCTACTTTTCACAATTATCATAAAAATGCAAGGAAATGTATTGAGCTGGAGAAATATTTTTCCTTTTTGGTATTTCATTTCTTTTATCATAAAATATATTTGATTTATTATATTTCTTAATTTTTTTTATAAAACAATTAATAATTATAAGATTATTTTATAGACTGTTCGAATTCATTAAAAAAAACTCAAATCTAAATTTGATATGTAGAATTATTTTAAAGTAACGAACAAATAGTTAGACATTATTAGTGGAATCTAATTAAAATTGATTTGCTTATATTTTTAATATATATTTATTAGTCTGTAAGGAAATAAACATTAACAATAAATAATAATACTAAACATATTTGTCTGAATAGATTTTGGATCAAATATTTAAATCTCACTTCATCAAATTAAGTAATTGATTTTATGAATCTTTAAGGTTTAAGGTTTTTATGAATTTTTATGAATCTTTTCATTTTCTTTTTTAGACTTTTCTTTATATACAGGTATGAGAACGTTTTAAAAAAAAATTGTATTTTTCAAAAAAATGTTTTTTTAGAATGTATTAAAAAGTGTATGGATCACACATTCAAAAAAATGTTATAAATAAAAAATTCAAATAATAAGAGAATCAAGTTTACTCATACTTAATACTACAACTCAAATTTTTATTATCATCGAAGAATAATAAGATATTACATTTGACAAAGTGATTGAAAATGAGCATTGAGAAACCTAAACACAAAGATTATAGATTGAAAAATGGTGTAACTAGATGTTCCTGCGACACAAAGGACATGTGTGACTGATGTTGAGCCACTTTGTGATGCAATGTTGATGAAAGATATGAGAACATGGTTGGGGCATGCGAATTACTCTCGAACCAATTGAAAAATCACCAAGACAGATGCAACAAGACCCTTCTAGTTTTTCTTCAATTTTGAACCTTTCAAGATTTTGAAAAGAAATGTGGTTGTTTTGCATGGAATCAAAGATGAAAACACCATCTTGGGTTGATCTTAAAGTTCTATTGCCATTGTTCTGCATGTTGTTGCTGTGACCCAAGTTCATAGAATCAAAGATATAAACACCACCATCTTCTGTTGATCTTAAAAATTCAGAGTTGATGTTGTTGTTGGTGTTGCTGCGGTGACCCAAATCCATCAAATCAATGATATAACCATCATCTACAATTGACCACTGTATCTCCATTGATGTTACTGAGAAGAAGATGAACCAAGATCACAATTTGGATGATTGAATGCGAGTTAATTAAGAAACAAGTAGACCAAAGAATTTGAACAATTTCACAAACCCATGATTCTATAAGCTATCTTGCTTTAGTTTTTACATAAATGATCATAATGAACTTCAAAGAAACACTTCAAACAAGACATAAAGAAATTGCAAAATTTGTGACAGCACATGAAGCAAAAGAAAGACAGAAAGATCAGACAAAAGGATTAGAAAGGTTGAAAAACATGAGATTAAACTCACTTGTTTGATTGTAGAGTTCCTTAATTTGAGACCACCTCTCACAATAAGAAGCAAAATCTGGATTCAAGTTAACTTTTCGTTCAAGAGTTTGAAGCTTTTCTATTTTCACTATAGGAATGAAATGAATGATTTGAAAAAGATACTATATATAGATAGACATATACTTACATGTTAATAAAATCTTATAACATATAATAAAATATTAAATGAAACAGTTAATAAATTAAAAGATACAATCTTGAAAAATACAAACTAACATCATTAAATAAGATCTCATCAAATTAAATTTAAAATATTTAATCAAATGATCATTATTCAAATTCAAGCCATCACAACAACAATAATATAATAGTTAGTTACATATTAATTAGACGCGCGTCTAATTAATACATCTTGACAAAATCATTTAAAATCTTTAATAAAAAAATATAAAATTGAAACGTAATGATGAAAAATGTAATTATGATAATAAAATAAGTTAAAAAAAAAATGTACAAGAAATGGTAATACAGTTCTTTTTTTTATGTATATAATAAATGAGAGATAACATTAAATTAAAGGGTGTTAGTTAATGATTGTTAATTTATTACTTTTTAAAGATATTTTCATCTGTTAATAATAATAGTAAGAATCTATAATTAATAAAAATATAAAGTATTTTTTTTTACGTAATCAGTATAAAATCTACTGTGGGACCTAAAATGGAAGTTAAAATATTGCAAATGATATATATATATATATATATATATATATATACACGTTTACAAACAAAAGTTGGATGAAAACTTAAAATCTTGAAAATCTTTTATACTATACACTAACAAGATTATGTGATATGAAGAGAACTATAAAAATTAAAACTGGTTTTTAAAATAATTTTTTTATGTTAACATTAGAGTAAGTTTCTTTTAATCATTGTATTTTTTATAACGTTTTATTTTTGGATTGGTTGGTAGACAAAAAAAAAAAGTACATTCAACATGTTTTGGACGTATTTATTTAATTGAATATAACTTTTTTGACAATAAAAATGCAAGGAACACCGATCAACTTTAATCAAACTTTAATATCATAATAAAATAAAATTTAATGTCTTCTAACAAAATAAAACAAATACCAATAATACTCTAATGAATGAAATGATTTGTAAAGAAATTAATGTAAATAAATTTTCATATAAAAATTTAACAAACACCAATTTTGATTTCAGAAGCATAACATTCCTATTTAGCACAAATAAATGTTGGTGCTGGCCCGTCCCGCCTCACCTGTGATACGACGAATTGAGATTTAGGTAGAACAAGCCAATACAAATTGACAGATTCAAAAGATTGACCCGTTCTACTTAACTGATAACGGGTTAACCTAAATGATGACGGGTTAACGGATCTATCCATCAAACCCACTTTCTCACCTCTAATTTTTGGTATTTGGTTGCTTTTCTTTAATTTTATTTACGTTTGTAGGGTTAATCCAAGCTGGAAGTATTATACACACCATCCAACTTCCATGAGTATCAAAAGATATAAATATTAGTTATAGATTAGTTATTTAAGAGTAGGAAATTAGTTGTTTAATTTGGCTATAATAACTTTATGACTCTTTTATAGATTCATTTTACTCATTATAGCAATACAGTCATCAAATTCCATTTTCAGTTTTATACTTTTCTTCCACTAAATCATATTTACACAGTTATGAACTTCTCCACCTCTGCACTCACAAATCTGCAAAATAATATATATGGTTTTTATTTGTTCCATTGTACATAGAAACTTTCCTACCTCAGTGCAAATATTCTATTCTTATATATATATGATCTGTGCCAAGGTTTACATTGATTACTGAAAATATATGAACATTATTTGGTACATGTATGATGGAAATTGGTATTTAAGTGTTGGTTTTGCAAGACATTAGACATTATCGGAGACCAAGAAATTGTTAGAACTAAACTTGACATTTAATATATGAGATTCCAGAAAAGTTCAAGCTGTAACAAAGTGCCTTTTATTTGTTAACATAAAGTGTTTGTGCTGAAGCCAAATTAAGAAGTGATTAGCAGAAGCTGAACTTCATCACACAACTTTATTTTGTTAACACAAAGTGGGTTTTCAGTCCAACTGATGGCTCTTTCTGAAGTCCACAACAAACTCATAGACCTTCTTCTCATCAGCAACAGATTTGGAAACACTCTCCCTCTGATTGCATCTCTTAGCCCAAGCAATGATCTTAGGACACTCTGCCTCCACTTTGAAGTTCCCCAATGCCTCATAACTGTAAAACCAGGTGGAGAAAGGGATGAGAGCAATGTCAACAAATCCAAATGTGTCACCTCCAAAGTAAGGCTTCTCTCCAAGATTCTTCTCCAATTCCTTCAAGCCCTCCACCAACTCCTTCTTTGCTGCCTCAATCTCTTCTCTCTTTCCAGCCCATATCCTTCCCCCAACATCACCAATCTGCATATTTAACACATGGAAATGAACTACTTCTAACAACTAAATTATCTTTCTAACAGTGTTCTAACTTAACAAAAAAATATCAGAAATGAACTTTAAGTTTAACTCAACTTCATAAAATCAGTTTATAGCGTTAGGTTTGTAATGATTATATATTATGAAATGTTTTAATATCTATTCGATGTGCGATATCCATTAGTGAATTTCAAGAATTATGAATGCAGTAACATTCTGTTCAATCTAATCAGGAGAAAAGAAGAAAACTTGTATAGTGTTATTACCTGTATTCTTATTAAATTCTCAAATTTACAAATATGAAGAACTTGACACAAAGTTATGTTGTATAAGTAAAGGGGTGATCTAAGTTTGTCCTAAAAAGGAATTGCACATCAAGCTGTTCAATCCATTAATAACTGTTGATAAACAACACAAGCAAAAGACAAAACTTTGAATCAAAGGGTACTTAATTGGATGCTAAAATAACTGAAAACTGAGCACCAAAACTTACCTTCTTGTTGACAAAATCAGCCCAGAACCTGGCCTGTGCTCTCTGATAAGGTTCTGAGGGTAAGAAAGAAGCTTTGTTCTTCCACACCTCATCAATATACTCAACAATGATGATGGACTCAGAAATGGGTTTACCATTATGGATGAGAACTGGAATCTTCTTGTGAACTGGGTTCATTTGCAGAAGCAGTTGGCTCTTGTTATTCAGATCCTCTTCCCTGTACTCATACTCTATCTCCTTCTCTGCCAGTGCAATCCTTGCTCTCATGCCAAACATACTGAGCCAGTCATCCAACAGAATCAACTCCTCTGCCATTTCCAACCACAACAAATGAACAACACTTCTTCAAGAGGCTAAGATGATGATTTCAAAGTTCACCAAACAAACATTTTGTCAAACAATTGATCTGCTTAATCATCTTCCTCCACGTCCTCAATGATTGTTACAATCACATGGCAAACTAAGTTTCCTACCTTAAAAAGATTATCATTAGTGGAAATTGCGTCTTCAACTTTTTTTCCAAATTTTTTAATATCAAACAGTTTAATATATCATTATTGTTGACTAAATCTTGTGTGTTGCCGAATAGGTTGAGGTTGAGATGTGACATTGTTAAAATTATGATTAAATATGTTTTAGTCCCTCTATTCTTATTGAAATTGATATTAATTATTTTAATATTATAATAAAATTAATAAGTTAGTGAGTTTATTGATATTAATTTAAAATAATTTTTAATTATATTAAAAATAAAATAAATTATATATTTTTAATTATTTATTTATAAATATTTGAAAATACCTTTAATATTTTGACGGAATTTTACAATAAATTTTTAAAATTTAAGAGAAGTTTTTCAAACCTTGAATATTTTATTGGGATTTTAAGATAAGTCTTTGAAACTTAACTTAACTTTCTTACTTAAACCTTAAATATTTTATTAGAGCTCTACGACAAACTTTTGAAACTTAATAAAGTTGTTTCAATTTTGAATATTTTGTTGGAGTTCTATCATATATATCTTTTACATTTAACAAAAATTAATAAACAATCATTAATTAAATTTATTTCCAAGATTATATTAACATGTGGTAAATAACTTTCATTAAAATAATGTTTGTAGTGTATAAAAATATTAATTTCTTTTAACAAAAAATAAATAAATTTAATCAAGAAAAATACTTTAGAGGTATTTCAACCCTTATACCATTATACAATCTTTTCATCATGTTTTCAGATTTATAAACGTTGCTAACTAGAAAAAACAAAATTGAACAGAATTGAACATTATACCGAATAAGATGCATGGATGAGACAGAAAGAGAAATAACTGTAATAACAGAAACCCTAACATAGTTACATAACAGAAACCTTAACTGATAACTGCCTAACACTTATTATTAACTTCCAATCATCATTTGTTGAAGTCACATAAATTTCAATGTTTCTGTTTTGGATGCAGCAT
>Ga0123342_1004075_pt1 | contig 22757 bp, 14 predicted proteins | sample Turbeawhitnodule_FD_89960 | JGI IMG/M metagenome (GOLD analysis project Ga0123342, IMG submission 89960) | Root nodule microbial communities of legume samples collected from Mexico - Turtle bean Mexico white nodule | ecosystem: Host-associated > Plants > Roots > Nodule | place: Mexico: Nepantla... | reverse complement strand
TTTTTCTCTACAATTAGGGTTCATCAAAACCTCTCTTTCTTCATTACGATTACGTGCGATTACGTACGCTACATTAAAGCATCACATCAGACAAGGAATATTCATCTTCATTTACTGTAATACCGCTTAGGATGACCACATAGGAAGTCATAACAGTTATCCAACAAACTTCATCCTATATGCTCATCTCCACTAACATTTCTCAGATATTAGATTCAGAGTACTGGAGAGTCGATGTACGGCGAAGTATGTGCGTGTGTTCACGAAATATGGAGTTTCGTTCTTCTTCTACAACAACATGTCGTCTGTTATATTGCGGATTTTCTTCTGTAGCATTAGTCACTTGTTGTGATGACAAAGCGACAACCTCAGATGAAATGGCTTGTCGCTCAGCAATATGACATAACCTATTTGACTAATCACTACCTCTCTCAAGGATATCAGTTAATCCTTCAAATCTTGTATTAAGCCTTTCGAATTGCATATTAATGACATCCACCATGGGACTTTTCTTTTTGATCCCCTAGAACAAGAAGTACCACCTGATGGTTGGGATGACTGAGGTGGCATCGATTGGGGTGTCAGATTAGGGCCAAGACTATATGAATCGACATTAAGGTCAGCTGAGCGAGGAGCTTCACATTAGGTCGCATCAATATTTGATTCCTCTGAGATGTAGTCCATATTGTGATCGTTAAGATCTAAATTAAAATGATGAGACCAAGTTCGAGTTGATGATTGTAGTGTTATTCTCCTACCATGGTCGTTGCCATAATTAAGCCCCATAAGTCTTCCATCAAGTTGTATTGTCTGATGGGTTTAATGCGTCACATTGCAGTTGTGGATTTTGCCTGTTCATTAATGAAAAGAAATACTGAAAAAAAATACATTGATATTCATAATTAATGTATACAATAAGTCAACATCATCAATATGTTACCTTTACAACACATCTCACTTCATCCTCAACCTACAAAATTTTCGAGCTTTGATTCTAAGTGAAACCACTCAGTCCACTAAATAGGTCATGAATCTCACATCATATGTCCTTAAGGCTTTTCTGCCTATTCTTCACATATTTTTTGTAATCCCTACCAATCCACTTTGATGTAGGGATTTAACGATGTTTGTATAACCCTGGGTTGTCCAACTACCGTCAATGCGATTACCCATAGATGTCTCATCGATCATGCAATTCAGCAGTCGAAAATCCATGTCGGTAGTCCATTTTTTATGTTCACGAATAACTGCAGATGACTCTGAAGCAATACCCTTCCCGCGATACATGATAAAACCTAATAAAAAAGATTGAACTTTTGTAATAAAATAAATACTTTTATACGTAAATATTAATAAAGGAATGTCAACATTAAACCATGAAATTGTTCTTACAACAATATAAATATAAGTCAACGGTTGTTACATAAAATTAATTATTGCAATAATCTGTCCACATTTCATTTGCTATAGTATCCCTAATTTGTGACCTGAGCCTATAGTAATCTTCACGAGTTTGTGAGTGTGACACATCTATATCTCCTTGCATCAAGTCACGATCAACTTCTTCCAGTAAAGACTCATCATTATCCACCCCGCGAAGAAAGTTATGAAGAATACAACATGCTAAAATAATATCGGTCATAGTGTCCACAAAGTAATGAGACTCTGTTCCACTAGCTATAATTGACAATCGGTTTTTAGGACACCAAATGTTCTTTCGATAACATTTCAAAGTGAGGAATGACGATGATTAAACAACTCGTGCGCATTTTGTGGAACTCTTCGAGGATACTCTTTTAAATGGTATTGAACTCTGCGATATGGAGTTATAACTTGGGCTTTAAGCATAAAACCAGCATTGCCAAGGTAGTATTTGCCTACAACCATCCATTACAACTTATTACTTATAAGTAATGTCACCAAATGAGTATTTATTGCACTTGTTACGGAGCACTGAACTAACTTTCTAGAATGCCTAATGGATCCTCTCGTACAAATGCATCCTTCAATCTCCTAGAATCAAAGGTTGTTCCTTCCCACCCGACAAGAACATATGTGAATTTCATGTCAAAATCACAAGTAACAAATACATTTTGAGTTGGCCAATATTTGCTTCCACGAAAACGAGGTGCATCAGCTCGTGGGACTTCAACACGGACATGTGTGTCGTCTATGGCACATAAACAATCCTAATACGCAACAAATTCACATTTATAAATAACTTCAATTGCATAAAACATCAATTAAATATTTAAGTATTGTTTCTCATATTCATACCTTAAAGTATGAAAAAAAACAACTATTTTTTAAGATATGAAATTCAACCTCGGTCCCAAATGGTTTAATTAAGAACTCTTCATGCAACATCAACATTGCCTTCAAAACATTATGAAAGTGATGAGATACCATTTCTCGGATCGATGAAAGAAGAATGAAACACTTCGATTCTTGACATTATGACCAATGATGTGTAAAAATTTAGCCACTTGTTCTTCAACTGTAGATCGAAATGCATCTTTAACCATCTCTTAGTCGTTGACATAAATTAATAAATATTTCTGGACCCATACGAATAATGTTACGACATCTTTCAGTATGGACCAAATACGACATCAATTCGTGTCAACGACGCTCTTTTGTGGAACCAACTCCAGCATAGCATTATTGGTCTCCGTTAATAAACACAACACATATCCAATAATGCAAAGGATTGTCATTGTTGCTACTTGCGTTTGCAAATTTATTTACTCTTGTATTTGTGAAATTAGTGTGAAATCAACATCAACAACATTAGTAACATGAAAACTTATTTATATATATATAAAAAAATAAAAAAATAATGATTATCATTATTCATGGTCACAAAATCTTCACAGTACATAAAATAAAAAATTAAATTATATAATTAATTTATAAGATCTTAATGTAAAATTATTGTGGAGTTTAAATTGTGCTTTCTTCACTTCTTTTTTCTTACTTCATTTAAAAAATAAATATTATATGTAAAGTAGTATTTTCATACTTATAATTAATTTATAAATTCAAAATAATATTATTTATACTTATAACTATTTTATAAATTCACAAGAATATTTATCAACTTTTTTATACCTTATTTAAAAAAATATATATATTATATCTAAATTATTTTTGTACAGTAGTATTTTCAAAACTTAAAATATTATTTATACTTATAACTATTTTATAAATTTAAAATAATATTTATAAATTTTTTTTACTTTATTTTAAAAAAAAAATCAATATTATATGTGAAGTAGGTTTTTCCAAATAATATCTGTAAATTAGTATTTTTAAATCTTTAAATATTCTTTACACTTATAATTATTTCTTAAATTCAAAATAATATTTATAATTTTTTACTTGATTTTTAAAAACAAATTAAATACTGTAAAGTAGTATTTTCAAAAAATTAAATATTCTTTATAATTTTAATTATTTTATAAATTAAAAATAATATTTATAAATTTTTTTAGTTTATTTTTTTTAAAATCAATATTATATGTAAAGTAGGCGTTTCCAAATATTAAAACGTACAAGTAGTATTTTTAAATCTTTAAATATTTTTTATACTTGTAATGGTTTCTTAAATTCAAATAATATTTAGAAAAAAAAATTACTTGGTTTTAAAAAACACTAAATATTGTAAAGTACTTTTTTCAAAAATTTAAATATTCTTTATGCTTATAATTATTTCTTAAATTCAAAATAATATTTATAAACTTTTTTACTTGATTTTTAAAAACAAATTAAATACTGTAAAGTAGTATTTTTCAAATATTTAAATATCCTTTATACTTTTAATTATTTTATAAATTAAAAATAATATTTATAAAGTTTTTTACTTTATTTTTTCAAAAAAAAATAATTCAATATATTATATGTAAAGTAGGCTTTTTGAAATATTACAACGTACAGGTAGTATTTTTAAATCTTTAAATATTTTTTATACTTATAATTATTTCTTAAATTTAAAATAATATTTATAAATTTTTTACTTGTTTTTTCAAAAAAAAAATCAATATTATATGTAAAATATATGTAAAGTAGGTTTTTCTAAATATTAAAACGTATAAGTAGTATTTTTAAAATCTTTAAATATTCTTATACTTATAATTATTTCTTAAATATTAAAACGTAAAAGTAGTATTTGTTATATGTATCAAAATCAGTTTTACAAGTTAAATATAAACAAATTTTAATATCTTAATTAACTATACTTAATATTATTATTTAAAAAATATTTATGCTTTTAAATCTAATAATCATTATTAATCACTATGCTATCCGATTGTGGCAAATAATACACTTATTAAAAAAACAAACCACCTAATTTATTTTTGTTTTATACATAAAAATAAAAATAAATATAAAAATAAATTAAATAATTATTCATTCAGTCAAACTATTTTTTTCATATATACATAAAATCACATATAAAATCACAGCATACATACATAAAAATAAAAAACAAAATAAATAATTATTAAAAAATGGAGGGATAAACAAATGGCCTGATGAAGTGTTTACATTAATATCCGGCTAGAATTTGTGCCTGTTGAGGGCATTGTGGCTGGTGCGGGATGAATGATGTGGGTTATTCACTTGTTCCTGCATTCTGAAGTATGGTTATCTCCTCATAGTTCTGCTATGGAGTTTCTTTTCCTTCCACCATATTATTGTTGTGTAAATGTATGCATGTGCCTTCAAAAAATTGATTTTAAATATTTTTACATGTTCAATTTTATTATCATAATTAATTAAAAGAAGGGTGTATATATTTTGTGTGCATAAGAATTTTCGTGTAGATAATCCTTATTATCCTTCATGAGAAATCATGTGAAGACATTTGTCAATAACAAGAGGTGGCAATGGCACCTTATGATATAACTAAATCCAAACTTCAACTGAAAACAAAACCAACATGGCCACATGTATGGAACTTTCTTAGACTTGTTTCATTTTCTGCCCCAGATCAAAATCTTGTGATGCATATCTACTAAGCTTATATATGTATACATTCTCGCACACACAAAATTCAGTGAAACCCATTTGAGGTTGAGACCAAACAAAAAAACATACAAGCTAGGATCATTCATTCATGGCTTGGTTAAGAAACCTCTCCACCAAGTTTTCCACTATGATGAAAGCATCCTCATCATCATCAACTAGAACACCCAAAACCACATACCCATTTTCATTCACTTTCCTCTCCCACTTCAGCACCAACCCCATTGAGGAAAAGCCTTGTGTTAAGCCCATTGTTGAGAATTCGGGTCTGGAACCAACAAGGGCCCATGAGAAACCACGTGTGGTGGTGCTGGGCTCAGGGTGGGCTGGGTGCAGGCTCCTGAAGGGTCTGGACCCGAGTGTGTATGACATAGTTTCTGTTTCACCTCGCAACCACATGGTGTTCACCCCCCTATTGGCCTCTACTTGTGTTGGAACTCTTGAGTTTAGATCCGTTGCTGAACCCATTGGAAGGATCCAACCAGCTATTTCTAGAGAGCCTGGTTCTTATTTCTTCCTAGCCAATTGTACTCACATTGATGCACATAACCATATGGTGTGTATGTTTGTTAACTAGCTTTTTTTTTTCTTGTTACAAGTGTTTTCTAGCATTGAAGTTTTGTCCATTTTCTAAGTTATGTGTATTTTACTCAGTTAAACGTATATTTCGACAAACTTCAAACTTCTTTACAAGTCATTCTAAAAGAGAAAAATAGAAAAAAAAATGAGTTTGTTTCTAAATTAAAATTAACTTATGTTTTAGCTAATTTATAGAATCTTTCTCATGTATAACTTCTTTAAATTCTTAATTTACCCTGAGAATAAGCTAATTTGTAAAATTTTCTTATATAATTTATACAAACTCTTAGTTATGGAAAAATTCATTTCGTTTTTATTTATATTTTTCTCTCCAAAAAGCACTTATAGGAAAACTTGTTGAAAGATTGGTATCAAAACAGTGTGGCTTAGTCATAGAGAGTTTGGTGTTTGGTTTTGAAGGTGCACTGTGAGACTGTAACTGAAGGAGTAGAGACAATAGCTCCCTGGAAATTCACAATCTCATATGATAAGCTAGTAATTGCATTAGGGTCACAGCCTTCCACTTTTGGAATTCAAGGAGTCAAAGAACATGCCTTTTTTCTTAGAGAAGTTCACCATGCACAGGAAATTCGTAGGAAGCTCCTCCTCAACTTGATGCTATCTGATGTTCCAGGTCAGTTAAACAATAGTGTAACTATTATTGATCCATCATAATTTTTTTATTATTGTTACTTTTTTGCCTTGTCAACATAAAAAAGTTACATTGTCAATTAATCAGAAATTAAGATTGATATTTATAGTATGGCTTTTTAGATAATTATTGTAAAAATCAATAAATTCAACATACACCACAGTATGACAGTATATGATGGGATAATAATGTAAAAGTAATTTTCATACATGATTTGCTCTTTATTTATGTTGTTGTGCATTACTTTTGTGCTTTGTTTTTAAGCAGGGATTTCGGAAGAGGAGAAACAAAGGCTTTTGCACTGTGTGGTTGTGGGGGGTGGTCCTACTGGAGTTGAGTTCAGTGGTGAGCTTAGTGATTTCATCACGAAAGATGTTCGTCAAAGATATGTCCATGTGAAAGATTACATTCGTGTGACCTTAATTGAGGTATGCTAAGCACCATCAGATATGTGATATGTGAACTTATGGAAGCCAAAATTGTCTAATAAGGTAGTTTACGTTGTTAACCAATTCATGCATGCATACCTTGTTAGGCAAATGAGATATTGTCTTCCTTCGATGACCGGCTCAGGCGATATGCTACCAAGCAATTGACAAAGGTGAATTACATTTTGATGAAAAATCATTTCATTTTGAGTGTTATTTGAATCTTCATTTTACTAGATCTTATTCTTGATCATTGTAGTCCTGTATGAACTGGTTGACTTGCTAAGCAAGTTGTTATACTTTTCTGTATTACTTTCTTTATATTTTGTCAATGTTGTAGTCTCTCTCAGTCAGGAGTTCGTCTTGTTCGTGGCATTGTGAAAGATGTTAAAGCTCATAAGATTGTCCTTAGTGATGGTTCTGAGGTTCCATATGGGTTGCTGGTATGGTCCACTGGTGTTGGTCCATTGCCTATAATTCAATCTTTGGATCTCCCAAAAGCTCCTGGAGGAAGGTTAAACCTGTTTCTCAATATTGTTGCTTTCATTTCCTGTGACAACCTAGGAAAAGTTACAAATTAGAAGCTGATTTGAGGATAGATATAGTTTTTTATGCCATATATAAGGAAAGCTTCTGATTGATTTTGTTTCACAGGATTGGTGTTGATGAGTGGCTTCGTGTTCCTTCGGTACATGATGTGTTCTCAATAGGTGACTGCAGTGGATTTGTTGAAAGTACTGGAAGACAAACACTTCCTGCACTAGCCCAAGTAAGTGATATTGGGTTCATTGGCTTCTCCTATACACTCCTTCATTCCTTAAATTCTTTCAATTTGTAGTTTTTGTTTTAGGCTAATGTCTGATATGATACATTTCTTAGGGACATTGATTCTTTTATTCTCATTTGTAATGATTGTTCATCAGTGAAGTAGTGTTGCTAGTTTCATTTTTGACAAAAAGTATGTTGTTGGCCATTTGACACATTGCCATTTGAATTCCACAGGTGGCAGAGAGGCAAGGTAAATATTTAGCAGCTCTGTTAAACAAAATTGGTAAAGCAGGTGCAGGCCATGCAAACTGTGCAAAAGAAATAGAATTTGGGGATCCATTTGTTTACAAGCACCTTGGAAGCATGGCGACTATTGGTAGATACAAGGCCCTTGTTGACCTTAGACAGGGCAAGGTAATGGTTATCATTACTGTGATATTGTTTCTGGTGCCTCAAAAACTTATTAAGTTATTGTCTCACTTACTATGGCTCTTGCAGGAGGCAAAAGGATTGGCCCTAGCAGGATTTCTTAGTTTTTTTATTTGGCGTTCTGCGTATATCACCCGCGTTGTTAGCTGGAGGAACAGATTCTATGTATTTATCAACTGGATTACAACTGTTGTATTTGGCCGTGATATAAGCAGACTATGAAGATCTTGTGGTAATCACTTTGACCATGATTAAGAGTTGTTTCCCAAGGTTTTATGTAATTAAGTTGGAACTGGCTTGAAGGACAAGGCAATGAAACTAACATCTTGAAACCAAAAATGCAGCTTATCTTGTCCACGCATATTTTTCTCTCTTGTAGCTTCCAATCAATCAGAAATGTAGTCATCCTAAGTCATTTTGTACATATAGAAAACCAATAAATCAATTTTCATGTTCTTGTACTGCTCATGAAATGTGTGGTCATATTAATAACATTTCAGTCACCTAAATGTTCTGATCTCTTTTCTATCAGTAGATTGCTGAAATGGAAAATTAATTTTTCACCAGTCATTCTTGAAATTGGTACTAGTACCCCTACAAGTGAAAATGCCTTATTGAGTTCTTGGTTGAAGTATTGTAATAACACTTGAAGTATGGACTAAAGCTCTTCATTTACACTTAATAAACACTCTTCATTTAGACTTAATAAACATGGCAACATCATTTTAAGCATTCAGTAGAATGACTGTTCGGATACAAGTTAAAGTAACTTTTAAGAGTTTTTTTTTTTTATAAATGTAGAAAAAAGTCAAACAGAGACTAACTACCATTAACAACAAATCTTATAGTTGGTTAGAACATTCACAACACATTATTTAGACATTATACAAGTAATCATGCAATTTTAGCTTATCGCTCTCTATATTTATTATTGTTCTTCACAAATCAAAGAAGGTCATTGAAGTCATCCCAATATACACTGAAATAGATATGAAAAAACTTGGACAATTAAAAGATGTTCAATATGAAAAAATTCAATTTATTATAAGAGAAATATCCTTATCGTTTAGAATGTTTAAACCAAACAAATATAACTAATAGTTGACGACAACAATTTTAAAATCAACAACTCAAAAACTCATAATGAAAGAGTGTTTAGTTATATATGTTCAATATGTATTGTTTTAATGTATTATTCTTTAATATCAATTATTAATGATTGTTTCAAATTGTTTATTATAATTATTTTAGTGTATTTCAATATAATTACTTAGTCTATTGATATTATTACGATAGAACAAAATTTAGTTCATTGATACAATTGCAAATTAAATTTGTTATTCCTTACAAAATTTCATTTCTAACCTAAAATATTTAAATTAATTACAATTGTACGTTATTAATTTAAAATTAATAATATTTAATTATCATTTTCAATTTCTTTTATAAAAAATAAAGAAAATATTATTAATTATAATTTTTAAATTAAATAATTAAAAATACTAAAATATCTACATTGTTAAATAAAAATCAAATAACTAAATCAATTACAAATATTAAAATATATGTGTTTATTGAAAAACATAAATACTTAAAGTAGTTAAAAATATAAATATCTATACTTAAAATTTAAATTAAGACTAAAATAAATAATAAATAAATAAAATAATCTTTGTATTAAATAAATAAATACTTAAAATTTAAATTAAGATTATTTGTTTATATAAAAAGGGAAAATATTCTAACAGAGTCCAATATATTTATTTATTATGGTAATATTTTTAAACACACATTAAAATAATAATAAAAATGTTTGAATATAAAACATTTGAGGATATAGGAGTAATATTTATAATTTTAAAAAAACAATATATCGTAAAATTTGAAGGAAGGAATTTAATTATGACTGAAATTTGATTGAAAGCGCTTCTTAATTTGATTGAGGAGCACAACAAAGCGCTCTACTTGCTTTGAGGGAGGAATAGGATGGTTTCTCTTCCCATAGTCCAACATGAAGAAAAGATCATCGAAACCGTTGAGCGGAACCCCGTTGTGGTTGTCATCGGGGAGACCGGGTCCGGCAAGAGCACTCAACTCTCTCAGATGCTTCACCGCCGCGGCTACGGCAAAATCGCCGTCACTCAGCCACGTCGAGTTGCCGCCGTCTCCGTCGCCAGGTAACACCTCTTCAGTTTCCAACTAAATGCGTCGACTCTTCTCCAATGCGTTTCCGTTTCTCACCAATACGTCGTCGTTTACTTCCGCAGACGAGTCGCACAAGAGCTCGGCGTTCAGCTCGGCGAGGAAGTAGGTTACGCCATTCGATTCGAGGATAGAACTTCTCACGACACGCGCATAAAGTAGCCGCCTTCTCATTTTGTATTACTCTATTGACTTGACTTGGTTTTATTTTCAATTGGTTTCTGATTGTCATTGATTCGATATAATTAAGGTATCTTACTGATGGCGTCCTGCTACGTGAAAGTCTGGCAAATCCTGAGTTGCGTGAGTATTCTGTTATCATATTGGATGAGGCGCATGAACGGAGTTTAAACACGTAAGATTGGTTACTGTGTGATGTTCTCCCGTGTTAGGTTTATATTTGTTGTGTATGCAATTTTTGGTGATTGGTGTGCTTATTGTCAGGGATATATTGATGGGTCTAATGAAACGCTTGGTTAAAGTTCGTTCCTCTGATCTCAAAGTTTTGATTACGTCTGCGACTCTTGATGGCGATAAAGTATCCAAGTTCTTTGCTGATTGTCCGGTATTGAACATCCCGGGAAAGTTGTATCCAGTTGAGGTTCTTTATAGCAGTGAGCGCCCCTCGAGCTATCTCGAGTCTTCGCTGAAAACAGCTCTTGGTGCGACATGAAATTTTAACCTTGTCTGCATATCAATTTAAATGCCTGCTTGTGCGTGTGAATAAATTTGCCATAACATCATGTAGTTAGTAAAAAATTCTGTCAAAGTGTTAAATGTTTGCTTTGCTTATTGTACATTGATAAAAGCTTTTATGGAGCATGCCTATTTGCCATCGTTAAGGTAACATTTGTTGACACTTGTATTGGTTTTTAAAAGAACGGTCTTGTTAAGGTCGTTGAATGCAAGAACATAAGTTGATAAGGAGGGTGGATGCATTTTAAACCTCAATTGTGTAATTTATGTTCATGTTGATGTAAATAGTCACCAGCACTTCCTCTGCTCCCTTCTGATTGAATGACTTGTAATTTGTAAGTAGAAATTCAGGAAATGTTGTAATATTGGTTTTGCAGATATACATATTCACCAACCTGAAGGGGATATTTTAATATTCATGACTGGACAGGTAAACATTTTTGTTATGTGGTATTTACTCTATATTTTTCTTTTCCAGAATGTAAATCTTAGTGCATATTTAGGATTAAATTTTTTTATTCGAACTTATTTAGGGAAAATAATTCCTTTTATTTTCTGAATGTTGCTGAGAGATTCCATTTGTGTTGTAAGCATTTGTTTTCAAGAATTAACCTGTATCCTACACCCTATAGTTTCTGGTATTATGCAATAATTGAAAATATTTCACTGATCTTCGTGTAGGATGACATAGAGAAGTTGGTATCTAAGTTAGAAGATAAGGTTCGTGCTCTTGAGGAAGGTTCCTGCATGGATGCTATAATACTTCCCCTACATGGTTCTTTGCCCCCTGAATTGCAGGTAAGTAATTTTTGTTTAATAAATCTGCTTGGCATGAGTTACTCACTCTAAATTCCAAATACAATCAAATTTCTATAAATTGATGCCATGAGGCATGACTGATACTTCAGATAAAAGCTGCAGTAATTGTGAGAATATTTGGAAAGGAGTTACAATTTCATTCCTATACATAGTTGTCAGTTTTCTTTTTAGTTTTGTCAATGTCAAACTTGACTGATTTGCATTTAAAGAATGTTGCTGGCTTAAGTGTGAAATTGCCTTGAGAGTATTTATTGTTGGAGACCTACATTGATTAGAGATATGATAAAAATATAGTATATAAATGGGAGACAATTTCACATCTTACTAGCCGGTTTTGTGAGGTTGAATTAAGTCTTTATTGAAATTTTAAGATGATATCAGAGTTTATTCTAATGATTATTGTTGGGCTTATTAGTCCATCTGCTATTGAGTCATTATTGAATTATCCGTAGATGTTCAATCCTACAACTAGTTTTGTGCGATTCAGTTAGCCTCTAACTCAAATTGTAAGATTTATCTTAGTTCTTTCTTCGTTTAACTTGTTGCTTACCTTGTTTGCTTCTTAACAAATGCCAAATCATATTTCTTCGCTTACAATTAACACTCATATAATTGTTTCTTTTCTTTTTGGGAAAACCTTATATACAACAATTGATAAGATATTTTGTCCCAGAAAATAAAGTTTGAGGCATTGTAATTCTTTTTGGGGCATTTGATAATCATGAGTGTAGCCAACTTCACCTATTGGGATAAGGCTATTGTTATTATTGTTGTTGTTGAAACTCATGCATGTCTTTTATAATTGTACAGGTGCGTGTATTTAGTCCTCCCCCTCCAAATTGTAGACGAATTATTGTTGCAACAAATATTGCTGAAACTTCCTTGACTGTTGATGGTGTAGTGTAAGGACAACAATACTTGATTAAATATTGTCATTTTGGGATTGCAACTTTACTATAGCATTTCCAGATGTCTAGTTATACATCATCACAGAGATAAATTGTTGTGTATTGTTCTTGTTGTTGCTAATTGTTATTATTACTTATTATAATACATTTTTTTTTTCATTCTGTAGCCTACTTATTTCAATCTTAACTAGATAAGAAATACGTAATCTGTTTAGTGAATAGGTAATGAAGTTCATTGACACATTGACATGATTTGCTTTAGCCTCTATGAGATGCAAACATTGACACAAGTCAAACAACAAACCTTGTCATTTGAATTCACCCGTACTGTGATTTGGAGTGTTTTTCTGTCATTTTCTCCTTACATCAAGCACATAAACTTGTCTTCTCACAGTTTTAAATTTTATGAATTTTAGGTATGTTATTGACTCTGGGTATGTGAAGCAAAGGCAGTACAATCCGTCAAGTGGCATGTATTCTCTTGATGTTGTTCAAATTAGCAAGTATGCTGTTAATAGTTTGGTATCTCTTTGTGGTTTCATAAAATCTTAAATACCCAATTCATAATCTTTAAGATGATTTCAAATAATTCCTGACTGTGCAGAGTGCAAGCTAACCAGCGTGCAGGCCGAGCTGGACGAACATGTCCTGGGAAATGCTATCGACTATATCCCTCTCGTGTTTACAATGATGAGTTTTTGGATGTTACAGTTCCAGAAATTCAGAGATCATCCCTCGCTGGCTGTGTTCTTTACTTGAAGTCATTGGACCTCCCAGATATTGACATTCTAAAATTTGACTTTCTGGATCCTCCATCATGTAACATACTATCTATCCACTGACACTTTGTCTCCTTGCAGTATTGAGTAACTAACTTGATTCTCATCGATAATCCTGAGAATCTTTTTTTGTCATCTCAAACATTTTAATTCCATTTTCTTTATATTTTTGGGGGTCGGGGGGGTCAGTCCTTGACTAGCAACTATTAAGTTAATGAGTTTTACTCAAGTTTACTTAAATGATTGGATAATTGGGTTTTCTGCAGTTGAGTCCTTACAAGATGCCTTGAAGCAGTTATATCTGATTGATGCTATAGATGAAAATGGTGCAATTACAAGTTTTGGACAGAAAATGGCTGGTACTTGATTTTTTCTTTACATTTTAATGTTGAATTTTAAATCTGTATGCAGAAATAACACATGTTATATTGTTGTCTTGATCAACATTTTGTTAAGGGCCTTCACTATACCATATTTTTTGTCAATTTTTTTTGGTAGAAGATTCTTTCTGCTAGATTGGACAATGAAAGTGGTGCTTAGTGTTGAGTATAAAATTTATTCTTACCCATTTATTTTCCTAATCAGATGTATATGGAAGAGTACTTCTCTTGATTCGCTGAGTTGTTTCTTGATTCTTTGCAGAGCTTCCATTAGAACCATCCTTAGCAAGAACTTTAATGGAGGCAAACCATTACGGTTGCTTATCTGAGGCTTTGACTGTTGCTGCCATGTTATCAGCTGAGACTGCATTGCTACCTGTGCAGAGGTGGAATAGTTTCAACTCTGAAGTTTATGTATGTGTATGTACACACACACACATGCTGAGACAGAGGAGGATCCTTGCATCCTGACGTTTTCAATCATACTGAAAAAGACAGTGTTTTTCAATTAATGTCATTCTTATAAAATATTTTAAAATTTCCATACTTGTGAATATTACTAACACCAGTCTACAAAACAAATGAAAAAAATAGGGACATAGGATGATTTGTATCTTGGTTTTCTCTAGGCTTATACATTTAAACATCAACAAGGACTGTAACTGAGCAGTAATAACATTCCTTTAATGTGCAGAAAGACTGAGAAAAAGAGGAAACACTCAATATCGGACCTTGTTGATGGTTCTGGATTGGGTGATCAGATTCAATTGCTACATATATACCAATGCTGGGATCAAACTGATTTTGACATTGGATGGTGCAAAGATAATGGCTTGCAGGTACCTATATGCGTTCTAGTAATGTCAAGAATAGCATAAATTTGGGACTGAGCTTTTGCATTTAAGTTGTTAAAATGTTTAGTTCGAAGCCTAGTAATATCCTCGTGGAATATTGGTCTTCACTCTTCACAAATTTGATTCAGATATTGTATCCTTTAAAGAAAAATGCTTATGAGTCATTGATATAGAATCTTCTGCTATTTCTTGATGATTATGCTTGTTTGCATTTTTATTTCCGTCACAATTATCTAAAATTTCTAGTCATAATTGGAGAGCCATTCTAAAATATAAAGTGACAACTACATGTGGATCTTTTGTATTTGTTTAATGCATAATATATGTGATGATTCTGGAATCAACTTATTTCTTGATGATACTGCATCTTTGCATTTTTCTTCCCGTGATAGTTATCTAAAATTTGTAGTCTTCAATAGAGCCATTCTAAAATATTAAGTGATAGCTACATGTGGATCTTTTGTATTTTTTTAATGTATAGTATATGAGATTATTCTGGAATTAACTGATTGAAGGTGCGAGGGATGTTGTTTGTCAAAGATGTCCGTAAGCAGCTATCCCAGATAATGCAGAAAATATCAAAGGGTTAGTGTTCCACATTCTTGAAGAATTTACCTGTTGAAGTGAATAATAATATACTTTCAGATACAATAGTGTCTCTTGCAAAATGAACCACATTTGAAATTTAGCACATTCATATCCTCTTTAATCCTTTTAATTGCTCTTTTCTTTTGCCTCCCCTTCATCCTTATTTTGTCGATATGAGCTTGTTTCTAAATTGTATAGGATTAATTGTTACTTTTAGAATGCTGAAATAACAGTCTTAAATATTGAGTGAAGAAAAGAGATAAAAGAAAAGGAAACACTAAATTGTTATTAACAGAGATGTATTACAATGTATTAATATCTTTGATATATTCATAAAACCTAGAGTATTAAGCCTTTTAACTAACAAACTATTTAACCCAATGTCAGAAGGTTCCTCCTTGTGTAAAGGTATTGGAGAGGGTCATTGTATGCAGCAAATGTGCTTTCAAAATTCGAATCCATGACCAAGTGGTCACCAAGACACAACTTTACTGTTGTGCTAGGGCTTGTCTTTATTTATTAACCCTTATTACTAATCATAATCCTAGCTAATTAGTTCAACTAATCATGATAGGGTAAAGAAATATGATAATTTATCGTAAGACATGAAAGAGGAAATAGGGAAACTAATTTTAGAGGATAATGTAATATATTCTTAAATATGAGAAGGTATTTTCATCTATGTTGACTCGGAAGTTTGAGTTTTATGCTTGATAATATTCATGAAAAGTAATTTGTAAGACTTTGTTGTGGTTGGACTTTGGTGGGACACCATGGTAGTAAGTATCTTTGTGATACATGATACAAATCATACTAAACGATACGATTCTGCTCTCTCATGATACGAATTGTGTAAACAATCGTTTTTACTCCTGTGTCGCACTATACAAGTGCGAATCATTCAAAAAATCGCAGAAACGCGAGTCTCTTTTTTATTGTGCCTTGAATCGTGCAGTGCATTTGGGTTTGGTAAAAACCCTAACTTTATTTTTTTTCAACCACAAACTTGCTTCTCCAACAACGATTTCCCTCTTCTCCTTCAATGGCCCAAAAACAATGACATGAAGAACGGCGACAAAATGAACATTGAGAGTGAACGACGATGAAGTGAATTGCGAGAGCGAAATGCAAGAGCAAGACAACAGGAGATTTGGTAGGAGCAAGCAGTGCGGGAGGTGCACACCAACTTTGCTCTTCCTTACTTCGATTTTCATGAATGGTATGCATGCCTATGCAAAAATGAAGAGGCAGCTGTAGCAACAACAATGCCCATGGATGGAAAATGAAGAGGCAGTTGTGCACATGAGAGAAGACAACTCTAGTGTTTTCTCTTTCTTATTTTCGTTGGGCCAAACATTATCAACCCAAATATATATTTTTTTATTTAACAAGAGTTGGGTTGATATGATTCCAAATAGTACTAACAGAATTAGGAATTTAGGGTTACGGAATGGAATCAATTAGAAACAGTAACAATGAAAACCTGGATAGAGGGAGGCACCACAAACAAGGTTTGATAAGCCTAAAGGATGATTGCCACAAGAATGGATGAATTCTTGATAAGATCGCAAGATGCAGGAAAGAACCCTAGCAGAGATATATTCTCTCTATTAAATTGCCAAAACATTTCTAATATCATGGTTCAATCCATTCAAAATCCTAGCCATGGTTGCTTCGTTTTCTTCATTCATTCCAGCTCTAATCATGGTCACCTCCATCTCTTTAAAGTACTCTTCCACACTTATATTCCTTTGAGTCATTTTTTGAAGTTTGAGTTGCAACTTCCTATGGTAGCTTGTTGGAATATATCTCTTTCTCATAATTCTTTTCATTTCATTCCAAGAGTCCACCATGGGTTTCTCATATCTAATTCTCTCCCTTTGTATTTATTCCACCAAGTTAAGGCATAATTTGAAAATTCAGCCGCTGCCAATTTCATCCTTTGCTCCTCATTATACTCCTTGCAAGCAAACACATGTTCTACTTTAATCTCCCACCCCAGTAAGCTTCAGGATCACTCTTCCCTTTGAATGTATGAATATTTAATCTTATCCCATCAAATCTCAGTTCTCCCTCATTTTCTCTTCTCCTCCTCCTATCTCCCCCTCTATTTTCATGATTTTCTTGTTGTGTCTACTCCAATCTCTCATGGAGTCCATCACTTTGTTGTTTCATTAGTCTCTCCAAATGTTGTGTTAAGGCTTGCATTTGTATTTGTTAAAGTCTACTATTTGGTGTTTCCCCTACCATGCTCAAGTAAACAGACTAAAAATAACAATAAGTTTAGACCTCACACCACTTTCTCACGTGTTTACACTCCACACTCGTGTTTCACACAATAAGACTTTTTTTTAATGATCACAGTGCCTTTTACCACTCGTTCTTTAACTTAAGGTTGTTACAAGAATCAAACAATCAAGAATCAAGAATCGCTTTCAATTGTAGCAATCACAAGCTTAAAATAAAAAAATTGATATTTTAACATCAATGTAAGAAAAATAGTGAAGAACAATTTCACTACCAACAAACAAAAGACAATTACAATATATAGAAAAAAAATATGTAGGGAGGACACTTGAAAAATTAGGACTTTTATCAAACAAGAAGTATGCACTAGATAATTACTATTTTTTTTTTCTGTTTTCCTCTTTTTTTTCTATTTTTTTTAAAATGAAGTGTGTGAACGGTGTGTGAAACAGCACGTGAACAGTGATGAGGAAAAAATGGGATGCACAATTGTATTATCACTCAAACCTTTGCTTTGAATACCAAAAAAAATAAATAGCAATTATACAATGCATACTTCCTGTTTGTCAAAAGTCTTAAGTTTTCAAGTCTCCTATATCTACCTTTTTTCTTTCTAGATATTGTAATTGTCTTGCTTGTTTGTTGGTACTGAAATTGTTCTTCACTATTTTTCTTTCATTGATGTTAAAATATAAATATTTTATTTCAAGATTGTGATTGCTACCATTGAAAGCAATTCTTGATTGCTTGATTCTTGTAAGAACCTTAAGTTAGAGAACGAGTAGTAAAAGGCAGTGTGAGTTAAAAAAAAGCCTTGTGTGAAACACGAGTGTGGAGTGTAAACATGTAAGAAAGTGGTGCGAGACCTAAACTTATTGTTATTTCCAATCTGTTTACTTGTGTAGGCAGGGAAAACACCAAATAGTGGACTTTTACAAATACAAATGCAAGCCTTAACACAACATTTGAAGAGACTAATGAAACAACAAGATGATAGACTCCATGAGAGATTGGAGCAAGCACACCAAGAAAATCATGAAAATAGAGGGGGAGATAGGAGAATAGAGAATGAGGGAGAACTGAGAATTTATGGGATAGGACTAAATATTCCCACATTCAAAGAGAAAAGTGATCCTGAAGTTTACTTGGAGTAGGAGATTAAACTAGAACATGTGTTTGCTTGCAATGAGGAGCAAAAGATGAAGTTGGCATCAGCTGAATTTTCAGTTTATGCCTTAACTTGGTGAAATAAATACCAACAAGCTACCATGGAGAGTTGCAACTCAAATTTCAAAGAATGACTCAAAGGAATAGAAGTGTAGAAGAGTACTTTAAAGAGATGGAGGTGACCATGATTAGAACTGGAATGAATGAAGAAAACGAAGCAACCATGACTAGGTTTTTGAATGAATTGAACCATGATATTAGGAATGTTTTGGCAATTTAACATAGAGAATATATCTTTGCTAGGGTTTTTCTCTGCATCTTGCGATCTTATCAAGAATTCACCCATTCTTGTGACGATCATCTTTAGGCTTATCAAACCTTGTTTGTGGTGCCTCCCTCTATCCAAGTTTTCATTGTTACTATTTTTAATTGATTCCATTCCGTAACTCTAAATTCCTAATTCTATTGTTAGTTCGATTTGGAATCATATCATCGGCCATATGACCCAATCCAACCATTATAATTAACCTAATATGCCCAATGATACGACCACTCTATTTGAATGTGGTTGTGATTATTAATTATATTTTTTTCAAGTTTATATGTCTTATATGTTATATTTTTTAAATGTTTATGATTCAGGATACAAAACGATTTATGATTCAAAATATAAACTCTCTGATTCACGATACGATTAAACTATCATGGTTATGATGGTTAATTTACTTCCCTTGTCATTTTGGGGTTAAAACTTAAGTTTTTGGAAGACTTGCTAAGCATTCAATTTACATGGTGGGATTTTTCAGTTGCATAACAATACATTTGCAGTACTATCCAATATGTATGTACCACTAATACTATCACACTGGTCACATTAGATTATAAAAGCATTATTAGCGTTAAAACAACTTTGTTTTTTCTTTGTCATAGACTTGTATTATAATTTAAAGAAGAAATTACTTCACTTTCTTTGAGGTTTTCTTAAATAACACTAACACCTCATTTAGTTTTTAAATAAGCACGTATCTCTCTCATGTTTGTAACAAAGTAACTATGAGAAACCCCATATTGACTTTAGATATGACCAAAATATAGTATATAGTAGCTACAAATCTCACCTTACAAGCCGGTTTTGTGAGTTTGAGTTAGACTTAAAACTCACTTTTTAAGATGATATGAAAGCTTAATAACTTTCTTTTTTTCACTTTCAAAGATGATATTAGAGTCTATCCTAATGATGTTTGTTGGGCCTATCATGTCACCTACTATTGAAACCACCTACAAGTATCTAGTGTCATGCTTGAGATGTTCAGTCCTTGGCGTGAGGAAGTGTGTTGGAGATCTCATATCAATTAGAGATATGATTAAATTATAGTATACAAGTAGATGCAAACCTTATCTTACAAACTAGTTTTTTTATGTTGAATTAGGTTTGAAGTCCACATTTTAAGAGTGATATTCACCCCTTATTTTATGTAAATTTACACTTAAGTTAATAAATTTATTCACATATTTTATAAATATTTATTATTTTTATATTAAAACAATGTTCTCAGAAAAAATAACTTATTGTGCTTTTATTAATATTTTTTGTATTAAAAATATAGGGAACTTTTTTTTTTCAAATTCTAAAATACTCATCTTTTACACAATAATACAAAATTAAAATTATAAAATAAATACTAATTAAAAAATTATTGAAATAAAATATGAATTGTATTTAAGGGAACATTGTAATATATATATATAAAGTACTTCCTTTGGTTCTTAACCTAATGTATGATTTAGAAGAAATTGGTAGTCATTTTTATAAGATATTTTATAGTTCCTTTGCAGCATTAAATGTTGTTTTCCTTGTGTACTCTTAATTAATATTTTGAATATGTGCTTTTTATTAATAAACAACGAGAAGAGAATTTTAGAAGTCACTAGAGAAATTTAGTACATTAGTAGCATTGTTTTGAAAATTCAACAAAATAAATTGAATTAATTATTTTTATTGTGAAAACAAGTTAACTCTAGAAGGGGGTCGAATAAACTTTTTTTTTTTTTGCAAATGCTTGGGAAACCGATAATGGCTGGTAGATGGTCTAATAGGAGCATCTATACTTTTTGAAAAACTTTTGATAAACCAATTTTCGCAAAACTTATACATATTTAAGAGCCAATCTACAAGCATACTAGAAGATCATAACAAAACTCGTTTTTATATTTGTTCACTCAAAAGGAGTTACATCTAGTCTTGACAAGTGTCTATTTATGTTTTTGCTTGATTAGAAGGAGAAACTTTTTTTTTTTAATTTTTAGAATTTAAAGACAAACATCATGAAACTCGTAGATGTTCATCAGTGAACACGAATCTGATCCACAAGGATTATATAAGTGTGAAAGTTTGCATCTAAGAGTGAACAAAAACAAGAACATAACAATAAGAACACAAGGAAAAATATGGAACAAGATCTCTTAGAGGCTTGCTTGAGGAAATTTATATGGAGCAACCACCTTGGTTTGTCTCTTAGGAGGAGTCTTCCGGCTTGGTATGTTGTATCCTTAAATTTTTATATGATCTTAAGCAGTCTACCATAGCATGGTTTGGTAGATTCAATGCAATGGTCTAAAAGTTTGTTTTGACCCAAAGTGAAGTTGACCATTTTGTGTTTTATTGTCATTTTGTAGACAAAATACATTTAGGTGATATAACCCTCTTGTTTCTTGATTAGAACAACTGAAGAACATATATGCATATAAAGTATTACAAAGGGAAGGGCCCAAGCCCACATACAAAATGTATCTAGCACTACCCCTCAAACTAGAGCATACAAATCATATGCACCATGCTTGATCATTACAATTAACAGACTGAGTGGTAATGTCACCAAATAAAATCTTTTCTCAGATGAAGTGACAATCCATCTTGATATGTTTGGTCCTCTTGTGAAATACTGGAAAAGAGACAATATGAAGAGAAACTTGGTTATCACAAATGAGAGACATCGGCGTAACTTCCCCCCAATTCTCAGTTCTTTAAGCAAATGTTTGAGCCAACTAAGGTCACAAGATGTAGAAGCTATCGCTCTATACTTTGCTTCTACATTAGATCTTGCCACCACTTTCTACTTCTTGCCTTTCCAAGTGATCAAGTTTTTATCAATAAAAACACAATATGTAGAAGTAGATCTTATGTCAATAGGCAAGCTTGCGCAAAATGCATGAATATCCCACAACACAAGTATGATTATTGTGTCCATATAACAAACCTTTTCTTAGGGTCCTTTAATGTACTTTAGAATGCTAATGATTGTATTTCGATGCTTTGCACTTAGAGAATTAAGAAACTAACTCAGTAGATTTAGTGCAGAGGAGATGTCAAGATGATTGACTGTGGGGTAGTTCAGTTTTTCAACCCGTCTCTTGTATCTCTTAGAATCTGAAAGTGTCTCCCCCTTATTAGGTAGAAGTTTAGGATTAGGATCCATAGGTGTCAATGGGTTTGAAATGCATCATCCCGGTCTCCTCTAAAGTATCCAATGCATAATTATTTTAAGAAATAATAATTTTATTGCTGGATTGTTCTACATTAATGCGTAAGAAGTACCTTAGTATGCAAAGATTGATTAAAATGTTGATAAAGGTGTTTTATTTTTTAGATGCTATGGTGGTCTCTACTTTTAAGAATAATGTTATCAACATGCACTATTGGATAGATAATTGAATGACGATAAAGCACAAAATGGTTAGCTTTGCTTCAAGTCATTCAACTATTGGGTGTATATACCCGATAATGTATGTTGATGACATTGTTCTTATAGATACCGATTATCATGACATTTCACTGATGAAACAACACCTTAGTCATCATTTTCAGATAAATCTTGGTATAATCCGAAACTTCTTGGGGATTGAGATGACAATTTGTAATAGAGTGACATGATAATTTTATTTTTTACATTATTAATATATAATAATTAAATCAAATGTTTTCTTATAAAAAATTTATATTTTAAATTTTTAATCTTAGCTTTATTTAAAGTTTTAATCAACATGGTATTCATTTAATAAAATAAGAAATGAATGTCTACTTAAAAACAAAATGCGGTGAATATCTGTTTAAAACTAGAGAGAAGAGTGAAGTATTCTACTATATATATATATATATATATATATATATATATATATATATATATATATATATATATATATATATATATATATATATATATATATATATATATA
>Ga0123342_1004074_pt1 | contig 22763 bp, 8 predicted proteins | sample Turbeawhitnodule_FD_89960 | JGI IMG/M metagenome (GOLD analysis project Ga0123342, IMG submission 89960) | Root nodule microbial communities of legume samples collected from Mexico - Turtle bean Mexico white nodule | ecosystem: Host-associated > Plants > Roots > Nodule | place: Mexico: Nepantla... | reverse complement strand
CTAATCTGAGTTTCAACAGTGTATAAATTACAAAGGTCTTTTCTTGTTTGTAAGAAAATAAGACGATACTACAATCCTTATATTTCAAGAATGATCATTTGTCCCAGTGGTTAGGTTGATACTTTGTATTTGGTCCCAGTGTTTGGATGTCCGCATCATCTTATCTCTAAAGAGAGCATAAAATAATAACAGAACAACCACCAACATCAGGGGAATACTCTGCCCACGTGAGCACCCTACTCATGGTGCAACTTAATCATTGGTCATGCATGCAACTTAATCATTATGTGCCCTAAAACACATGTACTCAAGTTAAAAGAAACATTTACTTGACCTAGGCACCACATGTGTTATGCGTACCCCTAAGTTCAAAAATACCCTTTACTAGTGATCATATAATATGTCACAACAGGTTTACCAACTAAACTGGACCCAACTCATGACTCAATAGCCAAGCTGACCTACTCACCCAATATATCGAGATCGAGCTACTAAACACTTTTTCCAATACAATAAATATATTCTTTTTTCAGTAATCGATTAGTTGTATTTTGTGAATAACTTCTTATTCAATATCTTAACTTATCATTTTTAAGAAATTATTTAATATTATTTTATTAGGATAACATTGTCTTCATAAATTCCGATTAAGATAAAATATATTCGTAATCTTCTAAATTAACATATTTTGTTTCCTTATCTAGGAGGATTGACTCTTAAATAAATAAGGAGATAAGAATGTAATTTGTCTGTTATTAATGCAATTATTTCTTGCTTCCGTTGAAGTTTTCCCTTATTTCTTTTACTATTTTTTGTTTCTTTCAAAAAAATGTTATTATACGTTAATTGTTTTAAATTAAAATCCCTCTCATATATCTATTTTTTCTCCCTTTTAAAAATATTTCAGAAACAATTAGATGGCTCAAAACGAAATTTTTATTAGAAGATATCAATAATCAGCAAAACATGGTGACATGGCATAATGTTATTGGTTGTTTTGACGTGGACTAAGCAAAGTCAAATTTCTGCTTCTATATATATATATATATATATATATTATTGTAAGGCCACACAGTGGTAACGTGAAACGAGTTGGTGGCCGTAGCTCTATATCTCCGGCGAGTTTTTCTCTCAAATCTGCAGCAACCACCAACACCAGTCACCGGAAATTCCTTCCAAGGTTTCTTTATTTCCAGGTAGTATTGCTGATAATATATATGAGCTTTTTCTTTTAAATGTTAGGGTTTTGAAATTGATTTTGTGTATCCTTCAACTGTTATACTTCGATGCTTTCTTTTGTGTGTCGTTTAATTTTTATAAATGTGAATGTAGTATTTATTTTCACGTTTTGAATTGTTCCATTTGTTAACTGTTAGTGTTAACTGTGATGTTATGGATCCAATTTCGTTTTGCCTTCTGTTGTACCAGAGGGATACATCGATTTTTAGGTTTTAGTTTTTATGATTGGTTAATAGAGGGGTACATGGATCGGGAAAATAGATCGTTTTTGTTTTTGGGTTCTGGGTAGGTTTGTGATGTAGAGAAGATTAGAGTCTGCAGATCTGGAATCCTAATTTTATTAGTACTGTTGGGTGATGTAGTTTTGGATGCGGTTTTTTAAAAGAAAAAGGCAGATGCAGTTTTTGGATGCATTTTCATAAATGCTTTTAGCGTTGTTCTTCTATCAGGATTACTGTTTCATCTCAGTAATCTCTATATTGACCTTTGATGCAAGCTTTTACTCTGTGAATTACTTTGGTGAAGCATAAATGAATGACTTTGAAGAGATGGTTGTTAAAATTAAATGTATACATGTCAAATATTGAATTTGAATTAGAGATACATTGCTTTTTCATTCATTTTAGAGTTGAGTTCTTGACATTTTCTTTCGATATCTAACTAACTTGAGTTCCGATTTGTTCTGGAGGGGCGACTGAGTTAGCTGTGAGAAGATTTAGTTGAAGTAGTTGATTTGAGGTTTTGTATTTTGTTTTTTTATTTAAGATTCCTAATGTATGTATGAAACGTGTGTCTCAGAAAATGGCTTTAGGTGGAACAGCTCCCCCAAGAGGAAGTGCAGCAGCTACTGCAAACATGAGGAGAAGGAGAACAACCAGTGGTGGGGCCTCTGGAGGAGCGGCTGGAAATATGCTCCAATTTTACACTGATGATGCTCCTGGACTCAAGATCTCCCCAAATGTGGTTCTTGTAATGAGCATTGGCTTTATAGCATTTGTTGCCGTCCTTCATGTGATGGGCAAGCTGTATTTTGTGCGTAGGGAGGCTTAGAGAAAAGATTTAGGTCCATTTTTGGATTTTTAATACACAGTCTCTCTTATGAAACAGACTCAAATCTTTTCCTTGCTTTTGTATTCATTTTTAAATGTAAAAACAGTTTAAATACTTTGGTAGTAAGAAGTATTTTGTTACATCTTTTCGTTTTTTCAATTGGTGATGTGTTTTAATTTCAGGCGCATAACTGAGATGAAAATTGAAGTATTAAAAGTTATGCTGTAGATTTATTTCTAACCAGGTTAACTTTTATATTTTGTTCTCCGTTGATCAGTAAGAAATCCATGCATAGTTTCTAGATTTTACAGACCTTTTATTCAAATTTACGAGGCTGAAGGTGTTACTCTTGTAATAATGACTTGGACTGGTTTCTGGCAGCATGCATCTCCAAGGAGCTAACTTGCTCTAACTCTGAAATTTTGGATTTCAGCTGTTTTTGTGGGAACAATCTGTTTGAGAATTATCTAGTGTGTCTGAGAATATTTGTTTAAATTTACCAAAAAGAAACTGTTTTCTTTTTTATTTTATATATCTAGATGTCGTTTATGATTATTTTTCTAAAAGTTGATTTTATGTTTGAGAACAAAAAAAAAATTTGAGTTACTCTCAAATTTCGTAACAACTTTTTTTTTCTTTTTCTTACTTATTTTTCTTAATTTACTAAATAAAAGTTGATTTTGTTCTTCCACCTAAAAAGAAAATTAATTATATTTATTGTTTTAGTAAATTTATTTAAACGAAACTTAATTTTGATTATAGTGACGAGTGGGAACAAGGCAGCCATTTTTATTATTATTTATATATAATTATGTTTAATATTAAAATTGAATAAATAATATTTTATTCAACACATTATATTATCATTATAGTTTATTTTAATAAATACATACGAATACAGGTAAGAAAACACATAATGTAGTAATATATCTATCGATTATTCAATTTAGTTTTATTTTGATTAAATATAAATTTTTACAATGCTAATTATCACCAATAAAAATAAAAACATAGTATGAAGCACTAATAACAATTTTGTTACCTGCATTTTCTATTGATTAAGTCAAATGTCAAATAGATGTCAATCTCATTTCTCGAACAATATTTGTCATATGAAGAGTGTTGTTTCTCCTTTCTATTTCTAACATTTAATCTTCAAATTTGTGTTTGTTGAGTGTTAATATTTTATCACTTATATTTTTCATTTTATTATATAATCTATTAAAATGTAGAAAAATAATAATAAACATTAAAAAAAAATTACAAAATTATAAAAATTAAATATTTATATTTGCTTTTAATTAGACAATTTTAAAATTCTAAATAATTTTTTTAAATAAGATTATATAATTTTTTAATACTATTTTTTTGATAAAATTACAATAAAGAAAACTAAGTTAATAAATAATAAGATAAACATAGAAAGGTATTGAAATATTAATTTGAAGTAAATTTCATATTTGTTAATAATACTAATTTATCTGCAAAGAAACTTATGTGATATTTCTTTATCATAAAATTGAAGAAAAAAAGAGAAAACACCCAAAATATGAAATGAATCAATTTTAAATGCAAATGATAACATTGTAAAAGACTTTCTTTAATTGATTTCATAAAACTGTTTTTATTTATAAAAAAACTCACAAATTACAACACAATAAAATTGAAAATTTATAACTATTAATAAAACATGAAAAATATACTATCAACTTATTCCTAATATTTATTCCTTTCTTCAATTATTTTCACTCTTTTTTTTATTAATTTTATTATATATTTTTTTTAATATATCAGCTTTCCACAAAATCAAGATGTTGTTACAAAATTTTACATTAGTTAATGTAAAAGGATAATATATTTATTCTCTTTTTTAGTCTTTTATGTTGTACTCACCTATTAAATATAATTCCTTTATATACACTTGGAAAAGTGCTCAAATATATGAATACATTTTCTTTTCTCAAACTCTCACTCTGTTTTTACTCTTTTACCCCTTACCTTCTTCTCCCTTCCCAGTTAATTATCATCAAAACAATACACCATTGATGTTATCAATTTTCTTACAATCTTTATTTATCTTCACAACAGTTTTTTATTTCAAAAAATTATTTTGATTATACAATTGTCAAAATAAGTATTTAATTTTATAATGTATTATATTTTTAAGATGTATTTAAAAGTTAACTTTAGTGTTTATAGTTTATTTTTTACTTTTAAAGTATAATAAGAATAAAATAAAATATAAAAAAATATGTATATCATAGGAATAAATGTACACTATTTTATTTGAATTTTTTTAAATTCCACTATATATCCATATAACAATCATAATTTTTTTCAAAAGTTTTGTTTATTCCAGTAATTATTATTAAAATCATGTAATAGCAAGAAAGTTCTAAAAAATTTCTTATGTAAAAGATAAACTTACAATTTTTTTTTTATGTTTCATTGTTACTTATAATAAAACCACTATGATTAAATTTTAAATAGGAATGAAATTTGAAAAAATGCCCTTAACACTCTTCTGAAAATACGGTTTTGTAATGGTTTAAATTTATTTAAAACTACAAACTCAATAGAAAATAATTAAATAGAATTTGAGTTTCATATTTTTTTATAATTTTTAATATTTTATCAATTATATATATATATATAGAGGTAATAGTTAAAATTTATTTAAAATTACAAACTCAACCGAGAAAATAATTAAATAGAATTTGAGTTTCATATATTTTTTTAATAACTTTTAATATTTAATCAATTATCAAAATTTAACCAATATTTTTCCATTAGGTCTATACACAACCAATAATATATGACAATCATGGTAACACATGTGACACCATAAACAATAAACACAAATTTGAATATAGTTTAGTTAATGCTATGTATAATCTTATTTAAATCCATAAAATTGTTACCGAAAAGTGTCTTATGAGGACTTTCATCATGTTCCCTCTACCTCCTCTTGTTGAGTTCTTCTTATCCCTTTAGTCACATGTTTCAATCACAATTTCATAAGACAAATGTCAAATTAGTGTTTTACAAATTAAAATGCACATAAAGAGAATTACCGATTGTTGTGATGGTGCACGCAACTCCTTTTGTTGAGTCTTTCCCCTCCCTCTAGTCACAAACTTCAATTACAATTTCATAAGACAAAGGTCAAATTAGGGTTTCACAAAGATTAATCAAAACATAGAAAGAGAAATAGAAAGAGAAGTGAAAATGAAAGTATGATTTTACATGAAAAGGGAAAGGATAAAGAAAAGAAAGTGGGAAGTAGGGTAAAAAAAGGATGTAGGAAGGAGGTACGTGGAAAGGAAAAAGAGTGAAAGTGGAAAGTATGACACGTGGTTTTATGTGTAGTGGATAATCATAAAAATTGTTCTTAAAACAATTTTAAAACTGCTACAAGAGTCTCTTAAACAGTTTTTTTCAAATTTAATATTAACTCTTTTTTTTAGTTTTAAACTTAAATAATTATAAAATGACGAAATAACCAAAATAAAAGACAAGGCGTCGCCAAGATAAGGCGTCGCCAAGAGAAGGCATCGCCAAAGTGAGGCGTCGCCAAGACGAGGCATCGCCAAGAGAAGGCGTCGCCAAAGTGAGGCGTCACCAAGACGAGGCGTCGCCAAGAGAAGGCGTCGCCAGAAGAGGGTATCACCAGGTTGAAGCATCGTCGGGTTAAGACGCAGCCCAGAACAGTAATAAAAAGAAGAGAAAGGAGGCTTCAAGGCCATAGTTCTAGTACCAGTAGAGAGTAACCTCACTCGTGAAGTACCCATGCCACCGATGGGAGATCCTGGGGCCGATACGACCCATGAGAGGGCCACGCCCAGGGGAGAATTACGTGCATGGTACGAGAGAAAGGTAGATACACTCTCAGGACGAATGACTAGAGGCTGGGGCACATGAGTTGGCACCCAGAGAGTCATCCCCCACGCCAGATGCACTTTGAGGAAAGAGGACTCACACAATGGAATAACCCTAAGTTGGGTTACGGCGCTGTGAGGCCCTCTGTGTAGAGCAGCGGTCAAGTCAGAAGAACACGTGGCAATAAGCACTGAAAACATCAAGGCTTTCCTAAAAGTTCGCTAAGGTACGCGTTAATTCAGTTAAGTTTCGAACGTTTCAAGGCATGTTTTTATACGCTTTCAATGCGCTTTGATGCGCTTTAAATGTGGGAGGTGTATAAAAAGGGGCTTTGGAACGTTTGAAAGAGGGGGAGTTTTGACCTAATTCTCACAGTTTACACAGAGTCACAAACCCTAGTTGTTTCAAGACGCACCCACTGTACGCACGGACAATTAGGGCAACACAACATTAGTTACTCAGTATTTTCGACCACCTTCAGAGCATCCAGTCACGATGTTCAATACGGAGGTGCGTCACCTTTGATGTTTCTCGCCAGCTGACTTGATCGTCGGAGTGCAAACGGCCGTGAGGGCGCCCCTTTTGTTCACTTCTTTTCAGGTACTCTCACAGACGGAGCAGAACGAAGGTGCCCTAGCTCGTGAGGACAAGCCACGCATAAAGACGACCCTGGTCAACCGGCGGGAACAAAATGAAATATTGATATAAAGATAAAATAGGAACAATTTTTTATATAACCAAAAACAGTTATAATGGGAAATCCCCTCTATATATAGGTATGGATACTACCAATGATATTTCTTTTATTAATTCAACATTATAACATAGATTACGAGTAACAAATATCATATTTAAACATCGTATCTATTTTTTATAATTGATAAAATAGTAAAAATTATATAAAAAAATATGAATGATGGATTAATGAAGATATTGGTTAACAATAATTTTATTTCTTTTGAATAATACGCAAAAAAGACATCTCAAATATCAATTTGTATTAAAATTTGTATTTATAATATATTTTTATTTATTAAAATAAATTATAAATCTACACTCTTAATATAAATACACGAATAATAATATTTTATTTTATTTTTAATATTATTTTACCTACAATTTATCATTTATTCAGACTATTGACAAATCCTAAGTACTATATAAGATTCAAATTCTCTAAATTTTCAAGTAAAAATCATGCAATTTAACTATTCATATTAATTAACAAAATTTTAAATTTACTAATTTTATAAAAAATAAATTTATGAAATTTTACTTAAATCTCTACTATATTTTAAAAGAATTATAAAAATAAAAAATTAAATAATAAAATTAAATATATTAATAAAAGTAAAATCAATAATTAATTGTATCCACTAAAATACAGGCTACAAATTGTAAACAGTTTTTTTTTTAAATTATTATGGGAATCATAAGGTATAGATTATAATAATAATTGATGGTAATAAATATAAAAAAAAAAATATTAAAGCATTTAATTTTTAGAATTATTTGAAAGGTACTCGGAGAACGGAGGAGTCCAAGATTCCTGCTAATGCTAAGCAACTTCTAAACTCTTGCAGTTCACCATGTCCTTGTTGAAGTTAGTGATGAAATCTACATGGAAATTCCAGACGATTATTTCCGTCAGATTTTACAGACATAATTTAAAGTTGTCAACAGCTGATTAGTGTACTTAAACATTGGCTAAAAATTTTCTTAACAAATTTGCATAATTTCAAATGCATTCTCAACTTGTTTTTCAATTAAAGGTTTTTCATTATTGATTTCTTAATTCAGATCCTAAGGTGTGGTACTGTCATTAGCAAGATATTTTCTACTTGTGTGGATCTTTTTATTTGCATGAACTAAACTTTAATTTTGTTCTGCGATGAAAAAAAATCTATTATTCCAATTTGAGATCAATTTCAACATGTTGCACACTTTTTTTATATACCTTCAATGGATAACCTCCTTTCAAAAATATGGAATCTGCAACTTCTGATATTGCATGACGCATTGATTCCAACCCATTGAACCACTTTTTTTTGTTGGTTTCCTTCTTGTGAACATGTCCAGTGAGTAGCATTATGCTGTAACTTTACACATCTTTGATAGATAACACGTATAAGAAGAATTATTGTTAAAAACTCTTTCTTTACATTAAAAAAATAATTTAAAGATTTGTATTTGCTAGACTCATTTTAATTTTTAAAAAGAAGTTGAACAATTGGAGCGAAAAGTTGCTGAAATCCTTTAACTTGATGTTAACACAGAAGGACTTAAAAAACAGAATTAACAACTTGCAACGATGTTCACTGTTATTAATTATTTTTTTAATATAGCTTTCTCTTGCTCCTACTTGCAAAAGAGCATGAGCATGAATAATAAGGATCATAATCATGCGTCCGAACCACGTCAGATGAAAAAGTTGTCTTAAAGCACAACAATCTTGTTCACACCCATGATTCTGGTTTGACCCACAGAGCCATATGCCACGCCATGCACACCATAGCAACTTCCCCCATAGGCCATGCCAAAGCACACAATAGAAAAAAGCTTCTCTCCTGTCACACTCTCTCTTTCACTCTTTCTCTTTAAATTTATCACTTTACTCTCTTTTTCAGAACCAGAAGAAGATGAACACCAACAACAAGTCCTAGAAAAACAGGACTTTGATCGGAACCATGGTTTTTTGTACTCACTTTCTCTTTCAATCTCTCTGCCTTCTGTCAGCTTCTTATTCTTAGCTCTGCTCCCTATCCATGCTCTTTTAGCAGCTTCTATAAAACAAACTCTTCTTGGTTCCAATTTCAGCTCACAAGGCTCAACTCAACCCCGCCCTCAAGTTTTAACCACTGTTTTATTCATGTCATATGGATATTACATTCTCAAGAAGGCTTCTAGAGTTTTCCTTCACCATGTCACTGTATATGGTGCGATCTCTTGTTTCTGCTTTGCTTGTGTAATTTCACTGCACTTTTCTCTACAAATACCAACTCTTGGTTTTCTTTTTAGAAACACTGTGTTGCGTCACCCCACTTGAAAAATATATTCAAAACTTCTTCTCTTCTGTGAGTGCAATGATCACCATTCCTCCTTGGAAATTCTGAAGTTTGAAAAGCAGAAAGTGAGTTTTCTGAAGTTACTTTACTTTGTTCTTTTTTTTTTCACCCTCACATGGTTACTGTCTTCTGTCTAGTATAGTCTCTTCTTTCGTTTGTTTTTACTGCTCTTTTTGTTTATATCCACCGAGGATTTGATTGTTACTCCCACTTTTTTGTGTCCTTTCTACTGCTACTGTTGCAGTAGTATAATAACACTAGCACCTTTGTGCCTCTCTCTTTCATTATTTTTCTTGCACTTGAAACTTTCTTATACTTGTGCGTGATAAGGTGGTTGTTTGTTTTCCTTTGGTTTATACACTATGCTTTATTGGGACCCGCCAACCTTTATCTACCGTATGTAAGCAAAATGGAATGGCAGTGCGTTTCTGTAAGGAAATAGTTGCTTTCTGAAAAATTCATGAAGCGCTCCACTGAATGCATTGCTACAATATAGATATTACTCTGATGAAGCGAGTGCAATTCATCCCATTCCTATCGCTTTGTTTTGTTTTTTGTTATCCATTCCTAGTGATCTCAATAAATCCTTCTTTCAACGATGATGTGTTGGGGTTGATTACGTTCAAGGCTGGTCTAGAAGATCCAAAAGGAAAACTCTCTACGTGGAATGCAGATGATTATAGTCCCTGCAACTGGGTTGGTGTCAAATGTGATCCTGTAAACAATAGGGTGTCTTCTCTTGTTCTTGATGGATTCTCGCTTTCTGGTCACATTGATAGAGGCCTTTTGAAACTGCAGTTCCTTCAGATTCTGTCCCTTTCTAGGAACAACTTCAAAGGGACCATTGCTCCTGACCTTCTCGGCATTGGTGATTTACAAGTTGTTGATTTGAGTGAGAACAACCTCTCTGGGCTAATTCCAAATGAGATTTTCCAGCAATGTTGGTCTCTGAGAGTATTATCATTTGCCAACAACAACCTCACAGGTAAAATTCCTGATTCTTTGAGCTCCTGCTACTCTTTGGCAGTTGTGAACTTTTCCTCTAATCAGATACACGGGGAACTGCCATCTGGAATGTGGTTTTTGAGGAGACTACAATCAATTGATCTTTCAAACAACTTGCTGGAGGGAGAGATTCCAGAAGGAATTCGGAATCTTATTGATTTGAGGGAGTTGAGGCTAGGGAGGAACCTCTTCACTGGTAAGATTCCCGAGCATATTGGAGACTGCTTGCTTTTGAAGATGGTTGATTTCAGTGGCAATTCTCTCTCTGGGAGACTTCCTGAGTCAATGCAAAAGCTCTCCTCATGCACATTCCTCAGCCTGCAAGGGAATTCATTCACAGGTGGAATTCCACATTGGATTGGAGAAATGAAAAGTCTAGATATATTGGATCTTTCTGCGAATAGATTTTCCGGTTGGATTCCAAAGTCAATAGGAAATCTTGACTTGCTGAGTAGGTTGAATCTTTCAAGGAATCAGATCACGGGAAACCTGCCAGAGTTGATGGTAAACTGCATTAAGCTTTTGACTCTTGACATCAGCCACAATCACTTGGCAGGCCATCTTCCTTCATGGATATTTAGGATGGGTTTACAAAGTATCTCTATTTCTGGGAATAGCTTCAGTGAGGGAAATTATCCCTCACTTACTTCCATTCCTGTATCTTTTCACGGCCTTCAGGTTTTGGATTTGTCATCAAATGCATTTTCTGGCCAACTTCCATTTGGAATTGGAGGTCTTGGTAGCTTGCAAGTCTTGAATTTGTCCACCAACAATATCTCAGGTTCTATTCCTGTGAGTATAGGAGAACTTAAATCTTTGTACATTCTTGACTTAAGTGACAACAAGCTTAATGGAAGCATTCCTTCTGAAATAGAAGGGGCAATATCAGTCAGTGAAATGAGGCTACAAAAGAACTTCCTAAGTGGGAGAATTCCAGCCCAAATTGACAAGTGTTCAGAACTAACATTTCTGTAAGCACTCTATCATTGCTTCCATTTTTCATGCTTTATTCTTCATAATATAATTTACTTGAGTTTTTTCATAAACCTTTCCTTGGTTCTATTTTAGTTATGAAAATTGAAATACCGTGTTTGAGTCTACAATTTTTTCTGATTATTTCCCCTTTCTGCATTTCAATGGAATGTTACAGGAATTTATCTCACAACAAGCTTATTGGCTCAATCCCTTCAGCCATAGCAAACCTAACCAATCTTCAGGATGTGGATTTCTCATGGAATGAACTCTCTGGAAGCTTACCAAAGGAGTTGACAAATCTTTCCAACCTTTTCTCGTTTAATGTTTCATACAACCACCTTCAAGGTGAGCTACCAGTGGGTGGCTTCTTCAATACCATCTCTCCTTCATCCGTCTCTGGTAATCCATTGTTATGTGGTTCTGTTGTTAATCACTCATGCCCTTCTGTTCATCCAAAGCCTATTGTGCTAAATCCCAATTCTTCTTACTCCAATCCTGGCTCTTCCGTACAAAACCATCACCATAAGATTATGCTCAGTATCTCTGTCCTTATTGCTATTGGTGCTGCTATTTTTATTGTCATTGGCGTGGTGGTTGTTACTGTTCTAAATATTCACGTGAGGTCTTCAATTTCTCTTTCTGCTGCTCCATTTATATTCTCTGGAGGTGAGGACTATAGCGGTTCACCAGGGAATGATCCAAAGTGTGGCAAGCTTGTGATGTTTTATGGTGATGCGGAATTTGCTGATGGTACTCATAATCTTCTTAACAAAGACAGTGAAATAGGTCGCGGTGGATTTGGAGTTGTTTATTGCACTGTCCTTAGAGATGGTCATTATGTTGCAATCAAGAAGCTTACAGTGTCCACCTTAACCAAGTTACAAGAAGACTTTGAGAGAGAGGTTAAAATGCTTGGGAAAATCAAGCATCAAAATCTTGTGGCACTTGAAGGTTATTATTGGACTCCATCCTTGCAGCTCCTAATTTATGAGTACCTAGCCAGAGGGAGTTTGCAAAAGCTTCTACATGATGATGATGATAGTAGCAAAAATACACTTTCTTGGAGAAAAAGGTTCAAGATCATTCTTGGAATTGCAAGAGGGTTGGCCCATTTGCACCAAATGGAGCTAATTCATTATAATTTAAAGTCAACAAATGTCTTCATAGATTGTTCTGATGAGCCAAAGATAGGAGACTTTGGCTTGGTGAGGCTACTGCCAATGCTAGATCCTTGTGTTTTGAGCAGCAAAATTCAAAGTGCACTTGGATACATGGCTCCTGAGTTTGCTTGCCGCACAGTCAAGATAACTGAGAAGTGTGACGTATATAGTTTTGGAATTTTGATTTTGAGGTGGTGACAGGAAAAAGACCAGTGGAATACATGGAGGATGATGTGGTTGTTCTTTGTGACAAGGTGAGGAGTGCATTGGATGATGGCAAAGTGGAGCAATGTGTTGATGAAAATCTTAAGGGTAATTTTGCTGCAGAGGAAGCAGTTCCTGTGATAAAATTGGGGTTGGTTTGTGCATCACAAGTGCCCTCAAAGCGTCCAGACATGGCTGAGGTAATCAATATATTGGAGTTGATCCAATGCCCTTCTGAAGGACAAGAGGAAATACAATGAATTTTAAGTTATAGTGATTGAGACATAACACATATTGCATACCTGGTGAAGAACAATCCAGTTTGCTTGCTTTAATGCTATACAACATAAATCATGCAAAGAATATTCACTCAATTTCTTTCCAACTTTTGTTTCTTGCTTCTGTTGTTGTAAGTTTTGTTATTTTTACCTTTTCTTTTACTTTTGGTCATTTCAAGTTGTACTTCTGGATTTTTCTTCACCAGTTTGGCTGCTAATACAATAGTGTTTCAATAGTTCTCTTTCCCTACAAAGCATGAATTTCATTTTCTAAACATGAATATTCGTTGCATTTTTGTTTGCTTTATGTTCTTCTGGGACAAACTGTGTTTCATGCTGGTACGAAACCCACATATCTGGTTAATGCACCCTACTAAACAGCATCCATCCATGCAAAACTGGGTGAAAAAAACACTGATCACTCAATTTCACTGGTTTATTAAAGAAAACAAAATTACATTTACTATTTATAAAAATTTCTTTAATTTGATATTTTAAAACAGTATTTGATTTTCTTAATTTTTTTATTTAAATTTTAGTTAATATAATAATTTTAAAACAAAATAAAAGAATGAATACCCTTTTATTAAAAATATAAGACGGATAATTTTCATTTATTAAAAATAATAAAAATATAATTCTTATGTTAAAACTAGAGAGAATTAGGTGTTATTTAGTTTATCTTCTAAGAAAATAAGTGCAATCTCCTCTTTATTTAATTTAGTTCAATTGAAAGGTTAAGCTTAACCTATTAAAAAAATTGAGTCTAAGTTTAATTTATGTAAGTAATTAATTACTTTTTCTTTTATGATTTTTTTTGTAGATTATTTTTCATCTTTATCAATATAGCATCTAAAACTATTTTATACATAAATTAATTTTAATCAATGAAAAAATATTATTTTTTATTTTATTCTTCTAAAAATATTTATAGAAAACTTATACAGTTAGGAAATAAATTGGACAAGTTAACATAGTGATTAAATGCCTTGCACATGTATATATAATGAAAAATCCATTTTTTATTATTTAACTATAGATTAATCTCTTCATCTTTTCCACATGAAACAAAGACCTTGGAAATTTTGGAAAAACCAAATGAATGGGGAACAAAGACAAAGGAACTTGCAAAGAAGAGTAAGATGATAAAAATATATGCCACGAATCCCACAAATAATAATGCCCAAGAGAGGGAATGTGAAAGAAAAAGAAAAAGTAAAGTGAAAAAGCACTCACTTGCTTTATTAACACTTAAAGCTAGAATAGGACTCAATTTTGATTCCTCATAGTTAAACGTACTGCTAATAATTTACTTAATTGTCTAAGTGTCCCCTTTAATAATTATAAAAAAAATTAAGCAATTTTATTGATAGCATTAATTTGATCGATAACGTATTTCTATTTTAAAGTCATTTTTAAGTTTTTAAGATACCAAATTTTTTAAGTTTCTATTTTATTTTTTTTTGTAAACGGTACCTTTTTTCTCTCTCTACATAGTTTAGTCCTTTGAATTTCAATAATCTCCGTTGAATCTCCAATAATATAATTGTGTAATTTTAGTTTCTTGATAAATTATTAATCAATAACGAAAATCCTAGTAATTTGAAATCATACATTTATTTACAATCTGTATTAACAAAATTAAAACTTAAGTAACGTAAAATATAACTTTAGGAGAAAGCAAAAAGTAAGGTCTAAACATGCTTTTATTCTCCATAAAATTAGTGATTTTTTCTATTGTGATTTTTGTAATTTTAATCTCTTTAAAATTGAAAATCATTGGTTTAATTTTTAGTATTATATGATGTTACTTAACTGCTGATTTATTAATCAAAAGGTCAAGTGGGGTACAATACTTTGTAATATAATATCATTTATAGAAACCTAAAAAACTCTTCAAATATATAAAATAAATGTTATTTATGTATCCTAAAAGAAATATTGTAAACTAAAAATAGTGGTTTAAAAATTTAGAGAAATGAAAATGAAAAATGAAATTAAAAGTAAAATTTACACATTTTATAAAAATTAAAAACAAATATTTTAAAATCTACAAAAATTAAAAAATATATAAATTTTAAAAATTTAATTAAACCATTTATTTAATTAGCCAATGTATAGCTGGCTACTAATTATTTTTCCAATCCAATTATTTTGAGAAAAAATAATCTAAAAGTAACAATTAGTGTGTTTATTGGTTATTAATTATTCTGTGAAAAATCACAATTGAATAATTAAAGTGATTTTGGTAAAAACAAGAGTTGAAAAGAGAATCCTATAACTAAGACGATGATTTTCTTGGACATCATGAAAGTGTTCAAAAGCAGCACCAACTAACTTACTTTTTCAAATGCCAACATTTGGTGCCGTGCTTTGTAATCATAACCATCTTCAACACCCTCCACTGTTTATCATTACTGCTGTCTAATTCAATGCACACACTCTAACATTCTTCACTACATCTTAATTGATGATTTACATTTATACTACCATCTTCTAATTAAGATGATTATGCATACACTAAAGCCCATTAAAATTATTGTAATTGACTTTTTAATTGTAGTGATTATTGCTGTCTTATTCCAGAGTGCACACACAAAATATTAATGTAGAAATATGTCTCTAAAAGTATAATATCATAATTTAATATAATTAATAATTAAAATAATGATTAGAAATCTCACGTTGATTAAATATATTATATAAGTAGATGTCGGATCTTATCTTATATAAACTTAAATTAAATTAGATTTAAAATTTATTTTTTAATATGATATTAAAATTTTCAAAATGTATGAATATGTAAGAAATATGAAGTTAGAAATCTAAATCGACAAATCCATTTCTTAATAATAACTATATTTTCATAGATATTATTATAACCAATGTTAAAAGGTGTGGACAATTTGTCCTTCTGATATTTTAATTTTTTAATTCAAATATATGTAATATTATTTGTTCTTTCTAAAATATTAGTTTGTCCTCCTATTAAATACAATAGGTCTATTGAATTTGTAAGATGGTAAAAAATAAATAGTGTACTCTATATCCAATTATATATGTACTTTTGAAATTAATAATATTTATTTTTTTATAGTATAAAAGTGTGTAAAAAAGACAATTATAATTTATTTAAACTTAAATATTTTAGATTTCTTGTCATGAAATTATATACTTGTTTACGAAAATTAATATCTTTTATAAATATTATAAACTATTTTCTTATCTATGTTAAAACAATTTTCTAGATCCACCACTAATTTAAAGTACACATAAAAATAGAAGCAATAATTAGATGCAAGTTTTAATGACACACGCATATATAATTAAAATAATAAATTTAAACATTAAAATTTTTAAAAAAGAATAATGTTTTAAGTATTTTTTATTGACTCGTGATTTGATTTTTACTGATTTTTCATATTTTAGACCCATTTTTTGTAAGCTAGTTTTTTTTTCTTTTTCTAAAAAATTGACCATTATATTAATATAATATGAGAATATCGGAGTACAATGGTGTAATTCTTTTCAAATATAATATTATTTAATAAAATTATATATTTTTTCAAATAAATAACATATAATTTTTTTTTATATTAATACAAATTTATTTAATAACTTGTTTATATAAATTAAAATTGAAAAAATATTACCTTTTCAAAATATGTTGAAATATATTAAAACAGACAAAATATTGCCTTTTCAAAATATATTGAAATATGGATCATTTTTATTTTATTATTCAATTTTAATAAAATTTGACATACATAATTAGGATGATATAGAATTATAATTTAACAATTAGATAAAATTTATTTTTTATTATTTTTACTTTAAGTAATAAGAAAAGATGTTCATTATAATCTCACATACAGATTTGATACTATCAAATATTTATGAAATACTTGAATATGAAATTCTTCAATTCAATGAAAACGAGTTTAATTTATTCTTATAAAATACAAAATATTCTTATTTATATATTATAAAAATTAATTTATTTATAATAAAATGAGATATCGAATAATATAAATAAAGATAAATCTTTTTTTTTTATAAAAGTTTTAATATTTAAGCTAAAACACCACCCTTAAGTAACAATAATCAAATAAAGACAAATCTTACTTATTAACTAATTTATAAAAATAAATCAAACTTAAATGAATTCTATAATATAATATTAAAATCTATCCTAATAAAAATGATTTATTGTACCATGTACGCTATGAAGTTGTCACGGGAACACATAGATTATTATGACCGAGTTATGCTAAATATCACTTTCTAACCATAGTTATTGGTAGAAATAATTAATGAACGTAGTTGTTTGTAGAAATACTTAAGGAGAAGTATGTGCAAGGTTCACTGTACAACCAAGAAAACCAAATTATTGCAATAAAATGTGAGTTGATTCTACCCCACACCACACCTTTCACCTTTTGGCTTCTTAGTGGAGACACAATCATACTCAACCCATACCCTTGCCAAGGACGAACTGTACCTGTACCTGTATGCAATTGCATGCATGCTTCTTTATTATACACAAAACTTAAAAAGATAACATACTCTTTCAAATATATTTACTGCAAAAACTATTTCTTTTAAATTTGTCTTAAAATATGTTGTATCTTTCCCTATTAGCACATATTATAAGCATAATTTTTTTTTATTAATATATTATAATAATTTTGTAAACATATAGGTCACTTTTCTTCAATTTAGTTAAACTTTAACTACTTTGCAAAATAGTGCTAAACTTTATCCAAAATTTATCAAAAATTAATAATTATGTTATTTATGTACGAAATCCAATAAAGATGAAAGGAAATATAAAAATACAATAGAAAAATTATTACAATATATATTAAATTAAGGTTTACATTTATTTATATATATATATATATATATATTATATATATATATTATGAAAGATTTTATATGATTTATTAAGAAATGAATTTTAATTTAACTTTATAAAATCTAATCATAAAATAAGATTTACACTTATGTATTATAAAGATTTATGTCTTTAGTGAATATGTGATCTTTAACTAAAAGTATTTATCGTCCTAGAGTTGAAAAGAGAAAAAGAAAAGTTAAAATAATGAGAAACATATGTGTGGATGAGCAATCAAATGCATTTATGAATATTTTATTATTTTTTTTTAGAAGTTTTGAGCATTTTATAAATAGAAATGTATTGACATGGGTGGGGTATGTCATAGGAAGGGTGTTTCAAAAACCTAATGATAGTAATTTATAATGAGAAAGGTAGTTGAGTACATGAGGCCTACTTATGAACACTATATGATTGTCCTAATAGCTTGAACAACACTAAAGGGGAATAAAATTGTTTGTGCCTACAAGAAAAGAAAGTAAAGAAGCATAAGAAAAAAAGCAATAACCAAACAAACACTAACATGATTAACATCCATAGTGCCTCTTCAGACGTGATGTCCCCGTATCTCATGCTTTCAAATCTCAAGTGCGATTAAAGGGTCCCTCACTTCTAAATATAAAATAAATAAATATTATTTGGATTAATGTTGTGGGAATATTTGCACAATATGTTGTAATCATATTGAAACATTAAAAAATGGTTTTTTTTTGCTAATGGTTGAGTTGGGAAGGAGAACATTGGATTTTAAATGGCCATATGTATATAATCGAAGTTTTTTTTCATGAATATTATCTAGATGGTATCTTAAAGTTTACAATAAAAAGTTAATCTATGCTTTGCGTGATTTTTCGCTGGTAAAATATATTTTTAAGACTATCATATGAATTCAATTTGAAAGAAATGATCGACCTTCGTGTATTACGATAGACTTTACTATTAATTACTGGATCAAGAGACTTGATTTTATAACTAAGATCTTGATTTTTAAAATAATAAATATATTCCAATAAACTTTTTGGATAAGTATAAGATTAATTGCGTTGATTTTAAGTTTAATTACACTTAGTTTCTCATTCTTTGAATGATGTATGAACTTAAATGTATTAATTAACAATTTTTCATGTTTAAGGAAAATAGTAACAAATCACTTATTTTTAGTTGTATTATTTTATCAGCAGAGAATAAAATAAACTGATAGGACTTTTCAAGAATACTTAAATCAAAGTTCAAATCTAAGTAAACTCGCAAAAGACGTACATACCAAAAAGTATATCTAATCTCAATCAATTTACAAACATAAACCTCTATTGTGCCTCTTCAACTAATACAACTATCCAAACTGAGAAACCACTAGACAAAACCCACATATGCTCACAGGACAACAACTACACAGGTTGAGGTTCTGAAACAGCTCAGAACAATAATCCAAATAACTGGAAATGTTTATTTCAATGAACTATATGTCCACAACTATATAATGGCATATTCAAACGTTCCAACAGAATTAAAGGAACAAAACAAGTGATTCTTATTTATGCAGCCACAAGCACGATGGTTCCTAGTGAGCAGAATCTCAATCACTTGTGAAGAAACTTAAAAATTCTGAAACAAAGGAGAACACAAACAAAGGCAGAAAACTATTTAGAATGAAGGATTAGACTCACGTTTTGCCTGCCTTCTCTCTTGTTCCCCCACCTCTCATATTCACGTAGTCCTTTTTCCATTTAGGCTCTAACCGTTTTCTTGTGGATCTCCTCAATCAATCCATATTTGAGAAGTTTGTTATGCCCTCCTGGTCCACATGTTCCCGTTGATGTGTATTTTTCTCTTTGGCATATTGTTGCGTCGTATCAGGTTCAAGCACACTTGGTTCACGCAACTGCACATCAACTTTTGTAGTGGTTGAAGCTCAGAGAATTGTAAATTCATTCAAATTATGATAAAGTTGGGCAAGTCCACAAAACACCAACTTCTCCATCTATGTGTTTCCTTTTATCCAAATTCCTCCATTAACCCCCATCCTTTGTCTCATTATTGTATGTCCATCCAGAGTAATCAAAGGTATGCACAATAGGTGCTTGGTTACCAATGCTTGCATTGTCAATGTTATTAGCCATAATTGTTTGCACCTTCTCTTTGCGCCTATTTATGCAACAAATAACATAACTCTTGCCCACCTCTACTAGAAAAACAAAGATAAAAGATAACATATAACATTGTGATGTACCTACTCGAGACAAATTACTTAAATACTTGATACAAAGATGAAACTGATGGCTAAAACCTAAAAAGCTATTTATAGTTTATTAAATTGAGACATTGTAAAGAGTACAAGATCCAATAAGAATAGGAGAATGAAATGTATCACACTTTATATTTCATCAAAATCCATGCTTTCAATTTAGGCAAGTGGAAAAGTTCACCCTCATCAACCTTCCCGTCTCTAAACACACATTGTTTCTATGGTCCCAAATACTCTAGAAAATAACTATCCATACCTTTTTCCCTTTTTCCGTACCAAATTTTGCATATGATTCAGCTTAGAAAGCTAAAATTGTTCAAAATTGGCACCACATGTTATTATGCTATACAAAATGTTATATAAAAATTATTTATTGGATCTTTAATTAAAAAGATTTGGATTATTATTTGTTGATTTTTAAATGACTTAAATTATCATTCTTCTTCATGTTTAATAGAAATTTTTTTTGTTTGGATATTTTAAATTTGAGGGATTGATTGAATCCATAATTGACTTTACAGTGTAAGATTTTCTTCATATCTAAAGTACTATTTTTATTTCATAATTTATCAATTTATTTTCTTAAGAAAATATTTTTGAAGAGGTGTTGTAACTACATAATCAATTACACTAATAGCTAAATTCTAACTCCATAATTTTGTTTGAAGAAATTCAAAGTAGACTCTAACTCCATAATTTTGTTTCAAAGTAACTCACCACAATAATTATAGTGACAAAATCATTAATGTGAAAGTATGACTGAAATCACAACCAAGAGTAAGGTGAATATTGGTTTAAAAAATGGACCTCTTGCGATTAAAATTGTCTTTTGAAATTTTTTATATAAAGGATAAGAATAGAAAGTAACAATATTACAATGAAGAAAAGAAAATTATAATAATATGGTCAAGATAAAAAAAATATAGAAACACACGTATTTTTATACTAGTTTAATTCCACAAGAATTTACATCTAATTGAATTCAGATAACTTTAGTTGGATTTTCTACTAAATTCTTGAATTAATTACAAACAATATATGTAACTAAAACAATAATTACACAACACTTCTTCAAATACTCTTTAAAAAGAACCACTTAATTACCTACAAACACACCAGGCACAAGTGAATTAATAAAAATACAAAGAAAAGAAAATATATCACTTGAAAAAATGAATATTTTCCAAAATTATAGTAAAAATCTGTAACATGTTAAAACTCTTGACTACTCTTGAGCAAATAATTTTAACAAAGTGTTGACAAAACTTCTTCATAAAAACTCTCTTTAGAAAGCTACAAAACTTCTTTTAAAAAAATTATTAAAAGTGTGCTCGATTGACAAATGTGGAATTATTTTTAAAGAGTTTTCAAAATACAATACTATAAGTGAAATAATGATATTACATCACTTAACTCCTTTATCTAATTTACTTACAAAGGTCACTTATTTCAAAAGTAAAATATCTGCCCCCATTTAATCAACTACACAAATCATATATAATTGCAAAACTATTTATTTATGCTTTTACATTTAATTAAGTTATGTAATGCCATAAAGTATTCCATCAAATCTTACGCCTTTAAATACGTAGATTACTGGTAAACATGAGTTATGATTTATACAGTCTTACCTTTATATCTCACACACCCCTCACACTCATTATTAATGGATAACTTAAAATAAGTTAGTATAAAAATATAAATTTAACTACATTTTTCATATCCAATTTTTGGTTTCATTTATAACCAAAAGGACAAAATCACACATATTTTTAATAGCTAATAACATTAAAATAAGTAAATACTAATAATATAAACTAATATATATATATATATATATATATATATAACTTTTAACATTAATTTTAATAATATATACTAATATAAGTAATTAACGACATAGATTAGTACGGAATAAATTTTATATTATTACTCTATATTTATTATTAATAGTAATATATAATATTAATTTATTAACATTACTATGTATTTATTAAAAGAATATTAGTAAATATAAATTAATATATTTTAACCTGAATATATTTATCAATATTATTTTTTATATTTATTAATAATTACTATAAAAAAATTATAATTTTATTAGGAGTTTATTAGCAAAGGTTATTATAACCTCTAAGACATGCACTGTAGAAGTTTTCTAAACCCTTAGTAAAACACAAATATTTAGTTGAGGTTTTTTAAACTTCTGATAAACCTCAATGTTTTTTAATAAGTGCCTAGCAAAATATTTTTTATTTTTTTTCTTTCTCCTTTCTTAGTTTAACTTTTTTCCTGTCTCCTTTCTTAGTTTATTCTTTTTTTTTTCTAATCTAATTTCACTACAAAAAAAATTATTTTTAATGGGGATTATATTTGGAGTTACCAACGGTTTTTGTACCGCCCTGGTGATCGGGTGTGATGACGTGGCATCCTGCTACAGTGTAGGCGTGTTGACAAGGCGCCAGGTTGGCAGAAAGGAAGGAAGTCGGGGGGCACGCGTAGTCGCCAGTTGTTAAGCTGGTGTGTTCCGACTTCCAGCTTACCAGAATCGGCGATCGCCAGGTTAAAGATCAAGTCGCCAGATGTAGACCCAGGCGACCAAGCAGTCGGAGATCGCCAGAACGAGCACATCGCCGAAGATGAAGGAGAAGCAGATTATGAAGGCGGCCGGCGAGACCACAGGGAAGGTGTGTGAAGGCCCTAACTCGCCAGTTCCAGTAGAGATCGCACTCCTAAGTTAGCTATGCACTGGGCAGTACCATGCAT
>Ga0123342_1004073_pt1 | contig 22767 bp, 17 predicted proteins | sample Turbeawhitnodule_FD_89960 | JGI IMG/M metagenome (GOLD analysis project Ga0123342, IMG submission 89960) | Root nodule microbial communities of legume samples collected from Mexico - Turtle bean Mexico white nodule | ecosystem: Host-associated > Plants > Roots > Nodule | place: Mexico: Nepantla... | reverse complement strand
GAGTTGTTCTCGGGTCCGAGATGGAGACAACCAGATACCGTCTGAGTTGTTCTCGGGTCCGAGATGGAGACAACCAGATCCGATCGGAGTTGTTCTCGGGTCCGAGATGGAGACAACCAGATCCGATCGGAGTTGTTCTCGGGTCCGAGACAACCAGATCCGATCGGAGTTGTTCTCGGGTCTGAAATGGAGACAACCAAATTCGTAAAAAAACAAAACACAACGAAAAATGCAAATTTATTGAAAACGCCCTTGTTAGAAGTAATTGTTATATGCATATTTTTTTTCTTTTCATTTTATGGGGAACATACTAAAATTAATCATCTTCAGATGAAATCAAATATACAATGACATATAATTTTATGTATAAGATATAAAATGTTTTAAAATGAGTGTTTAACAATTATGATCTTATAACAGAATCTGAAACATTATGATCTTTATATTTTACTATTATATAAAATTGAAGTATCTTTTATTTTATCCACATAAAAATTAGTAATGATTTATTTTATCAAAATATCTAATTTTCTCCCTTTCATGTATTGAAATAATATTTCATTTTTATAAAACAATATATAATGAAACGAAAGTAAATAATAATTTGAGTGTAGTGGATGAATATAGTATACATAAAATAAAGTTAAGACATAATAAAAATGCATACATCTCTTTGTAATTTTTTTTATTGTTTTAATCAGATTTTTAATGCTTAAAAAAAACGATTTCCATTGATATAAATTTGCATCTTAAGTGGGTTTTTTATCCTTTTGTAAAACTGTAATTGGCCGACAAAGCTAGTGCAACGAAACACAAAATAGTTGTTTTTATTTTCAATTAAATAATTGCCAAACATATTCAAGTGCTCCAAAGTTCAAATTTAATACAACAAAAATTAAAATCCTAGTAGTTCATATGTTTAAACCTAAATATCCACTAAGGATGGATTGAATAAATTTTATTTGAAGTTATAACGGATGGGATAAAACAAATTCATTAATTTATTTTCATCCATTATAAATTTAACTAAAATGCGGTTTAAATAAAAATTTAATTCAATGTTCATTGACAATTTTTTCCATAGATGCATATCTAATCAATTCATAAGAAAATGTTTTTAAGAAAATTAAAATAAATTCTTTATTTTTTTTGCCAAAATTATAGTTAAAGTTGTAATAAAATTATGTCTTATTGAAAATAAAATCAATAAAAATAATATATTCTAAGTGAGTGGTGGTAGTAGAAATAGTTTTACCTGTCTCACGGTGGATGCCAAATGTTCTTGCCAAGATGAGGTTGGTTATAATCTGGGTTAGTTTTGAGTATTCTCCCTTCAAGTTCTAGTGATACAACATACAGGGGATGAGGGAAACTTCACCTGCAGTATTTAATACTCCGACGCTTAAGAGCATCAAAATCAAATCTTGTGTATATAGTGCTAATATTCGAGTTGGGATATACTCCCTATTAGTGGTCATCTATTTATAATTTTTCATGGGTTTGGATCTTTGACACTAGTTTCTCCAGGGTTTTAATGTGACATGTTATAATATCTTTTCATAAAATCTGAATATCATGTATGTAAATAAAGTATTTTGAAATATAATCGGAGCATTGTGCAGGTAGATTAGAGCATTCAAAGATATCAGGATATTGTGCATTAAATTCACGTTAATATTGCATTAATCAGATTGATTCCATAATATATTTATCTAAATTAATATTATTACACTAACATAATTATGCGGGAGTTTATAATAATAGTCCAAAAAATCATGGTTAATTTTACTTCATCATGGGCTTTCTCACGATTTTAGACCAAAATGGAATACATCCGACTTGGACTTGATTGGTATATGTCCGATCAAATCCAGGACGGTACAAAACATAACCCACTTAAAAATTACAGTTGAAAACCGAGAACTTGTACTATGTTTCTTTAGCTCAGGTTTTCTCCCTAAGGTTTTACCAAGCAAGGTTTTAATGAGGCAAGCTCGGAAAAATAAAATCTCTTTCTCACAACACAGTCTTGTTACAATTCAATCAAGAACTAAAGATGTTCGACTAAGAGCACAAGTTCAATCAAGAACTAAAAACGCTCAACCAAGAGAAAAGTAAAAATAATATAAGTTCAATCAAGAACTAGAAACACTCAACCTAGAGCATGTCAATCGACTGAACCAAGAGCACGACAAAAAATGTTCAACCACGAGCATAGCTAAAAATCAAATCCAAACGAGTCCAAGTTGAACCTGTACATCTTCTCGGTTTCTGAGCTGAGGGACTTATGTACATATTCCCAATTACGACTGGGTACATTCAGGCCAATAACCACTCATTTAATATAATATTTAAGGCACATAAATCAAACAATAACTGTCCATTTAATATTATATTTAAGACACATAAATCAGACCATAAATTGATTATAAGTTACTGGCGATTATAGGTTATTGTTATAAAATCCATTTATATCACATGACTATCATTCAATGTTTTTCTTAATGGTCTGAGTCCAATAAAACTTATAAATAGATGATGACTCTCTCGGTAACGGGGCACACTAAACTTTATTTTATACTACTCTTCGCTCTCTATTAAGAATTTATCATCATCTTTGTGTTCATACTGACTTAAGCATCAAAGAGTCTTTTGCAGGTGGACTTCTCCCCTCATCGGAGACCAACTGAAAGCTCGTTCCATGAGGAACACAGAGCCCTTGTCGAGTTGCACTCTCCGAATTCATTTTCAGTAGGAACAATCTCTAAAATAGTATCTAATTTAGTTAATATAGTGACTAATTATTTTTTTTTATCTAATTTTGATTGTTATTTAATGAATTTCTTATAATGTTATTTATCAAAATTTCATATAAAGTAATATGAATAATGAAAAAGTAATAAAAATACTATAAAAATAAAAATAAGTTGATTTAAATGTTGTTATCACAATTTAATAAGTTTTTGGTTTAATTAAATTTGAAGTTTTTTTTTATAAACTTAGATATTTTAATTGATTTTTATTAGATTTTTTTATATTGATCATTTAAATTTTTTAATCAAGTTGGTTGTTTAATTTATTTTCACTAATTAAGCAACGTAATTGTTATGTTGTTAAGAAATGTGACATGTTGTGATCATTATAAATATTATGGTTAATATAAAATAATAAATAAATTTTATTATTTTTTATGAAAAATAGGTTGAATAATAAGAAATCATGGAATCACTTCATCAATGGTGATGACGATAAGAGTCTCTCGTTTTTGTTGTAAGTGTGATGACATAGAAATTATCGAAAAATATGATAATCTTTTTAATAAAAATAATAAAATTAAATTTATTTATTCACATGAAATAAAAACCAATTTTTAGAGACTAAAATAATTAGTTATAATAGGAACTAAAAATAGAGACCATTTTAGAAATTAAAAAAAAAATTGGTTTCTAAATTAATTATATTATTTTCTATTATTGTTAAATAATTTCTAAATTGGTATCTAATTAGCAACTAAGGTTTTAACTATCAATTATTTGATTTCTAAATTTAGTAGCAAAAACTTTGGTTGCTAATTAGATACCAATTTAAAAACTATTTAACAATAATAGAAAATAATAAAAACTAATTTAGAAACCAAATTTCTTTTTAGTTTCTAAAATAGTTTCTAATTTAGTTACTATTGCAACTAATTATTTTGATTTTTACAAATTGATTTTTTTTGGGATTATTTTATATTAATCACAATAGTGTTCTATATTAATTACAACTGCTCATATTTTTTAACACAAAAAAATAAGTAATCAAGATAAAACAAATAACATTTATGTCATTTAATTAACAGAAATCTAAATGATAATTATTTAATTAAAGATATCAAAATTTCGAGTATTTAATACAAATCCACCTAAAAATACCTAAACTTAGGAGAAATTTAAAGCTTAATTAATTAAGTTTAATTCTTTTAGATGGATATATAATCTAAGATGCCTAATTAATTTAAATTTGTGTTACTTAACTATAACTTTATTTATGATTGTATTTATGATTTTTCTTATTGAATGATTGGGAGTAGATTTGACCACGTAGAATCTGCAGACACACAAAAATTTATTATGCACGTGGCGCTTGAAATAGATTTATTTATTACACCAACATAGGAAAACATTAATTGATGAAGCTACTAATGACAGAGACCATCTTTTGTTGTTGTAGCTGGGAATAAAAAATTGTTAAGTAATTGAAGATTCACAGCTGAATTGGTGTTTTATGTCTACCTTCTAACCCTACTTAACCTACTTTCAGTATCACTATTCAACACTGTCAATACCTCTTTTGACAAAACCTCAACACTAACTCTCTTATTTGTCCACACACCTAATTCTGTCGGCCATTTTCTGTTCACAGGTCAAAATAAATAATTTTTTTATTTTCTCTGCACCTCATATATTCGTCAAATAAATACTTGTATTAAATGCCTCTATTATTTAGTACATGCTTGATTTATGCATAATTATTGATATAAATTCATAATTTATTTCTAATTTGAGATTAATTTAAATAATTATTAACAACTTAAGTTTTACTTATCGACGGTTGGATTTATTTATATATTATTTTTTTAATTATAGTCGATCTAATATCTCCAATATAGGTTTGAGATTCTTAAATACTTGAATGCGATTATACATTTATATTTAATTTAAAATTATTTTAAATAATTATCAAGAAGTTAAGCCTAATTCAATTTTATCATGAGTCTTCACCCACTTATATATTATAAAATATTTTCAACACACCCTCATATCAAGATCCTTAAAATTGTGTATGAGACTAAATATTTATGAATGTTCCGATAGTGATGACTTGACAAGACTAATAATCTCTTAATATAATAAACTCTAAATGACTCTTATATCATCTTAAGAATTAAATTTTAAATTTAACTTAATCTTAAAAAATTAAATGATTATGAAGTGTTGAAGATCCCACATTGACTACAGATTAGAGCCTTTCATTGTATATATGTAGGTGCAAACCTTATCCTCATGAGTTGGTTTTATGGAGTTGAATTAGGCTTAAAATTTCCGCTATCCGATCATTTTCGGACCACCCATAATGTATAGTCTCACCCATAATATCTTATTTATATAGTAGGATTTAGAAAAAATTATATGTGAAATGTGATAAGACATTTTAAACATGATTTTTTTTTATGCAAAAAGCAATGGCATGTTTTGAATTTAGCTTGTGATTCACGAAGTGTGCTTCTGTGGTCGTAAATGGATGTTTTTTTTCAACATAATTTGATTGCGGGTTTGAAAATTGAAGTTGAAGATCTACGCCGTCATGCATGGACATGCTGACCCATCGTACGTACAATGATGAACCAGTGAACCTGTACTGTTTATTTACGATCAATTCCATACTTGTGTTTTGAATTTCCTTATTAGACTCAAGTCAAATAAAATTAATCTTAATTTATTATCAAAATTATGCCTCACATAACAAACGTCTCCATCTTCTATACTAAAACATCTTCTCCTCAAATTCTTATATCTTTAATTAAATTTTAACTATATTATAAATTTAAATATTTTTAATTAAGTTTGGTAAAAAAATTATTTATTATTTTTTATGTTGTTTTCATTTAAGTATCTTGTTACTGCTGAATTTTGCTTTCAACCGGATATTATGATCATTATTTGTATCTTATTTTCTGTTTGTCACCAATTACGTATACTACAAGAAAAACATGAAATAGAAACCAATTTTAAAAACAAAAAATAATTAATTATTATAGTAACTAAATTAGAGACATTTTAGAAACTAAAAAAATGGTTTCTAAATTAGTTTATATTATTGTTAAATGATTTTTAAATTGATATGTAATTAGTTACCAAGGTTTTAACTACCAATTATTTAGATTTTAAATTTGGTAGCAAAAACATTGGTTGCTAATTAGATACCAATTCAAAAATTGATTTCTATTTCATGATTTTCTTGTATTTCTTGTAGTGGTAGTTCATTTTCTTTAGAATATGCTCTAACTTACCAACGAAAAAATATTTTATTATTATTCTAATATTGTTTTCACTTCTAATAATAAGGTATTCCAATTGTATGATTTTAATTTATTTATTAATGTCATGTTAGTATTTCACTATGTAAGTAACTTCTAGTAATATTAATTTTATCAGCATTTATATCTAATATACATACCAAGAAATTACTATGGAAAAAACAAACTACATCACTCATAATATTGATTATCCAAAAATTAGTAGGATAACAATTTTGTAAGTAGTATAATAATTTTTTATGTTGTTTAAAAGTATATATTATATTGATTGTGGAAATAATTGATGTAGAATATACTCTTTATACTATTTTAAACCTTTGAAGCAATATAGAAAGCTTTTATAATAAGTACTAACATGTGGTTTCTCTCACTTTTCACTTTTCTTTAGGAATATGTCACAATTCCTCCGTCTCCATTAATTTCTATCTTTGTGACAACAACAATTCTTCTCCTCATTCTATGCTATTTTCTATATTGTAACCCCACTCTAATATTGCCAATCATTCTCCTTTTGTACAATTTTATTGTTTGAAAATGTAAGTTAATTCTTTGTATAAACACATCCTAGATCGTGGTTGTTCTATGGTACAAGTTGGAAGTTGGAACAATGGTAGGAGGAAGTGGAAGTTGGGATGGAGGAGAAATTTATTTGTGTGGATAGAGAATAGTTCCCTCATTTGTTTCTCTTATTAGATAATAAGGAGGTAGTCGAGGAGGGGGAGAGTGGTGTGGACAATTGGAGTTGTAGGGATGATAAGCATGTGCCTTTTTATGTGAAATATGCTTATAATTCCTTAAAGACGAGGAAGGTGAGGATATGACTCTTTTTGAGAAATTCTGGAAGATAAAGGTTCTTCCATCTGCACAAACTACAACTTGGAGGGTGTTGATTAATAGCATAACAACAAAGAATAATCTACTGAGACGAGGAGTCTTACTAGTAAGTAGCTTGTGTGGATTGTGTGGTGAGGAAGAGAAGATTGTTTGCCATTTATTCTTTAAGTGTAAGGTTGCATGGAGAGTTTGGGGTTTGTATTTGTCCTGGTTGGGATGCTTCTCTGTGAACCACTTTGATGCTAAGGTACACTTCTTGATGTTTGGACCTAGAAATGATAAAGGATCATTATCCAAAATTTGGGGAGGAGTGTGGATTGCAATTGTAGGTGAAATTTGGAAACATCGGAAATAGGTGTGTCTTTAAAAAGGGAGAGTAGACCTTATAGAGGTGTTTGCGGTGGCACAAAGAAAAGTTTGGGCTTGGATTACTAGTAAAGAAAAAAATACAAAGTTATCTTATTTTGATTGGTGTTTGGAACCCGTGGCATGTATGAAATCAGTTAAATAATTTTGCTTTCTTTACTTTGGTATGTAATGCTAAACCTTTGTTTTTGGAAGGAAGAAGTTGTGAGTTTTGCAAATTGGATGTAGGCAGTCTAACTATCTGGATGGAGTAAAAGGATTTTTGCAATAAGAGCATTTGCTCCTTACATTAGATTAATATGACTCTTTGGAGGTGTATTTGTGTCGTGCAAATATTATGTTTTTTTTTTTTTGTGTTCGTAGTTTGTTAAGATGTTGTGCTTTTTGCATAGGGGATTAAAAAAAAAGGAAAAAAAAAGTCTCATACTGTTAGAGGCTAATGTTTGGTGAACTGTTTTTGTTTGTATGTTTTTGGAGTTTGTTCTCATGATATACCCTGATTGCCACCAATGACAGATCTCTTTGGTTGTTTTTTAGAGTAAGGTTTTGTTGTTAGTTTTTGTTGAGAGTTTGGGATAAAATGTAGAGTGATGTCCTAATTTTTTTTTTCTAGATAAGAGTTGGGTCACCCCTTAAGTGACTCATATTTATTTATTATTTCTTGTTGATAAAAAAATCCTTTCATTCTAAAATAAAGACTTTAGATGTTGAAATCATTTAGAAGCATAATTATTTAATTTCTCTGGTGCTATGATCTTTTATATATATATATATATATATCAACTTCCCTTGAGTTGAGTGTAGAGTGTAAAAAAAATCTATGTTATCTTTATTATTTTACAGTTATGATTTATAGGGATAATTGAAGTTTATTGATTGATATAAAATATTTATCAAATATTTATGAGTTTATTATAAATGAAAAATGTGTTAATTTTATTGAACACTCGAATTCTTTACCATATTAATTGATTTAATAAAAATTATATAATATTTTCACCTGATAAAAAATAATTCAGTCTAGGAAAATTAAATTATTATGTCATATTATTTGATAAACTTGTTTAAAAAACGTAGTTATTTAGAAAATACAAAATAATAGTTGTAATATTTTTCTAGTTATACACTCATTTATGTATACTAACACATTTTACTAAGATGTTACATTAAAATTTTACAAAACTATTACATTAAATAAGAGTATTTTAGTCTATAAATGTAATAATTAATATTCTTTAATAAATTTGCACTAAAGTAAGAAAATATGTAGATTTTGAGGAGAAAAAGTATTGAATTATATTTTGAAAATTTCTCACAGTTGTAATTTTTAATAACAACACTTTAGTGGGTTAAGAAAATAATATGTATTCATTTTAACCTCGAGTCTTAACTAAAGTAATACTATTTACTATTAAATATATCAATAAAAATTCATTTTTATAATATCAATATTTCAATTTTAAGTTTATAAACAGAACGTTAGAACCAATCAATGCATCTAATAGTTGACTTTAACATTATTATCTAAAAAATCTTGGGATCAAAATAACAAACATGAAACATGTTTACAAAATTAGGAATAAAGAGAGGAAATTTTAATAAGGACAAAACTTACCTACAATACCTAAGATATTATATATATATATATATATTATGCATATAAAATATAAAATAAATATATGAGATTAAGAGTTATCTTGAATTAACAGTAACATGTTATATATATAAAGAGTTAGGGGAAGTAAAGGACTTAGTTGGAATTGATGAAAATAAGTTTAGATAATATGATTTGTAGGGTTGCTACAGAACAGGAAACACTGATAGATATTTGTGATTTTTAATGTGAAAGTGGGAATAATTTGTGTGAAACCTTTGCAATTGTTGTATGAACAAGTCAATATCAACGCGGTTTCGTAGTTGTTGGTTCACATTTCAACCTCAAACTCTCTTCTCTGGATCAATATGATTCCGTCGCTGTCATTCCATCACAGACACATAATCAAAACCAAATCATAATTAATTAATTAATTAATTAACTCATTAATTAATTTTGTTAAATTATCTCAAACATTCTCCACGCACTTCACGGGTTACAGTGTAATCTTTTCATGATATCTAAGCACGTCTTTTTCACCATCATTCATGCATAAAACATAAATTATTGAGAGCGTGATCACAACAAACTTTCACCAACTTCACAGACTCAACAATTATGGATTTTATTTCATTTTTTCAACACTTTTTCTTTATGTGTAAATTGGATCTTACAACTTTTTATCTTCTTAATAATTATTGGTTTTTAGTTTTTATACGTCAAAGAGAGAAGAAAAGAAATATTCAAATGGGCTAGCTAAGCCCGATACAAAACCTGTGCTTAAAAAATACGGGATTATTTTCTACATCTCCGTATTTTCTTTTTACACCCCTATTTTGTTTTTTTGAATATCTATTTTACCCTTTGTGATTCATATCTCTTACTTTTGTGCTTTTTTTATATGCAACGTTGACTATGGCACCATAGTAAACATGCATACTTGAACATGGCACATGCATTACACCATGTTGCATGTCTTTGTCTAAGTACTTCTTTTTGTACACTGCTTTATTGCCAAAAGAAAATAAACTTAATTTGGAAGTGAAAAAAAAAATTAATAAAATTGGAAGAAAAAAAATTATATTATATTTTCTGGAATTGAAAAAATGAATTCAAAATTAAACATGTATTTATAAATTACAAATCTGAAAGTAAACAAATAATTCTGGTAATCTAAAATGTTTTTTATATTGCACTATTTTTTTTACTTTTGAGATTGTATAATCCAAAATATTTTTAATCATATAAAACCAAATAAGGGGTAAGTTTGACATTTCTTGCTATGTATGGAGGTGTTGACAGAAAATATGGAGGTACAATAAGTGTTTATCTAAAAAAAATAATAAAAACAAAAGAAAATACATTGCATGTCAGAAGCACAAATTTCACTCATTCAGAAATAAAAGAAAGTATTTAAATTAAAAAATAAGATACAAAAAATGTAAAGAATAAATAAATTTTTTCATCCATGTGTTTTTTCTACACAAACAACTAGTGAACAAAATCTCATGAGTGATTTGAACATAATTGAATCCGAGAAGTATGTGAAAGCTAATTATAGTAAGTGTCTAAAACACGTTATCAATGAATTATTATTTTTCATTAAATACACTTTAGATATTTTAATTTTAATTATTTAGCAGATGCACTTTAAACTTCTTTGACGATATCTCGTCGCTAGAGTTGGACACTGAACTAGTATGGATCCAATTGCCAATGGGCTCAACAACTCATGAGCCCACTTTTAAATCCCTTTAAATAGTGTGAGCAAATTCTCCTCCCCATCCATATTTTTCCATACCTCCCTTGTACAATAAAAAGGCAGTTTTAATCTTTTTAAAAAAATTCAATAATTTTAAATAAAATATATATATAATTTTTTTAAATAACTTCAATTGATGTTCTACTTTTTTTTCCATTGTAATAACGTTTGACAAAGTAATTTCATCATTTGAGTATATGTGAAAGATATAATAAAAAAATTCATTGAAATTCAACATTTCCTGATGTAAAAGTATTTTTTGTTTTGTATTCTATTTTTGCACCTCATTGATTTTTTTGGATTTTGTTTTGTGCCTTTCAAAAAAATGAAAAAAAAACGAACCAAAGTCACAAACTTTTATCATTGTCTACCACAAGTAACTATCACAAACAATCGTCACCACTTGAAAATGACCAAAAAGAAACATCACACTTTTCATCATTATCTGAAGAGTATTGTTGAAATTAAAAAAAATATGAAATTGCATTGAGGTTTCTTTTCATGGGGTCAGTATATTTTTCAGGAACTTTTTGCTATTGATATTTTTTTTTCAAAAAAATCTATGCTACGAAAAATGGCAAAAAAAAGAAGAAAGTTCTTAAAATGTCCTTAGTACATAGCGTTAGTTTTTAAAATCAAGGAAAGTTTAAACAAATTTCAAAATGTATTAATGACTTAATGCTATTTTGATCTCTAAACATATTCAACCTAAAACCCCTCGTCCAAATCATGTCGTAAACTTGGTTCATCTAGTACAAAATATAATACCTTAGGAGTTTGCTTGAATTTTATTTTTTTCTCCTATGTTTCAAACTCTTTCATAAAAATTCTAAAATGGCTTTTTATGGAAATTCGAAAAAATGATTTTCAGATAATAGAAGTGAGGGAAAATGAGATATATCATGGGTGATGGGAAATTGAAAATAGAAAACCAGAACAACTTTTTGCATTTTGATTTTAAGGTTTTAAAAAGTCAAAGTAAATGAACTTTCAGTTTTCAAATTTATTTTAAAATCTATTCTTATTAAATAATTTTTATTCTATAATGAGATTTTTTTTTCTATTTTAAAAATATAAAATAGTTTATAGAAACAGAAAACAAATAGTCCTACATGAGCAGGAAAAACATTTCTAAGAAAAAATATCCATAATTTCTTATCTCATCTTATATTCTTAATAATATCAAAATTGTATGTTTCAAATTTTAAAATTCAGAATACAAATTTTATTTTTAAAATTTTACAATCCACAATACATGATTTTACATTCTGAATTATAAAATTCAAAATGTAAAAATTATAACTTTAAGTGTATAGTCTAAAATACAAAATTGTATTTCAGATTCTATAATTTAGAATATAAATTCTGATTTGTATTTTGAATTCTAAAATTTGAAATATAATATATTTTGGATTGTATTTCGAATTTTAAAATTTAGAATATATTAAATTCATTAATTTATATTATTGATTGTTAAAGGTAAAACTATCATTTTGACCTTATTTCTAATCCCGTGTCCAACTTTGTGAAAAATGGGCCTTTTCATTTGTTATTTTTCTGTTAAGAACACAATGGGCTTATCAATCTTAAAGGCAAAAAATGGTTAGAGGGTTTTTCTTCCTACCCTCCATAATATAAAAAATATCAACAACCCTGTTATAAATTTTTATAATCAATTTGAAAATATATTTTAAAATACATAATTTAATTTTTTTATAGATTAAACAATCTAAAACTAATAAAAATATATTTCAAATTACATAATTTAAAATTACGTAGTTATATTTCATATTATGTATTAGAATATTATTCTAGACTATTAATTAGAATCATATTCTAGATTATGTAACCATGTTCTGAATTATAAAGTTCAAAATCTTATTTTGAACTATACATCTAGAAATATATTTTATATTATGTAATACTACAAGAAAAATTAACAAAAAATAGAGGCTATAAAAAAAAGCCACTAACAAGAATCAAGTCTACTCAAGTTGGACACAAAAATAAATATCAAATATTGTGTTCACAATGGAGACGGTTCTGACGGGCTCGACGTCGGTCGGAGTATTGATGAGCTCTCTTCGGATTCCCTTCTGTTGCTCGGTCGCCTAACGGATGAGGTGCTTGGTGAATGGCCTCTAGGCTTTAGCAAACTGATCTCCTAGGGATGGGAGGATTCCACCTGCGATTGCACTCCGACGCTCAAGTCAGTGAGAGCATTAAATATAAGGTATATGATAAAATATGTTTCAAAGATGCCAGTTGAGATACTCCCTGTAGGTGGTCGTCTATTTATAAGCGTCTACGGGCTTGGATTTCAAACCTGGGTCTTTCCAGACATTAATGTGTCATTTTTTAGTAACTCTCTATAAAATATGGATATAAAGCATGTAAATCAGAATAGTTAATCAGCATAATCAGGGATACCGAGGATAAGATTCATTATGTTATCGGGTATATGAGCATTTACATTTATTACGCTATCGGGAATATGTGTGTGCAGGAAAAATGTTATACTTTCCTTTAGTGGAATTCGTTCCTTGCTGTCCTGTCGCGCGATACCGGGCCAAGGACAAAACAGGCCGTGTTTTTGGGCCTGTTCATTCGGTTTGTGGCCTATGCCAAGTTCTCACATCGTCACTTCCTTCAGTTAGGCCCTTAGTGACCTCGACCAAATACCTACCCGATTCGGGACAGGACAGAGACCTTTAACTCACACTAAAAATTATTAAAATAATAATAATAAGTTAGTGTCTAGAATGAGAACACAAAGTAGATGCAATAAAAAAAATTAAGTGACAAAATAATATTGAGACTAGAATGAAGACACAAAGTGGATGTAAGTTAAAAATTATTAAAATATTAATAATAAGTTAGCATCTAGAATGAGGACACAAAGTAGATGCAATAAAAACCTAAATTGCAAAATGATACTCTGTCAAGAATGGGGACACTAATATTTGTTTTCCAGGTAGTGTACCCCATGACGACAATTTACTCACATTTGATTTCTCAAGTAGTGTTCCCAACTACTACGCTAAGTTTAATTATTTTTGGAGATTCCACATCGACTAAAGATTTGGACATTTTATAGTATATAAGTGGATGCAAACCTCACCTTATAAGCTGATTTATAAGGTTGAGTTAGACTCAAAGTCCACTTCTTAATATGATATCAGAATCATTTCGAGCCAATCCTAGCGATTATTTGGCTTATCAGACCACTTGTTATCAGTCTGTTAGCGGACCACCTATAATATATAGTTCCACACACAAGTGCCTCTATGTGAGAGAGATTTGAGTTAGGCTTAAAGTCCACTTCTTAATAACTATTTAATTTTATATCCATTTTAAAATAATATATTTAACAATAGTTAAATAATATATTTTTCTTTATGTAGGCTTAACCAGCACTACCTTATAAATTTGTGTCCCATTAGAGACCGTCTCTAATGCATAACCACCAAAAGATTACTTTCTATTTTTACCATCATTATTTATTGTAGTGTAAGTAAATTATGTAATTTAAAATATATTATATAAGAAAAACGTAGAGGCTATTGGGTAAGGAAAAAAAATTCTAACATAAAAGAAGAAATTACTTTATTAAAAATGATCTTCAAATTAAAAATTATTAAAATGTTTTATGAGTGTACTCTAATATTTAAATTGACACAATAGTTTATCCCGTTGTTGAAATTTAAATGCTGAAATAATATTTAATAGTTTCCCATTTTTGAATTCAGATTACTTCTTCTTAATTAATTAGAATTTTCACTTCACAAATTTGCAAAGTGTTCACCCTGTTTTGAAGTTACATTGCCCCCTCAATTTTATTTTATAACATTCCATTGATTTATTTCACATAAATCCCTTACCTTCAAACATCTTTTAAAATCTAGTTAAAAACTCATCAAAGACCTCTCATATAATCAAGTGTTTGATTCTTTGTACACATTCAACTAATAGCATGTTGTTATTAGTATTTATATTTTTTTCTCTTATTTTTATCAAATGTCATTAATGTAGAAATAGACAATCATTTTAAGATGGGCAGTTAAGCTTCTCTTGTTTACAATTTTTTTTTTCACTCCAAATTTATAATTTTCATCCAACAACTAGATAAAAAACTTATATATTTGAGTAAAAAATAAATTAAAATTGATATGGTATTTTGTGTTGCCTCACAACATTAGTTTGATATTTTTTTTAATAATTAACAACTCCGTATATTTCATATTTAGCTCATAGTATTTTTTTTATTCACTCGTGTTTTTTTATATTTTTTTTTAATTTGATTCATACCAGTTTTGGAATGCCAACTTAATTGAGATGTTAAAATTCATGTTTATCTTTAATATGGGTTTTATATTGATCAGAGTCGGACAAACCAACAACACTCTGTATTAAGAAGATACACGACAAATAAGGTAATTTCATTAAAGTTATGATACACATTAAATATGATCTATCAATGATAGAGTTCATTACAAACTCTATAAATAAGCATGTTATACAAAAATAAGATTACATTTTGTTTACTACATCAACCACACTTAGATACTGAATACTCACCTAAACGTCAGAGAAACTTTTACTGGTGCACTCTTGACTGAGAACAAAAGTTCGAATAGAGGAGAGGAAGAAAAATACAATTGAAGAAGAAGATTCAATTATAAATTGAAGTTGATAGAAGATATCGTCTATACTTTTAAGTTATACTAATTATTCCCATTTGTTCTTGCTTTTGAATTTGAGATATTGTGATACTAGATAAGTTGATACTTTTAATGCTAATGCTAGTAATCGTTTTACAAAAATGATCTAAATGTTTATCTACTATAATAGTTAACCACTTAGAGAAAAGTATGATTTTATGATATTTTTATTCATCTATCACCTTTGTCAATAATAGTTAATCACTTATAGAAAAATATGATTTTATGATATTTTTATTCATCTATCACCTTTGTCAATTGTACACTACTTGATGCAACACATTGGTCTTGCTTTAGTGGATGGATATTTTGTCTTAATCAAACAATATGGTTATTTTCATTGGTATGAGACAAAGCAAAAAGGGACATCGTTACCTTTGTAATGTAATAGGGTTATTAATGTAGGGTCTCATAGTATAATATAGAAATGTCTTTTCACATGTATTTCGGATTTGTTATCTCTTTTATTTATGTATTGATATATTCATGTATTTGCAAAAAATTTAGTTATGCATATATTTAAATATTGATATGTGTGTTCAACATTTTAGATTAAGTTAATTGTGTTTAGCCAACTTCATCCTATTTCAAGTAAACAAATAAATCAAATGAGTTTTTTTTTTTAATGAGAGTGTGAGTTTTTCTTCTGTTTTTTTTTTTCAAAGTCCGTTTAGTCATAACACAAATTCAGTTTTCAAACATAAAAAATGAGAATCATACACAACTATAGTCTTGCAAAATTCACCATCAAACTTAATAAAGAAAGGTAGTAAGGCAATCACAAAAAAAAAAGAGATCGTAACCTGCATCTTCGGTTATCATTACAAAACAATTCATTAAATAATAATTAATTTTTTAAAAATTAATTATTATATTAATTAAATCAGTATCTAATTAAGTTAATATAATATATTTTTTAAATTAATTTCTATTTAATAATTTTAATATGTAAATAAATAAATAAATTGTAAAAATAAAATGAAGAAAAGAGGGTGTTGAAGAAATGAAGTTACAGGAAAGAGTACCATAATTATAAGATTGCCCAGATGTAACGAATATTTCCTTTATTTCACTTCGGCATTATCAACTTTGGATCAAAACTTTTATATAAGTTTTGGATTGGTTATTCTCTAAAATAGAGAATTTTTTTTTTTACATTAATCAATTTAGAAGTAAATATTTTAGTCCAGATTATATATAATAATACAATTTAAAAATTCAATTTGAATTGTATAATCCAAAAATATATTTTAAATTGTTTCATCTAAATTAAAGGTTAGACAACATAAGAAATAAATAATTTTAAATTGTATAATTTAAAAAAACAAATTTTTAATTTCTAAATCGTATATTATGAAAATATTTTATGATCATTTAATAAAAAAATTCTAACAAATTCACGTAAAAAAATATTTTTTACATTACACACTAAAAAAAATTATAAAATAAAAACCAATTTTTAGATAAAAAAAATAATTAGTTGTTATAGTGACTAAATTAGAGACCATTTTAGAGACTAACAAAATTTTGGTTTCTAGTTTTATTATTGTTAAATGGTTTCTAAATTGGTGTTTAATTAGCAACCGAAGTTTTTATTACAAATTATTTAGATTCTAAATTTGGTAGCAAAAACCTTGGTTGCTAATTAGACACCAATTTAAAAATTATTTAACAATAATAGAAACTAATTTAGAAAGCCAAATTTTTTTAGTCTCTAAAATAGTTTCTAATTTAATCATTATAACAACTAATTATTTTTTTATCTTCATATTTTTTTTTTACATCTCGCAAAGAAATCATTCGAAAATGTGTACAGTAAAAAGGCCTTTCATCTTAATATTAAGGATGGTACCATCAACAATAATATAAATACACTATTTTGTCTCCTTCAATTCTTTCTTGAACAAAATGATTGCACATCTATTTTGATTTTTAAATTTAATACTATCATTTTCACTACTGATAACAACACTTTTTTTTTTCAATTAGATTTGATCCATAAAAAAAAAGTCATATACAAGGAAGTCTTTTCATCTTTATTTGATCCAATTTAAATCACTGATTTGTTTAAAATGATAACATTGTTTATGTTTTGCATGATTATAGATCGTACAAACAATAAGTTATCCATAATTACCACGAATACGGAAATTATGTGAGTATATATAGAAAAAATTTTAGTTATTTAATTTAAATATTTATATATAGTAAGAAATTTTAAATTTATCAAACCACCTACTATTAAATTACCTATAAATTAAAAATTACCTATAAATTAAGTTAAACTTAAATTCACTTGGAATAAAGATGAATGAGATAACGGTAAATGGTATTTTTTTTAAGAACTCAATGGGAATTCAAGACGTTTATTTCATTAAATCTTCTTAGAAATCCTCTCCCAAAAAAATCTATTTCAGCTTTTATATCAAATAAAACAAAAAAATAAACTTTTTGTAATATTGTTTATAAAATGTAGCTTTCAAGTTAATGCATTTTTAATGAATAGCAATTCAACTGTAAAATGAAGACATTCAACTAATATTTTTGGGGCCTGGTCTTCATTTATTATTGGACGAAAAGCTATGAGTGAGTGTGAAGCTAGCTCCATTCCAACTTTCGTGTTCATATATTTATTTGTCAGAGTATTAAATTTTTGTATGGGTTCCATTAACATTCCATGCAAAGGAAAAGTTAATTACGTGAGTAAATAAGGGTAATAATTGAAGAGTCTAGGGCATGAAATAAAATGAGAATGAACATCATGTGAGAATATTCAATTCTGTCCTTACGTTTGAACATGTTTATGGCGTAGATTACAAACTAGGAAGGAAATCTTGGTAGGGCATAGTTGTGTTGTTGAGTGAAAGGACATGCACACACTTGTGAGATTCTGAATCACAGAATGTGCCTCAGAATGCACGTTGTCTGCGTAACAAAAGATTTGCTGCATTCACTTCATATGTAGACGTTTATCGTATTGTACAAAACCTGGAAACCTATTCTGCTTACCCACACTTCTCATACCAGTAATCGATCACTTCTTCCACTAACCATTAGTTCAGAATGGTCCACACCTTTTCTTCTTCAAATGCCAGCTTTTCAACGCTACTCCAATAATACTACTAATAATAACTATTAGAAATAAATTTGGTAACTATGAGAAATTTGATTTTATATTTTAGTTTATCGGTTATAATTGTATCTATTTCAGACAAGTACAAACTCAAATAGATGGAAATTGTGAATACGAATGTTGTTATTATAAAATATCAATATCAGATGTACGTATAACAATATCATTATCAAAAATAGAAAGAAACAAATGCATAAACTTAAATGGATCATGTGTCCAAATTGATATTGGTTTTATTTTTATAGAAAACAATAATTTCATAAAAGTAATACCTTGTGTCACAAAAATATTCTTGCGATTCATGTCAAAAAGAGTAAAACCTTTTAACCCATCTTTGTGACTGAGAAAAACAATTTTTCTAGTTCTAGAACTAAGCTTTGTTCTTTGAACACCACTAGTAGTAGCGAAAAATGGACAATCAAACATTTGTATATGAAACAAATATGATATTACATTATAAACCGTTTGATATGGTGATTTATCATGTAAAAGAGGAGTAGGAGTTTTATTGATTAAATGAACGAGATGCTTGATAGCATATGACCAAAAACAAAGAGGTAATTGGCACTGGAAATCAGTGCACAAGTGACATTCAAAATATGTTGATGTTTACATTCAACAACACTTTTTTGTTGAGGTTTTTCCACACAACTAATTTGATGAACAATCATTTTTCTATTAAAGAAACCAAACATAAGAAACTCATGGTCATTATCACATTTCTCAATACTTCCAATTAAGAAGCACGAGAAGGTTCCGTACACAAATGACCGAATATGGCAGAGAAGCAATCCGCATTTCAACAACTCAACAACATCATCAAATAAGGTTGGCTCTACATCATCTGTGTGATTTTGTATCTAACATTGATATTATAAATTGTAATAGATTGTTTTGGATTCAAAATAATATAAGGCTAGTAAATTGTGGGACTTGGAAAAACAAATAGGTGTAACATTTACAATAGTGAAAGAGCTATTTTAAACCATATACAAGAATTGGAGGAAAGGGATTGTGAGGCTAACCAGGGTAGGAAAGGAGGGGATGAAAAAGGTCAATAATGAATATTATGAGTATGAACATAAGGGGATTGGGGGATCCAACCAAATGAGGGTATTTAAGAGAGATTATTCGAAAATAAAGGTCTGTCATGGTGTGTCTATAGGAAGGAAAGGAATAAATGATTAATAAGGAGAATATTTATGCAATTTGGGGTGATAGTGATGTAGAATGGATAACAAGTGCAACACAAAACAATGTAGGGGATATATTAACTAGTTGGAGAGAAAATTATTTCAAATGTTAAAAATTAATAATTAAAAAGGGTTTCATAATAGTTAAGGGGTTTAACGACATGAGGGCATTCATGTTAACATTGCTAATGTATATTCATCGTGTGAGTTCAGTGAAAGAAGTAACACGTGGAAAGAAATAATAAAATGTAGAAAATAGGAGGGAATAAGTGTTTAATGTTTAATGTGAGACTTTAATGCGATCAGTAAAAGGATGAAATGAATACATATAACACTAGGAGGAGGAGGGAAATTGATGACTTTAATGACTTCATAGATAGAGTGAATGAAGGTAATCATATATTCTAAGGGTAGGAAAAAATTAAAAATGGTATAGGACAAACGGTCTAGCAAAGAGCATGTTAGATAAAATCTTAACAACTAGAGAATGGTTAGATATTTGGCCTACAAACAAGTTATTGGTGTTGGATACATTCATATCATACCACTGTGTGTTAATTTTGAAACCAAAAGCCATAGAATGGAAACATATAACTTTTAGGACTTTAGATATTTGGAAGTCTCATTTAGATTATGAGGTTTTTGTTAAGGAAAAGTGGGAAAGTTACAATGTTAGGAATGTCGTTAGTTTTGATAAAAGAGAAACTAAAGAGAATGAAACATGACCTCCAGATGTGAAATATGGAGGTAGATGAAGAAATAAATAAACAAAGAAAGCATATGATAGTAATTATAAGTGATATAGATAAGATTGATAGGTAAAAGAAATGTGAGATATGAGAGGAGGGAGAGGATTCAACTTTTTGTGTAACTAAAAAAAATAGATGAGACAAGAATCACTACTAAGACAAAAATATAAAAATAAAGTGGTTAATAGCTAGAGACATGAATACGAGGAGCTTCCACCTAATAAAAAAATGGAGAAAAGGGAAAGGTGAGCTCAATAGAATGAAAATACATGATACACAATGTGAAGATCCGAGGGTGATCAAAGAGAGGGTGAAGGTGTATTTTAAGGACAAATTTAAAGAAAAAGTGGCGTGTGGCATTAAATTAGGGAATATACAACTTAAGTCTATCACACAACTCGAAAATAAAAAATTGTTGGAGAAATTTTTCAAGGAAGAGGTTAAAGTGTCATTGGGTGTTGTGGCTGGAAGACTGGTGTTGGTGGTGTTGTTGTTGTTGAAAAATGACGCCAAGGAAGGATTAAGTTTAACGTTAAGGTTAAAGTCACTACAAGAAAAACCATAATAACAAAAAATTTAGTCATTACAAAAAAATGGTTTTATTATTATTATAAATTTTTAAAATTATTTATTATTTTTATTTACTACTATTATATTTTTAACATATCATTATTAAATATTATGATTATTATTATTAATACTTTTATATTAATATACATAATTTTTTTGGAATAAAAACTTAGTATAATCATCGATTTTGTGACTAATTTTCTATGATCACTTTTGTGATGGATTTGGTGACCACTTTTGTGATTCATTTGTTGTGATTGATTTAGTGACCAATTTTTTGTGACTAAAATTTTAGTCACTATTTCAATCATTAAATCATAAAAAATAACTTTTTGTCATTACTTTTCTCACTTATAGTGACCACATCTTTTGGTCACTATTCAACAATTTTTTATAAGTAGGTTAAGGTTAAGAAAAAATATTTATAATTTTCTTAGAACCATCACATCACTCACGTATCTGAATAAACTTTTTTCACACATTCATTCTGACATGCCCTATTCCAAACACACTCACTTTTTTCACACTTTCTTCTCATACTCTCACTCTCCCACACCCTCAACTTTCCACTCTCCAATCCAAACAAAGCCTAAGTGGGGGAAGGGAAAGAATTTCCTTTGAACCACCACACCGGAGCAAAATGATAAGATCTAACTCTTCTTCTATTGACACTAGAGTGAGATGTTGCTCTTCTTCTATCGTCAATGGAGTGAGATGTAACTCTTCTTCTATCGTTATTGGGATGAGATGTAACTCTTCTTCTTTAGTCATTAAGGGAAGAAATAACTCCTCTTCTATTGCCATTGAGTTAAGGTCTAGCACTTCTTCTCCTTATGAGTTATTGATTCCTGAAGGTGGGAAAAATTTGTCTCGGAAGATTATGTGTGTGTATGCCTTGAAAATTGAGAAAAACTGGTTGGATTGAAGAATATAAAGAGTAATGAGATATGATTTTATAAAAGATGAAGATATATGATTGTTTGTTTTGTGTACTAAAAGATGATAGGCAAAGGTATATAAGATAATATATATATATAGGTTTTGATATGTGTGACTTTGAGAAATTTTCTTTTACAGTGAGTGTAGTATCCGTATGCTCGAATTGTGATATTAATGGGCAAAGGCAATACTAGCTCAACTGAAAAACTTTTACTTATTATAAATTTAATTTAAAAAACCACTGGATAATCAAACTACAATTATTCCTCGCATTAAAAACTTGTTTATTATATATTGAGTTTTTAATAATATACATATTTCTCTTCTCCATCTTTTCGTTTACCTTTTTCTTGTAACTCGTCATTTTTACTCCATAAAAAAGTACAGTAATCAAGTAGGTCTGAAAAAAAAATCTGATTTATTCTTATTTAATTTAAAAATTATTTTAAAATATCGAAAAATAAATTAAAACTTGAGACGTATTTTATTAAGTTATTTTCTTACTTTATCTTTCTACTAAAATAATACATGTAATAAATATGAAAAAAATTAAAGTGTTTTAAAAATACAGGTATTGGGATAATAAGAAAATAAAAAAATAACTCAAAAAATATTGATTTAATTCATCATTTTTTTTATCAGCAATAAAAAATAAATAAATGGGAACCACTTCAGGGGTGGTCTAACCCTTATACATAAATAGTTAGCACCTTACCAACCTCCAACCAAGGAACACCTTCCTACTTAAATAAGGAACAACCAAAGCTACTCAAGAAAGCATTAAACAACCAGCCTCATACAATCCACTGGGTTCAAAACCCAGTTGG
>Ga0123342_1004072_pt1 | contig 22772 bp, 16 predicted proteins | sample Turbeawhitnodule_FD_89960 | JGI IMG/M metagenome (GOLD analysis project Ga0123342, IMG submission 89960) | Root nodule microbial communities of legume samples collected from Mexico - Turtle bean Mexico white nodule | ecosystem: Host-associated > Plants > Roots > Nodule | place: Mexico: Nepantla... | reverse complement strand
GTGCCTTGTCATTTTTGCATTTCATTTGGCTCTCATTTCATTTACACTTAGCTTAGTATTTACGGCCCTATAGCCTATAAATAGGGAGGCCATCTCTTGTATTTTCCAAGATTATTGATAGTAAAGTTATGCTACCAACTTTGTGCCAAACTTTGCTTCTACCTAGTTTCTAGGCTCTAATCTTCACATCCTTCACCTCTCATTGGGTTGGCCGAACCTCCCAACTTCCATACACACCATGCACCTTCAAGATCACCATAGCTCTTAGGAGGATCTTGGTCATACACATCCATGGCTTCCGCACCATCTTTCACATGATTCTAAGAAGAACTTCATGAATTTGCCATCATGTTATCTTACCTTTTTTGGCTCCACCAAAAGCTACTTTTCTGCCTTCATGTTTTTTAAGGTCTAAGAATGTCGACTTGGTGTTCAACATGTGTCGTGAACAACCATTTTCTAGGAACAAACTTTGTTCTTAACCTTTTCCTATATAGAAAATGTTCAAAAAATAATAATAAGTTTCTTTAGTACCTAAATCCTTTTGGGTCATTTCTTATTAATTTGGGTATTTTTTTGTATTTGCATTTGACATTAGTATGCCCAAACTTCTTCTTAAGGGATTTAATAAAATAGTTTTTCTTTTCTTTTGTTCCCACTAGATCATATCCAAGATCATACTTTTTATATGCATGCCTTAAAGTTGCAAAAAGAAGATTTAAAGCTTTAGAGCTCTTAACAAAGTGTTACATTTTCTTGCTAAAAGTTTTACTTTTTTAGCATCTAACTTTTTATTTTGTTCAAAAGATAGCATATTTTCGCTGATATTAACTCGATCTCTTATGAGCTTCTATTTTCTAAAATAAAGGCTTTAAACCTTTGTTTTATCTTAAGATATTTTTTAGAGAGAGTTACTGCATCGTATGGGTTATACCGGTTATATGATCGATATGATCTTAATCAGATGTAAACCCGATGTGAGGGTAATCAGAAAGTGGATGTCATGTTTTAGCTGGGTATATATCTGACAAAGAAGTGAATTTCATTACCTGTTTATTTCCTAGAATTTTGTTAAGATATCAGGGATTATTTGTTTTGCAGTAATATGAAAAAACTAACAAAGTATTGATAGATGAATATATTTTATTTAGATGGTTTATTTCTTATAAACTCTTAAATTGATACATGAAGATTAAAGATATGATTGTTATTATTTCAATCTGATGTGATATTATTTTGATGATAGAAGATAAAATAGGAAGAGAATAACCAAGAAAACTCTATAAATAGGGTTTGACCCCTAAAAAACTAGATAAGTATTATTCATGCAATACATACTACATTGATAAATTTTACGCTCTCACTAAATTGATCGTCGGAGTATTGTCTTAGTTCCCTGGATGCATCCCCAAGAGAAGATCCTCAATCATTCTTACACGCAATAATGGAAGAACCGATCACCATACTTTATGATGTCGAAGGTGACCCATTTTTCCGGGGTGGAAGATCTCGAAAATCATTTGAAAGTATTCAGAGCCTAAATGTTAATTTCTAGAGGATCAAATGTCGTACACTATAAGATGTTCGTAGGCACGTTTACCAAAATAACTTTCTAATGGTTTTGTGGAGTCCTAGATGGATTCATCACTTCATTCAAGCAAATTTCTAGAGTGTTCAAGGAGCAGTACTCAGCCAACACAGTAAAACCCCCTTGGATGTCCAACCTCTTTGATATGAAGCAACAGGAAGGCGAGCCTCTCAAGGACTACCTCGATCATTTTTTAGCGATATTGTTGTGCATTCAAAAATCCTACGGAAGAGATAGTGATAGATGCATTTGTGAAGGGTATCAGTGTAAATCCCTTTAGTGACACTTTACTTCAGAACATAGCAAAATTAATGTCAAAGATCCAAAAATGAGCCTTAACCCACATTGAGGTCGAGGAGGAAATTCGGAGGATAAAAACATATGAGTAGCGAAAGCAAGGAAACTATAAAGACAACGGACGAGATCATTGACTAAGAAATATCGATACCTCATCCGGTAGGTGATCCGAACAAAGATATATTCCATATATGGCCAAAAAAGACAATGTGAGGAATGTTTAGTCAGGGTATCATTCCCCTTATCTGAAGTTCAACATATCTCACAAATCGCTATTGACAAAATATGTCGTCGTCAATAAATTGCAATTTTCAAGAAAAACTAATCGCATATTGGGCAATCGTTGGAAGGCCTAGTGTGAATTCCATCAATCCTATGCTCATGATACCAAGTGATGTCTGACTTTGTCATATTAGCTCACAGACTTGGTGGAAATAGGCTTTTCGAAGAAATATCTACATGATCCCTAGGAAAAGGAACTAGTGGGAGAAGATGTGCCAAAGACCCAGGAGCATGAAACACCAATCTTAGGCGATTTCAACACTATAGCAGGAGGGTTTTTCGGTGGAGAGGCTTCGACATCCATCCAAAATTGGTATTCTGGAGAAGTCTTGCCTTTAGAAACCCGAGCACCCTAGCCTCCTTCGGTTCCCTCTCTATACTTTTCACCTGCTAATTTAGAAGATGTTTCTCCTAATGAGGATGACCATGTGATCCTAACAGTAGTCACCATGGGACGCAACGTACATTGGGTGTTGATCGTCCAGGGAAGCTCGATTGATGTAATGTTCTGGGATACTTAGTAAGGCCTTCAAATTCCTTCAGACCGCTTAAACCCTTTGGTGGTTGTCTTGACTTATTGGGTTCACTGAAGATTAGGTGGAGGTCTGAGGCTACATAGAGCTGTGTACAACATTTTTGGATGGGGAAGTAGCGAGTATTATATCAAATATATAATAGTCAATGCTCATTCGTTCTACAATTTGCTTGTAAGGCGGCCATCATATAATAAGTTGGGTGCGATAGTTTCAACAATGCACTTGAAGTTGAAATTACCATCACCCGATGGTAAGGTAATGCCCATGAAGCTAGATCAAAAGGTGGCTCATAAATGCTATGAGAATAGCCTAAGGAATTGGTGAGGGACTTATGCCATAACGAGTAGCATGGGAATGTTAGATATTGAGACTGATTATCAGCGACCCATGAGCGAAACGCGTCCCGAGCCAGTTGGAGAGATACGAGAAGTGGAGGTAGAAGGTAAGAAGTTTAAAATTGGCGTGTCGTTGCATAAGGATTTGGAGGTATTGTTGAAGGAAACTTTATCACACAACATTGATCCTTTTGCATGGTCAGTCGTAGATATGCCTGACATTGATCCTGATTTCTTTTATCATCATTTGACCATCGATGTCAGGATGAAGCTAGTGGTGTAGGACGCCAAAAGTTTAATGAAGAGAAATGCTTGGCCATAAAGGAGAAGGCTCACAAACTGGTGGAAGCAAGTGACATCAGAGAAATCCAAGTGGATGGCTAATATGGTGATGGTGAAGAACTCGAATGAAAAGTGGAGGATGTGTGTGGATTTCATGGATCTAAATAATGTTTATCCATAAAGATTCGTATTCATTGCTCAATCAGTTCTCTAGTTGACAATTCATCGGGATGTGATCTACTCAACTTCATGGATGCTTTCTCGGGATATAACCAGATCTAAATGCATTCACACAGATGAAGATAAAATTGCATTCATGGCCGAGACTGCTAATTATTGTTACAAGTTCATGACCTTTTGTTTGAAGAATGCAAGGGTGGCTTATCAACAATTGATGTACAAGATTCTGCAACCCATGCTCAGATGGAATGTACAAGCATACATGGATTACATGGTAGTGACTTCGGAGCATTCGAAAACTCATATTACCGGCCTAGAAGAATTGTTCAGAACAATCAGAAAGCATCAGTTGAAGCTCAACCTAGAGAAATGTGCCTTTGGTATTCGAGTTGGAAAATTTTTAGGATTTTTGCTCATAGAAAGAGGGATAGAAGCAAATCTTAACAAGTGTGCTGCCATTGTCAACATGAGAAGTCCCATTAATGTAAAAGAGGTACACCGATTAACTAGTAAAATGGCCGCACTATCACGATTCCTTTTTGCTAGTGGGCAGAAGGGGTATCCATATTTTCAGTGCGTCAAGAAGAATGGTTGGGTTGTTTAGTCTTTCGAATGTGAGGAAGCCTTTGTAAGACTCAAAAAATATTTGGCGAATCCATCAGTCCTCAATAAGCCATTATCGGGTGCTCCTATCCGATTATACTTCTCGGTGACTTATCGATTCATAAGCTCGATCATTATTCAAGATGAAGGGAAGACCTGGAAGCCCATATACTTTGTTAACAAAGTATTACAAGGATTCGAATCAAGATATCAAGCTATTTGCTATTGTCTTCACGTTTAGACAATTGCAGCATTACTTCTAGTGTTTTACTGTGATCATCATCACTGATCTTCCTATCAAGCAACTTTTTCAAAAACCAAATATAGATGGTCGGATGGTCAAGTAGGCCATCAAATTATCAGAAGTTGATATTTATTATGAGCCAAGAGGCCCGATCAAAGGACATATATATGTTGATTTTATGTATGAACTAACTCCAAAGGAAGATAATAATATGGGCTGGATATTACTGACCCACGTTAAAGGAAGATAACATGATGTACGCCAAGAAGTGTGAGCAATGTGAAAAGCATGCAGATTGGCATCATGCACCATCCGAAGAGTTGCACTCCAACTAGCCCGTGACCTTTTCATACCTGGGGGAGCTAATAGAAATTTAGGGTTACAGAATGGAATCAATTATGAATAGTAACAATGAAAACCTGGATAGAGGGAGGCACCACAAACAAAGTTTGATAAGCCTAAGGATGATCACCACAAGAATTGGCGAATTCTTGATAAGATCGCAAGATGCAGGAAAAAACCCCAGTAGAGAAATATTCTCTCTTAAATTGCCAAAATATTCATTCTCATTCTGAATTCCAAAAGTGTATAAATACAAATTTAGTTATAGGTCTTGTCTCATTTGTAAGTAAGTAAAATGAAAATACAATTCCTATATTTCAAGAAATGATCATTTGTCCCAGTGGTTAAGTTGATACTTTCTAACTAGTTCTTGGTTCAAATCCTAACTCCAAGCAAAATAATAATATTATTTTATTCTAATTCTCCAAGCTTGTTGTGCATGTAATCAACTTAGTCTTTATAAATTGCGGGGCACTCAACAATTGGGCCTCCAAAAGATTAGCCACCTTGTGCTGCAATATCTCTTGGGCCTTTCTAAGCCTCCTTTTGTCATGGGTCCACCTAAGTCTGGAATGTCTTGGTCAAGTTCCTCCTCACCATGCCCTTGGGCTTGAATGTCCTCATTATTCCCTCCCTCTTGAGAAAGACTTGTAGTTAATTCCAAAGCTTCATCATATGCAGTAAAAGGAGAAAAATCAGACACGTTAAAAGTTACTCACATTGTACTTACTTGGAAGATCAATCTTGTAGGCATTGTCATTAATCTTTTCTAACACTTGGAAAGGTCCATCCCCCCTGGGTTGGAGCTTGGATTTTCTTTGTTCAGGGAACCTTTCTTTCCTCATGTGTACCCAAACACAATCTACAGGCTCAAAGATTACTTTCTTTCTTCCTTTCTTAGCTTGTTTAGAATAACTTCAACTTGTTTTTCAATTTGTGGTTTAACCTATTCATGTAGCTTTCTCACATAGGTAACCTTAGCCTGTGCATATTTATGATTTAAAACAAAAATGTTAGGCATAGGTAACAATTCTAATGGAGTTAAAGGGTTTAATCCATACACAATTTCAAATGGAGAACAATTTGGTGTTCTATGAACAACCCTATTATAAGCAAACTCAATATGAGGTAAACATAATTCCCAAGCTTTCAATTTTTTTTTTCAAAATAGTTCTAAGTAAGGTATCCAAATTTCTATTCACTACCTCTGTTTGTCCATATGTTTGTGGATGACAAGTAGTCGAAAACAAAAGCTTGGTACCTAACTTACCCCATAATGTCCTCCAAAAGTGACTTAGGAATTTTGTATCCCTATCACTCACAATACTTCTTGGTAGTCCATGAAGTCTTACTACCTCCCTAAAAAACAAGTTAGCTACATGGCAAACATCATCAATTTCTTTTACAAGGAGTAAAATGAGCCATTTTGGAAAATCTGTCAATAACCACAAAAATAAAATCTTTCTCTCCTTAAGTTTGTGGCAAACCCAATACAAATTCCATTGAAATATCAATCCAAGGACCATCAGGAATAGGCAAAGGAGTGTACAAACGATGAGGTTTGACTTTTGATTTGGCCTTTTAACAAGTAATGCAATGTTTACATAACTTTTGCACGTTTTATGTGAGGACAATAAAAATGTTCATGCAAAGTGTCAAAGGTCTTTTGAACCCCAAAGTGTCCCATTAGCCCTTCATCATGTGCTTTTCTTACTAAAGTATCTCTAATGGAAAATTTAGGAACACACAATCTTTTCTCATTAAACAAATGACCATTGTCCCTAAAATATCCATTGGTGCTAAACTTTGTGCAAGCATTAAGATTTCAACAAATTCATAATCGTGTGGATACATTTCCTTTAAAAATTCAAGACCAAACTATTTTGTTTCAAGAGTAACAATCAACACATGTCTTCTAGACAAAGCATCAACCACAATATTTCCTTTTCCTTTTTTTTATGATTTATGGCATATGGAAATTTTTCTAAAAATTCAACTCACTTGACATGTCTTTTATTTAATTTTCCTTAGCATTTTATGTACTTTAAAGACTCATGGTCACTAAGAATCACAAATTCTTTTGGTAAAAGATAGTGTTGCCATGTTTGTAATGCTCTCACTAAGGCATACAATTCCTTATCGTAAGTGGTATAGTTTAAGGAAACACCATTTAATTTCTCACTAAAATAAGCAATTGAATGACCTTCTTGCATCAAAACAACTCCTATACCCATATTAGATTCAATTTCTAAGGATTTTGCAAAGATTGGTAATGCAAGAATGAAGGCATTAGTCAATTCATGCTTAAGGACAATAAAGGCTTTTTCTTGTTTTTCTTCCCATTTAAACCCAACATGCTTTTTAACAATCTCATTTAGGGGTGCTTCCAAGGTGCTAAAATTCCTTACAAATCTCCTGTAGAAACTAGCTACGCCATGAAAGCTCCTCACCTCACTCAATTTTCTATGATTTTCTTGTTGTGCCTGCTCCATGATCCAACCTCTCATGGAGTCCATCACTTTGTTGTTTCATTAGTCTCTCCAAATGTTGTGTTAAGGCTTGCATTTGTATTTGTGAAAGTCCACTATTTGAAGTTTCCCCTGCCATGCTCAAGTAAACAGATTAAAAATAACAATAAGTTTAGGCCTCACACCACTTCCTCACGTGTTTACACTCAACACCCGTGTTTCAACAATAAGGATTTTTTTTAATGATGAAACTTCCTTTTACCACTCGTTCTCTAACTTAAGGTTCTTACAAGAATCAAGTAAATCAATAATCAAGAATCACTTTCAATGGTAGCAATCACAAGCTTAAAATAAAATTTTGATATTTTTACATCGATGAAAGAAAAATAGTGAAGAACAATTTCACTACAAACATACAAACACGACAATTAAAATATATATAGAGAAAAAATATGTAGACAAGACACTTGAAACTTAGGACTTTTAACAAACAGGAAGTATGCACGGGATAATTGCTATTTTTTTCTCTATTTTCCTTTTTTTTCTATTTTCCTTTTTTTTATCTATTTTCCTCTTTCTTTTTTGTTTTCCCATTCTTCTTCTTTTTTTCTTTTTTTTTAAAAAAAAAACTAAACACTACGTGAACAGTGCGGAACAGTAGCATGAACAGTGATGAAGAAAAAAAAAAAAACAGGATACACAATTGTAAGGGTGGCAAAGCGGGTCAGCCCGCCCCGCACTTGGCCCGCAAAAATGTGGGGCGGGTTGGCCCGCCCCGCAAAGTTATTGCGGGTTAGAATTCCCGCCCCGCCCCGCATAAGAGCTGACCTGCGGGTTTGCGGGCCAGCTCGCGTTTTTTTAAAAAAATTAAATATTATTTTTTTTACATTTTGTTCTTAAAAAATTGTCAAATTAAACCTATATATTTGTTACTATCAAATCCAAATTTTTTTTTTCTTCCTTTTCAAACATAGTCAAACATCAAAAAATTAAACATTAAGATAAATATCAAATATCACTATTCTTCCACTTCCAAAACATTAAACATACCTAATTCCAAAACATAAACATAAACATTAATTAAAAAACATTAAACATAAACATTATTGACATTCTTCCATTTCAATAACATTGGATGTCGCCTTAAAAGAACTTTCATCCATTTTTTCATAATTATAATCTTCCCCGTCATCTGCATACACTAAAACAATGACATTTTTTTTTCTTGCGGGTTAGCGGGCCAGCCTACCCCGTCCCGCTACTGGCCCGCGCGGGCCGCGGGCTAATGCGGGTTAGCGGGTTGAAAAGGTTAGCCCGCCCCGCGTTTTTTACCTGCGGGCCGTGGGCCAACCCGCATGGCCCGCCCCACTTTGCCATCCCTACACAATTGTATTATCACTCAAACCTTTGCTCTGATTACCAAATGATATGATTCCAAATAGAGTTAACACTGCAAATAGGAATTTAGGGTTAAGGAATGGAATCAATTATGAATAGTAAAAAGGAAAACCTGGGTACAGGGAGGCACCGCAAACAAAGTTTGATAAGCCTAAGGATGATCACCACAAGAATTGGTGGATTCTTGATAAGATCACATGATGTAGGGAAAAACCCTAGTAGAGAAATATTCTCTCTTAAATTGCCAAAATATTCATTCTTATTCTAAATTCCAAAAGTGTATAATACAAATTTAGTTATAGGTCTTGTCTCATTTGTAAGTAAATAAAATGAAAATACAATTCCTATATTCCAAGAAAGGATCATTTGTCCCAGTGGTTAAGTTGATACTTTCTGACTGGTTCTGGGTTCAAATCCTAAGGCCTTTCTAAGCCTTTCTCTTGTCATGGGTCCACCTAAGTCTAAAATGTATTGATAAAGTTCCTCCTCACCATGCCATTAGGCCTGGATTTCCTCATCAACATCACATAGTGATACATGAAACACTAAAAGTCCCGAGGGTGATGATATGGGAAATATCTAGAGAAGACCATGAAATTTTTTTTGCAGATAACAACAACGGATACCTGGATGGCTCCATACAATCGCTACATGGCAGATGGATTGCTTCACTCAGATATAATGCAAGCAAAGATTGTGTTGGAATTGTAGGCCTTAAACAAGAGGGGGGTGAATTGTTTATAAAACATTTTTGCAAACTTTGAAGGTATAGAGAAAGCCAATGAAGAATCAAAGAGAAAGGAATCAAGTTAGCCAAGAAACAAATATGTTTTATTATGTTTCCAGAAATTCAACCGGTTGTTTATGCGATTCAACCAGTTGTTTTTATCAACAGTTAATAAAAACAAGACAAAATAGATTTAAATGAGATTAAGGATAGAAAGAATCACATAGCAGATTTATACTGGTTCACTCTTATACCAAGAGTTACATCTAGTCCCTGGAAATCACTGGGTATTCTACTAAGCAATCAACAACCTAGATTACAAACCACACACCAAAGAGGTGATCTTGAACCCTTCAAGAACACACACCTCCTTTGGAAAACAACACACTACAGATCACAGAACACCCTCTGGATCTGCACACAACACGTTTACAAAATTACAGTATTCAAGAGAGAAAAAGGATTGATCACACCTGATATAGATTTAATTCAAAAGTTACAAAGCAGTCATATTCCAGTCTTAGACAAATCAATCCAAAGCTTGAAGTAAATCTTAGAGAAAACTAATTTGAAAGATTTTAATCTGATATCTAACTACCAAGAGCGTAAAACTAATTATTTAAACTCCAAAAGGCTGTTAAAAACATTTAATGAATGAGCCAAATCAATTTTGAATCAATTAAAACAAATTTACCAAACTTAACAAATTTTTGTTAAGGATATAAGAAAAAAATCGGTTGAAATGTCGAAGCAATCGATTGAATTGGTTTGACAACAAAGTCAACCAATTTCAAGCTTTGTCAAAACCTGTTTCAAAAGCATTAAGTGTAAAACAACCAATTGAAACGATAAAACAACTGGTTGTTTTTCCACTTCTTTGTAAAACACTCTTTTTCAAAAGGATTTGATTTAAACCAACTTTGGATCCTAACTAAGAGTGGATTTACAAATTCAAACTACCCAGAACCCACACACACAAGCAGCAACAAGGCCTTCAAGCAACCCACACAAATTTGGAGACATCAAAGCTCTTGTTCAACAGATTGTTAAAAATAATGGAGGTATGGTATACTTTGCTTGATGGTCATCTCTTTCGGCATGGTTATACCTATCCCCTAATCACCTGTGTGAGTGGCAACCAAATCGAGCGGATATTATCCGAACTGCATGAAGGGATATGTGGCAACCATATCGATGGACGATCTCTTTCTTTGAAAATAATACAGGCTGAATATTACTAGCCTAGGATAAAGGGAGATAACATGATGTATGCCAAGAAGTGTGAGAAATGTCAAAATCATGCAGATTGGCACCACGCACCAGCCGAAGAGTCACACTCCAACTAGCCTGTGGCATTTTCATACCTGGGGGATAGACATCTTGGGTCCTTTGGTTGATGGTCATCTCTTTCAGCACGGTTATACCCATCCCCTTATCACCTGTGTGAGTGGCAACCAAATCGAGCGGATATTATCTATACTGCATGAAGGGATATGTGGCAGTCATATCGATGGACGAGCTCTTTCTTTGAAAATAATACGGGCTGGATATTACTGGCCCAGGATAAAGGAAGATAACATGATGTATGTCAAGAAGTGTGAGCAATGTCAAAATCATGCAGATTGTCATCATGCACCAGCAGAAGAGTCGCACTCCAACTAGCCCGTGGCCTTTTCATACCTGGGGGATAGACATCTTGGTTCCTTTTCGTTTGGCTGTCTGCTGATTAAAATATCTTATCGTAACGGTCGAATTTTTCACTAAGTGGATTGAAGGAGAGCCTATGGCGATGATAACAACTCAGAAGGTCCAAAACTTTGTGTGGAAGAATGTGGTGTGTCGTTTTTGCATCCCTAAACATATGGTATCAGATAATGGACTAAGTTTTGGCATCCACTTTTCTTTCTTTAAGTAATTGCTTTGTCCATCTTCATAATTTCTCTTCTCACTTACTTATTACAATGGAATGACAAAAATAACCTTTTAAAACCCTTACATTTGTTCTAAAACATCAATTCAGAATATATTAAACAACTTCTAGAATACATGTCTATAAACATTTAAAAAAAGTATTCTCTAGAATGAATTTTCCTAATGCAGTGCAAAATATATAATCTAAAATTGATTTTTAATTATACTTAACTATTCATTTCAAAACACCCTTTATGACATATATGACTGCAACATAAAGTTTTGAAAGATGACTATATACCGCCCTCTTTTCTCCAATTCGACACCAATCACCTATGTTGGAGTTGATTTTCAGGTGACCTTCTCTTTTACTCTTATTTTCTCTACATTTTCTTTATCTCTTTTCTAATTTCCCCAATCATTATATAACTAGATACAAATTTCATATTATGAGTTGATCTTGTAAAGTTGGATTAAGTTTAAAGTTTAGTTTTTAATAAATCAATCATAAACAAGCAAAATAGTAATGAAAAGAGAGTAAAATCCACAATTTCTTCATGTTCCTTCTTCATAGTAGCACTAGAAGTTGGAGTCTCTCTTTGTTATTGTCATGACAAGAGGAACAACCTCACCTAGTGACAATGGTGTGGTGCAAGATCTAGCCAAATAAAACTTTTTAGATTTTTTTTAAAAAAATTTCAAGGCAAATTTTTTAAATATCCTTAAATGAAGTATAACCTCACATTTTTAAGTAACTTCTGCACTTACATGCCTCTCTTTTATCACTTCCATTATTCTCTAGTCACAACGTTTAAGAGAACAATTCTATCATTTGAGCGTGTGTGAGAGTTTGTGAGAAGATTCGTTGTGCTCGACCTTCCCCTATGCAAAAATATTTTTTTTTTTGAGTTTTATACTTCAATTTTGTATCTTACTAGTTTTTTTCTGGGTTTTATGACTTTTAAAAAATTAAAAAAAAATTAAACGAACGAAAACACATCCACCACTAGTAAGAACACAACAAAACTTACCTCAACCAACAATGTTCATCACCACTACCAACCATCTTAAAAATGAAAATCAATGCATCATATCCTTCACCATATTTAGAAAAATATTGTTAGAAATAAAAATAAAAATAAAAAAGTGCAGAGTGAGGGTAGGGAGGTGCAGAGATAGTTTGCCACTTCTAAAACAAAATATTTTAAATTGTTTCAGAAACATTATTCGAATATCATTTTTATAACGGTGCGTTTCGTAATAAATAAAGCAAAATAATTAAAGATTAATTTTAAATTAATAATATAATTCAAGAATTCTAGTTATAAAAAGATGTATATGTTTAAGTGTATCATCTTGAAGAGGCGTTTAAACCGTTTCCTATAACAAAGCCCTAGTGTCTTTTTCTTCTGTACTGTCCCGTCATAATTCTCTAGTACACTCTTCTCACACAGTCATGGCGATCATCTCCGATTATCAAGAAGAGGAGGAGCAGAGCAACGCAAGTAACTCTGAACCCTCTGCCTCGTCAAAATCCGAAACTCATTCGTTTACCGCCAATTTTGACACCTCCAACCCTCGAGATTTTCTGCGCAAAGTATTTGATTTCATTGCCCAAACAAGCGATTTCTTCCAAAACGACACCGCCGTGGAAGAGGTTGTGTCTGTGGCGCACGCCGCCAAAGTCAAGGCAGCAGCGGAAACGGCCGAGAAGAAAAAGAAGGAAGTGGAAGCTGCTAAGAAGGAGGCAGCAGCGGCGGAGAAGAAAAATAAGGAAGTAGAAGCCTCCAAGGAGGATGCGGCAGCGGTGGAGAAAAAGAAGGGCCAAGAAAGCGGTTCAATAGGTAAAAGATTAACGCAATTTCAACTTTAATGCTCTGTTAGAAATACATGTGTAATAGGTAAGAGATTAACGCAATTTCTACTTTAATGCTCTGTTAGAAATACACGTGGAATAGGTAAAGAGATTAACACTATTTCAAGTTCAATGTTCTGTTAGAAATACATGTGGAGAAGTTTGTATATGCATTTTCTTGAAATAAATGGTTACACAAGATTATTCCTTTACAGTCCATTCATTATTAGAAACAAGATTTTATAGTTTTTTTTTTTTGTTTTTGTTTTTCTTGCATCTTCTTGTTCAATCTTGAATTACCCATCACAAAAACCACTTGTTCATGGTTTTGCTGTAAACCATTTATTATAAAATTAAATAACACCCTGGTCGATCTTGAATTAGCCTTCACAAACATCACTTATTCATGGTTTCGCTGTAAACCATTTATTATAAAATTAATTAACACATTGTGGGTTATACAGGTAAATAATTATTAAATCAATTTTATTAATTCAAATTCTTACTCTGTTAAAAACATTTCAATTACACTCACAACTGAATTGCATGTTTGAAAGTATACTCCAGATTTTGGTTAACATTGGATGTGTAAAGGGAACGTTTCTAAATGCCAGTCAACATCCCCTTCTTTGTTTCTTTTATGGCACCTTGAAATGATGTGTTATGGTGTGCATTAAGTTATTTATTGTTGTACTGAGGAATCATATATACCAGTGTTCTAGATTAGTGATTTCCTTGCTAGCACACAGCTGACAACTAAAATTATTTTATATATTGTATATTTATTGATTCTTTATTAACTCTTTATTTGAAGTTACATTTTATTTTAATTTTATTGATTGTTTTCAATGGCTGAACAGTACCAAACAACGGTAATGGTCTGGATCTAGACATGTACTCCTGGACGCAAACTCTTGAGGAGGTCAATGTGAGTGTTCCTGTGCCTACTGGAACGAAATCTAGGTTTGTCATATGCGATGTAAAGAAGAACCATCTAAAAGTTGGACTCAAAGGCCAACCACCAATTATTGATGTAAGTTTATGTTAAACTTATTGTCAGGGGATGCGTGCTACATTCATTAAGATTAGTTATTGTTTCAACCTAGATTTGTTATCTTTAGTTTGTGTGTAGTTTTTGTAACGTTTTTGCAGATTATGTTTTTAAATATTTTCAGGGCGAGCTATATGAATCCGTAAAGCCTGATGACTGTTATTGGAGCATAGGTAAAGGATTACTAAATTGTCTCTAGTAAAAATGCTTTTAAGTGATGATAATTATTAGCATCTTTCTGGAGTTTTATATTTTTAAGTCCAATGTTAGAATTCACTTTACATAATCTTTTAGGGCTATGCACGAGCTAGTATTCCAGGTAAAGTAGTTGTGTGTGGTTGAAGTTTATTATTGGAGTAAGAACTAACAGTGTCACTGATTATTTACGAACCAATTTGCAGGGATCAGATTTCATTTTTTTGTTAATTAATTGAGTGAGAATGAATGATCTCTTGCTGTTTCACTCAATTGTTTCACTTCATGTACAAATCTATTTTGCAGAGGATCAGAATACAATTTCTATTCTTTTGACCAAGCATAATCAAATGGACTGGTGGAAATGTGTTGTAAAGGGTGATCCTGAAATTGATACCCAAAAAGTGGAGCCCGAGAACAGCAAACTTGCTGACCTCGATCCTGAAACTCGACAAACTGTAGAAAAAATGATGGTAACGGATTTATTACATGCATTTGAATGACATTGTTTTGGATTTTAGACGTTTTTCTAGTTGGCTTAGTTCTCTTTTATTATATAGTTTGATCAGAGACAGAAGTCTATGGGCCTCCCTAGTAGTGATGAGCTCGAGAAGCAGGAAATCTTGAAGAAATTTATGAGCGAGGTGAACTCCTGATTTTCATATTTTTCTTTCCATCACATGCTCTTCATTGATGAGAGATCTGACATTCAACTGTCATGTGTTTGCAGCATCCAGAGATGGACTTCTCAAGGGCAAAAATATCATAAAATGGTGCTATGATATCGCTGTGCTTCTATTTTTTTGGTCTGATCTCGGATACAGGGTTGTAATTTTGTTGTTGTAATAGTGGTACCAGTGTTTGCTGTTTCATATTTGAACACCATGAACTTTATGATCAAATGTTTTCTTTTATTTGGGCTTCTGAATTGTTTTCAGAGTTCTTGACTTTGTTATGATTAGTTTGGTAGGAAGAAACTGAAAATGAGTATAATGGGTTTTTTGTTAGTAAAGGAAGGAGTAGAAAGATTTTAAAAGTTATGTGGGGTCTACACTTTATAATGAAGAAAAACATGGAAGTCTAAAGTAAAAAATAAGTTGATTATGTTTATAATTATATAAATATGTAGTTTTTATAAAAATTAAAAATAGTTGGATTATGTGTTTAGGGTTCAGGGAATGTATTATTTATATCTATTATTAAAGCAAATTTATTTATTTCCTAGCATATTAGGTGGAGTCACAAAAATCATCTTGACGCTATTTAATGAAGAAAAATATGGAAGTCTGATGTAAAAAAAATACAATATAGTCAATTACATAATGTTATTGTATGTTTTTATTTTTTTTATTTTATTGTATGGTTAGTTACTATGGTTACAAGGGAATATAGAGAAATTTAATAATATTATTTAAAATATTAGTTAAGAATAAAGTGATATTTAGTTCTAGTATTTGAAATATAAGATAACTAACCTTTATAAAATACATTTATTATTGTAAATAAGGAGATTTAACTTGAATGTTTTGGTTGGAAGTAATTTAAATTTGAACTAGAAAATGGTGTTTATTGTTAGGTAACTTTTTTTTTTCCTGAGTTATGAATAATCAAATTCTCAATTAACAAAACTAGAAGAATTTGTTCTTTTACTTCTACTTCGACACTTTATTCAGAAAATTCAACTAGGAAAAGATTAGAAAATTTGATAAACCCTAAACCTTCTAATTCTTACTCCGATGATTTCACTTTCAAGGATTTTAACGTATCCAGAAAGAGAAATATGTATTTAAGTTTAACGTTTAAAAAATAAACTATGTTTTGAAAAAAAATATTAATGTATAGAATTATTTTTTTTATATTAAATAAAAATATATATTTTAATTAAATTATTTGTTTGAAAATTCATGATCTTAAATTTTTATTTCTTATTACTTTAATTATCTTAAATAATATTTTTTTAACGTTAAACTAATCACACTCCAATATAAAAACTAAAAAATAATATTACAAAATGTCAAGATGTAAAATTCAAAAATATAAAATGAGATCATATTTATATAAACTAAAAATAAATTTAATTTTATTTTGATTACATTTTATTATTCTTTTTTATTTTACGACATCTATCATTCTACCGTTTTACTTTGAAAAGAAAAAAAAACATTAACTAGTATCAATTTTACCAACTAAATTGAAAAAATAGCCTACATTATTTTATTGAATAATATTAAATATTAATTGTATATATTTTTTTATTTAAGTCCTTCCCGTACAATATTAATTAAATATGAATTTTAATTCCATACGTTATATTTTATAAATCAACATCTTGACCATAGATTATTTTGATTTATTGTGTTTAATTTGAACAAAGTCTTTTCTACAATAATTTTATGTATTACTAATAACTTTTCAGGTTATCAAAATACTACAAATAATCATTTTTTATCTCGACTCGACTTGACTGGATTATTAAATTTGATGTTTGTGATCAGCCTCAATCCAAATTTGGTAGAATTGTTAAAATTGTTGACTAAGATCAACCTCAACCCCAATTCGGCTAGATTAATAAAATTGATGAGTATGATCAGTCTCAATCCAAGTTCGACTAGATTGTTAAAGTTGTTGACTATGATCAGCCTCAAGCCATACTTGTCTGGATTGATAAAATTACCAATTATGATCAGCCTCAATCCAACTTGGTTGGATTGTTAATATTGTTGACTATGATAAGTCTCAACTGGATTGATAAAATTGTTGACTATGATCAACCTTGACCCTAACTCGACTGGATTGTTAAAATAGTTAACTATGATCAGTCTTGACCCAAACTTGGTTTGATTGTTAAAATTGATGATTATGATCAGCCTCGACCGAATTGTTAAAATTGCTAACTATGACCAATCTCAATCCCAACTCGTCTGGATTGTTAAAATTGTTGACTATGATTATCCTTGACCCTAACCCGATTGGATTGTTAACATTGACAGCTATGATTAGTCTTAACTAGATTGTTAAAATTGTTGATTCTGATAAACTTCGACCCTAACTCAATTGGATTATTAAAATGCTAACTAGAACAAGTTGTTGGCTCAACCGAAACATTGAAAAATCGACCTTGTCGGCGATATCTATAAAATTGACCTTATCAGGTGAGATCTACCAAAAATTGATCTTATCAAGCGGTATCTACAAAAATCAACCTTATCAGGTGATCAACTTTATCAGGTGGTATTTATAAAGACTGACCTTATCAGGCAGTTCCAATTTAGCTCTACTACATTTACTTAAAGTCTAACCCCATGTAACACAAGTAAGTTCATTTTTCTTAACTTAGACAATTGTCGAACCTTAGTTTGTATGGTAATTTGATATATGGACAATCGATAAAGCGTTGAGAGAAAACTAACCTAGACATAAATCGATTAAGCAACTTATGTCATATTGGGCGATTTAATATTTTCATGCACAACCATAAACCAATTAAGAACAACTTATATCATAATTTATTTCCAAGTTTTTCGCTAGATAAACCTCTTCACCTACTTGGCTTGAAGTTGGGGGCGATGTGTACCAGTAGTTAGTCTGATCTCCTATTAAGAGGGAATGTAACTTACCTAAAGTCAGTTATAAGATCTATTAATCATTAACATGTAAATTCAATGAAACTAACCAAAATCTTAGTTATGAATAAAATGATATATACTTGTGGTACTTGAAAACAGTTGAGGAATACACACTTTAAAAATTAGATAATATTAGTTAACTTTCAGAGGATGCCAAACAACTAACTAAGATTTATAAAATATATCTCTCATTATAAACAAGAGAACTCGACGATTATCGTTATAAAAATATGAAGTTATAATTATATATATTTTGCTTAAGGATATCAAATATTTGTTTGTTTTTTGAATATATAAAAAAAAAATTGTCTTACTTCATAAACATAGTTGAACTTAATGTCTACTTAATTTTATATTTTATCTAGAATATTTTAAAATCCATGTTGGGTGGGATGGCTTGGGATCATCTAACCTTATCTATAGTATCATTTCTTTGGTGTTAGACGGTCTATGTTGAATATCATTTTAATTTGATAACAAAATGACAATTATCAATCATCTATTATAAAGGAGATGAATAAAAATTAAGTATAGTCAAAGTCAGTTAACCTCAAGTCATCTCCCAATGAATTCAATTACAATCTCAATAAGACAGACTCCATATATCATTTGCAACAAATGTTAATTAATAAGAATAGTCAATTAAAAAGGGGGTTGTGTAGTTGTTGAACAAAAAATTGAAAAATAAGAGTAAAAACATAAAGGGAGTTGGTTAAGTCCCAAGTACATTCAACAACAAATTCTTTATTAGTTAAAATATGATCAAATTTCCAAATATTATTCATTCAATTTCCAAATAGGATCAAATTTACCAAACATGTGTAGATTTTATTGTAGATTTTGTTTCTTATTATTTTTCCATATACTTAGCTTCCAATCCTCTTAAATTCTTTTGATGTGATTTCGTTTCCTGCTTTGATTCAAAGAATCAACTTGGGCCTTCATTTCTCAGTCTCACTCACATCAACATACTCTTCTATCAAATTTATACACTAGACGTTTCTATCAGATCGTCTAGCTTAAGACGTTCTCAACAAGTTCTTTTTACATATTTTTATCCATTAAACTTGATGTTTGCATTAATGCTTCTTTAGTGAACTCTTAGTAGAGGAGTTGTTGGACCATTTTCTGTAACTAAAAATCCAAGATTAACAATAATAACACTTAAAGTCTAAATAAATCCAATTATATGAATCTTATTTAAAATGGTAGATTTATTCATAATTATAGTCCAAGCAAACTATAATTAGATGTTCTAAGTGTGAGTAAAATTATGTTCACATGTCCATCCAAGGTTAGACATAAACCTGCTTACAACACTCACAACATAAGCTATGTAAGGGTGTGAACAGGCTATAACATACATCACAAAACAAATTAAATTAGCATATGGAAGACCGTCCATATAATATTGTTCCTCCACCATCATAGGAGACTATCACTTGACTTAAAGTGGGAAGCAAGAGGTGTGGAAACTTGTTTTAAGTTTGTCATACCATACATATCAAGGATTTGTTTGAGATAGGTCTTTTAAGACAATTTTAACCATATGTACCTCAGGTTTATTATTGCTTACTATCAAAATATCTTCTTCAAACTATTGAACAAGGTTGCTTTTATGATTTCCAAATCAAGCTTGAAGACTTGAAAAATTTGTTGTTTGTGTGTGCAGTTAGGTACATTTTGAATTGTTAGTTTGCACTTAGTTATGATCCAAGTTCATATGATTCTAAATATCTTTTGAAAGTTTTGTTTTTCAAATTTGTGTTAATTTTAGTTAATTGTTTCGTGTTTTAAATTAGTTGGAAAAACTTTTGTTTAAATTTCGGTGACTACAACAAGTTTTTCAACAAGTTGATTTGTCACGAAAACCGATTGAATTACACTTAGGTTTTTAAAAAGGATTTAAAAATGATTTGTTTTCTTTTGTCTTTTCTGTAAACCAAAAGTAATCAGTTATTTCGATAAATGAATTGGCTTTTTATGTTCAATTTTTAACAGAAAAAAAAATAATCAGTTTGTTTTGAAAATCAATCAAGTGTTTTTAACAGAATTCTGTTATGATTTTCAAACTATTTTTAAATGCGTTTAATATATTTCATTTAATTATCAAACAATTTAACCATTTTTTAAAGTCTATATAAAGATCAGTTTATGATCATTTAAAAAGAAGAAGAGAGTTTTGATAAAAAGGTTTTCAAGAGAAGATCAAAGAGCTTTGTTAATCATTTTTGGAGTCTTGGATCATTGCTTGCGTGTGAAGTAGGAACATCAATTTTCTTTTCTATTGTTTCACAACTTTGTAAAGCCCAGGTGTATTCTAATTCTTTCTTTCAATTTTGTATTGTGTTGTAAAACAGTTTTAGATAGTTGTTCTTGGAAACTGTGGTTTTGGTTGAGAGTGTTATGTGTTCTTAAGGGATTCAAGATCAACACTATTGGTTGTGGTTTGTAATCTGGTTTTGGTTACTTAGTGAATTCTTAGTGGTAAGTTGAGGATTGGATGTAACTTTTGGTTAAGAGTGAACTAGTATATATCTCCCTGTGTGAATCTCTCTTCCCTTACTCTGATAAACTGCTATATAAATTGTTATATGTATTATGCTGCATTAAACAATCAGTTGTTTCGATAAAACAATTGATTTATATTTTTTTATAACTGTTAATCTATTAATTAAACCAGTTGAACAGATAAATCTATTGATTGATTTTACCAATCTTTTCAATTTTCTTCCAGTATTTGCAAAAATCTTGTGAAAACAAATCACCTCCCTCTTGTTTCAGTCATACATTCTAATATAAACAACAACAATATAATGAACAAATTGTCTTCTAGAAAATTGAAATAGACATAAGTATCATATTTCCCACGTTCAAAACCAATTCTAGCAATGGATTCATTAAACCGTCTCTTCCATTTCCTTAAGGATTATTTTAGACCATACAAAGATCTATTAAATTTACAAACATGATCTTCCTTGCCTCATACCCCAAATTAATTTGGTTACTTTATGTAGATGGTTTCATCTAAGTCTCCATCTAAAAATGCAGCCTTAACATGACATCGATCTGTTCTAGCTCAAGCTAAGCTAAAAAACCATGGCTTACAACATCTGTATGGATTTGTTTTCACAATAGGAGAGAAAATATCATTATAATCAATTCCTTCCCTATTTGTAAAACCTCTAGCCACAAATCTCGCCTTGAATTTTTGTTGATTAGTCCCTAGAGCACCATCTTTTTATTTGAAAATCCATCTGCAATTGATCAACCTAGAACCCTTAGGTCTATGAACTAGATTCTAGGTATTGTTCAGATGAAGTGACTTCATCTCTTCATTTATGGCCTCTAGGCACTGGGTTTTCTCCTTACTTGCTAAGGAAGACAATGCACTAGAAGGTTCATTTTCATATACCTCACTAACAACCACTAAGTACAATGCAATTAGTTCTGCATAGCTATACCTTTCTGGAGTTTTAATCATTTCTTGTTTTATTTATGGCAAGTTTGTAATCATCAACACATTTGTCTTCACCACATGTAACAAAACGTTTATCATTTTTAGGAGAATTAGCTAAGTGTCTATCTTCTTTAGATGTATCAAACAGCCTAATGACTTCAGACTCGTCTCGTCTATTGGGCTCCACCTTAATGATAACCTTTTCAGTACCACTACTTCCTCCAGGCTTATATTCATAAACTTTTTAGGTTGTAAGCCATTTTAGTTTCATTGGTGACAACGTCTCTAATGATGATACACTTCTTGAATCCTGAATCAACACATCATATACGATATTCTTTTGGATCTTCTGGATACCCAAGAAACATGCATTTAACAACACGCCCATCCAATTTACCTTTCTTAATGTGAGTATAAGCAACAATTAAAAGATTCTCAAATGATCAAGGTTGGGGGAATGTCCTTGATGGAAAAGGCCCAAGCACAAGCCCACATGCAAGCTCACCAAATGGTAGATTTGGGCCAACCACTGTAATGCTGCTATTGATGGCAAAGAAACATTCTTATACATGTTAAAATGCTATAAGCTCTAGAGTATAGTAGACTTTAATTTCTTGTCAAAATTAGCATAGGAACTTTATTTGTAATTTTTCTTAGAATTAATTTTGGCACCTAAAACACCAACCTAGGTAAACTTAGAGTTTCTAAAAAAAACTTCTAAATTTACAAAGGCCGGTCTAGAAAGCCCATAGAGGGGGTGAACATGCAAACTAGCCACACCCCTCCCATGTGCTTCTTTGGGTGCCATTTTTTAGGAGGGAATTCATTTGAATTTCCCTCCACTTTCGTTTGAATTTCTAGCCCTCTAAACACTATGAATAAGAGGGCTTGGCTCATGTAATGACAAAATTAATCTAATAGTGAATTGCTGCCAATTTTGTGCCAATCTCACTACTTGTCTCCTACCTCTCTAGGATAGACAATTGATCTTAAAACTTTTATTTTACCAAAGTGAGATGGCCTCACCACTCACATGTCATACCTAACCTGCACCTCCAAGGCAACCACATCTTCTAGGAGAGCCTTGACCGTGAGCATCCATAAAGCTTCCACCAATTCGACCAACAATTCTCCAAAGGATTAAGGCACTCTTCCATCAGTCCTGACCAAACTGTTGAACCAAGAGGTGTTCAATGTTTTGAAGAATCCAAATCCTTTGAAGGATGTTGAAGCCTCTGCTTTACTTGGTGTTGCTGTGCTGGTTTAAGATTTGTTCTGGGGTAGTTTAATGTTGTAATCCACCCTTAGATTAAATCTCAAGCAATTACCATCTCAATCTTTATCAAAGTGAAATGTTTTTTAAACTAAGTTGAAACAACCGATTGTTTTGTC
>Ga0123342_1004071_pt1 | contig 22780 bp, 11 predicted proteins | sample Turbeawhitnodule_FD_89960 | JGI IMG/M metagenome (GOLD analysis project Ga0123342, IMG submission 89960) | Root nodule microbial communities of legume samples collected from Mexico - Turtle bean Mexico white nodule | ecosystem: Host-associated > Plants > Roots > Nodule | place: Mexico: Nepantla... | reverse complement strand
AAATAATTAATTATATTTTATATATAATAAATTATAAATATAAAAAATAGTAAAAATAAATATATTTTTTAATAATAAAAAAATAAATTTATATAATAATTATATTAATTACAAAAGAGTAAAAATAAAATAATATTATTATTTAATAGAAAAATAAGTTTTTATTATATATTTATAATTATAAATATTTAAATAATATTTAATTAAAATTTTCTAAATATAAGGATAAATTAGTAAATTTACATTTTTATTAATTAAAAAAATATAATTTCAATCACATCCATCACAAACTTTCATAAACTTTCCTCACACTTTCCACTCTATTTACCTTAATCCAAACACCCTAACTTTTCTTACACTTTCTCTTCAAATCATCTCAAATCAACTCCCTCATTTCCACTCTCTCATCCAAACACAGCCTAAGATTTCTACTCTCACACTATGATGAATATCTATTCTCTCATTTACTCTCTAATCTCACCCAAGAATGATGGAATACAAAGTCTCTCTAGTATCTCACTAGGAACTCTAATCTCACCCAAGAAGGATGAAATACAAAGTCTCTCTAACATCTCACTAGGATTTCTTATCTCACCATTATGGTGATTATCTATTCTCTCATTTCTCTCTATGTTGCTCTTCTCACTTGCTTGTTTTTCTCTTCCTTGGAAGTTCCCTTTATACAGATAATAGATGAAGACTTTTTTATAAAGAGATTAATGCTCATTACATTCTCAAGAGAGAGTTACAATTTCAAAAAACTTTTAGAATGACCATCATTGAATATATTCAATGGAGCAGTTACCAATATTCATTGATCATGGTCTCCCATTAAACTAAGGAGGGATCCCCCCAATTCTCCCCCTTCCTGACTTAATTGAGGGGTATCAATAATTCAGCTCCTCCACAACAATGTTATCAATATTCATTGGTCATGGTCTCCCATTAAATTAAGGAGGGATCCCTAACAATTCTTTCCCTTCTTGACTTACTTATTTGAGGGGTATCTTCAGCTCCCCCACAACAGTTTGTTAGGTTCTTAGCTGAAATTGCATTAGTCATCATGTCAAACTTGTTGTCATCTGTATGAACCTTCTCTAGCTGTAACTTTCATCCTCCAAAGCATTTCGTATTCAATGATAACGATAATCAACGTGTTTTATCCGAGAATGAAATATAGAATTTTTAGCTAGGTGAATTGCACTTTGGTTGTCACAATGGAGAACCTATCTTTTGATATATTTTTTTTTATTAATACATAATTGTAAACCTAAGATTTGAGTCTTGTAATATATTTTTATTGGAGCATGATGATATTTAAGTTATATATCTTATTGGAATTTAACACTTTGTATTATAAAAATTAAAAAAAAAAACTCATTTTCAATTTTAAAAATTAAAGTATGAGTATTTTTAATAATAAAACTATGAGAATATCTTAACAAAAAGATGTGAAGTAAAAATAACATTTTATACTATAATCTTTTAGTAGAAGATAGAAACAAAAAGTGTTGCATCCTTTAAGATAAAAAAATTAGCACTATGGTTTAGAAGCATGATTCTTTGTGTTTGTTGAAAGCTAAAGATGTGACTTGAAGAGGAAGTTTTGTATATAATAATGTAACATGTTTGTTTTTTTTCTATTGTGATGATGTTACCATCCAAATTCAATACCTGCAATATTTTAAAACCAATTTCTAGCAAACGGTAGTTGAAATCTCAAATGTGGCAACAAAGGAAAGGTTGAACTTATAAGAAAATAATGTTGGAAAACTTACTTGTGGCTGCAGCCATGTCAGTAAGGACAAAGAAAAATACAGAAAATGAAGTTGTTGAAAGATAAAGAAAAAGAACACAAAGTTACTATATTACTAAATCCTTTTCATTTGATATATTCTATGAATGACTCTGTTTGGTCCCATTTCCTATTCTTAGACTAAAATGCATCACAAATTCAAAACTAAAAAATGAAAGAAAAATAAAATAAAAGAGCATCAATAATTGAAAAGGGTTACTTTGGTGAATAGTTGCAATCTTTCATTGTGCCGACACTTAGGGTTTCCATTATTATTCATAGAGCAATAATTTGTGGTTTTCATATTCCCACAACAATCAAAATGTTCTTGAAATATACTTGGTAATAAAATTACCTACATACATTATTTTTTTGTATTTAACTGTATTTATGTTTCCATATTCAAAGTAGTATCTCACCATTGTAGTAGTAGGATGCAAGATGGAATTTAAATCAGGTTATATTAAATTTTTAGTATAATAAATTCAATGATAATATATGTATATATAGTAAGAAAATATTAAAATGAATTTATAAGGTAACAAAAATATTTCACTTCACTCATCACAATTCGTATTATATATAACAAAAATACTACAAGTATGAAGAGATCTATTATAGTAGAGTTCATATATGAAAAATATATTTAACCTAAATTTTTATTTTAAGCATTATACACGAAGTTTTATTATATAATTTTTGTTCTATAAGCTAATATTATAATAAAATAAGTAAGTTGCATATTTTAATGATAACCTTATGTAAGAATTGTTAAATAAAATATTATTCTAAAATAAATATCTGCACAATTGTAGGTGAGATACTTATTGAACCGAAAGGAATTTTAATAGACTCAGTTTGATTTAGATTATGTAAATTTAAAAATAAAGCGAATCAATATAAATTAATAAAAGTTATTTGGTTTAATGCATTTTTTTTCAAATTGGATTCAAACTAAATTGTTATTGCGACTTTTATGTTTACTTTTTATTTATTTATTAAGAAAACCGACCTAGTGACTGCACGTTAGGTATAAAATATTTTCAACCATATTGTAAAAATGTTTAAAAACTACTTAATTAAATATTTTGAGGTTCGTGTTGACAAATAGCCTGCAAAAATATAATTAAATGTTTTTCTTTCTTTTATCATTATATTATATAAAGAATACTATTTCCAGTTTTTTTATGTAATTTATTTTGGTAAGTACATCGTCAGAAAATTAAAACTAAAAATAATTTAAATATATGTTCTTTCTTATTTTTTTTACACATTTTTCAAGGATGTGGTGAAGTTCTAAACTTTGACAGGAACCATAATAATTAATACTGAAGAAATTTAAGGTCATAAAGAAAGTATTTATTAATTTTATTAAAAAAATATTTTTTGACTAATATTTTTAGTAACAAAATTTTAATATTTATTATAAAACTTAAATTCGGAACTTTACTATAAGATCGACTTAATGTTTATAGAAGAAAATTTGCATATATAAATAGAAAAACTTATTAAAACCCACTTTTCTACCATGTCTGAATAGAAGAAATGAATATCATAACTTAATAATGACTCAGATTTATCTGCTACAATATAATAAAGTTTAATTAGTTTAAGCAATAAAATAAAATAAAAAATTAATAAACTTTTTGATATTAAAATAGGCGCGTCCGAGTGGCCAACCAAGCATCACATGCTGCACAACCTCACGCGTATAATAATTAATTAATTAATTTACTATTGACAAATCATATTGTATGATTAATTTATTTGTTTTTATAGCAATTATTTCTAATTTTTTACATTGAACTTTAGTGTTAATCCATTTTCTGTAACTATTTTAAGATACATCCTATTATATTGTTTGACTAAAATATTTTATTACTAAAAATGAATAAATGTGGCTATTTGTAAAACTGTGACTACTTAAAAATATTTTCCATTTCATAATCTTGACCATTTTTGCTAAAAAAGGGGATGTTATTATATGATTACGAAATTTTATATGAATTTGTAATATTTTATTTATAATATTTTGTAATAATGGTTACATTAGATTAAGATTGTTTGTAAGAGAAAAAGTTTCCGTTAAGAAATAGTGATAATAGGCTTGGCGAAGAAAGAAGAAAGGTGTACGCTCGTTCACTGTTCTTCTTCTCTCTCTTCCCTTTTCTCCTTTCTCCTCCATTGCTTTGCTCTTCTTCTTTATCTCATCTTCATCTTCTTCCAACACCGTTTCTCTATTTCTCTATACATTCACACCGTGCGTATAATCTATTCAAAGATAAATCGCAGTCTTTCATAACGCGTTTTTTTCTTCTTTTCTTCGCTCAATGTAACTGATTTCTTCCTTAACGCTCAGAGGCTATTTCCAACAAACCCGGAAGAAAAGGGAAAGTGGGTTTTCTTTTCCTCTCGGAAAGTTTCCTTCTTGCTTCCTGTCTCCTCGTTTTCTTCATCTCTGTCTCCAAAGGGTCTCGTTGCTTTTTATTTCCTCTCTCTAGAGAAAAAAATGGTGGCAGTGAGAAACATTGTGCTGTTGTTGCTGTGCATCACTGTTGTTGCTCCGATTGTGCTCTACACTGATCGCCTTGGCACGTTTGAGCCTCCTTCGAGTGAGTTTCAATTGATTTTCTTCCTCTGAATTCGTTTGCTTTGGCTATTTGCTAATGGTTTTGGTTTCTTTGGTTTGGGTTTTATTCGTTATGCAGACAAACAGGAGTTTGTTGAAGATGTTACTGCTTTTGTAAGTGATGTTCTTGAAAAAGATTCTTCAGTTATTTTAGTCAGGGTCAGAGAGATAGAGATCTTTGAGTTTCTGAATCTTGTTTTTTTTTTTTGTGTCAGGCTTTCAGTGCCGCAGACTCTAGCCACTTGAATCTGCTGCCGCAGGTATTGTTAATAGTGCCGTTCTTGTTTTTCTTCTCTTTGGTGTTGAATCTGTGGTGATTTGTTATTTATTGATGAAATATCTCATTTTACAAACAGGAAACTTCAACGACCGTTAAAGAACCTGTTAGGGTTGTGTATACTGAGGAGGATTCTACTAACAGAAGGGATTTCACTCCAGGTATTTTTTTTGGGGCTTCTCTGTTCTTGAGTGAGGTTTTGGGTCCTTTTCCCCTTCTTTTCTGGGTCTTGTATATTTTTTGTCATATCTAATTAATGACATTCACTGTCATGTTGAGCTAGGCTTGCAATTAGTGAAATCAATGGAGCATTTATCTGCCAGGGTGCTGTCAACTACAACCGATGAAGATCAGACTAAAAAGGAGAACCCCATTAAATTGGTTACTGGTGGAATTAGACAAGGAAATCAAGTGGGCGGGTCCTTGGATAAAGGTGCTACTGGTGAAAATGTAAATGGGGAAGCTGCTATTGATGTTGATGACAATGATGGGAAACTTGCTACATCAACCAGCGTTTCTACTCAAGATCCTGAAATTAAGGTCGGTGATAAATTGTGCTTTTGTTGTTTTATATGCTTCTGTGTTCATTTTTTATTTGTATTGCTGCCCCATTCTTTCCGAAGTTATAAATAGTGATAATTGTGTAAGAAAATTCATCTTGGCTTCTGGTCTTGCTGAAAAAGGTTTTGCATATTTATATCCGTAGAGGGTTGCCCATCATCTGTCAAATAAAGTACTTTGTATATTCAGTGCTTCTGATGCCTGAATTTGGTAATCTTATAAAGTGTTTAAGTCTAAGACTGAATAGGTACACTGATGAAAAAGGGTTGTTCATTGCACGAGGCAACATCCTCACTGTTGTGCCAAGGCTCACCCTCTATTATATACGTTGGTAGCTCGACATAATTTCTTCTGAATTTCAAAAAGGAACTGGCAAATTGGTAGTTTGATAAACAGAATTCATGTTAATTTAAATATAGACAGGTTTATGTCTTCATGATTTAGGCATCTGTTTAGATCAGACTGTGTGCATTTGTAGCAGAGGACATGAAACTATTTTTTGCAGGGTCCAATGCAACGCAACCCTGTGCTGCAAATACAATTGCATAGTCATGTCCAATTAGTGCAATTTTGTTTTTACAGTCAATGAAAGGGAACAAGCAAGTTACTAGTATAGTGTTACCTGTCAAGACTCATAATTATATTTTTCCAACTGTTTTTTTTTTTTCAGAAAGTTGCATCATTCTAATTTAGGAAAACCAACCTCAATGCATCTTGAGTTTTTTTTTCACATTTGATGTATCTGTTTTCATGTTGCCAAGCAGGAACAAGCAACAGAAGCTTCTAGGAAAGTCAACCATAAAAGTTCTAGAGTGTCTGAAACCAATAAGCATAATGATCAAACACCATCTGATTATCGAGTAAAGCAGCTAAAAGATCAGCTTATCCAAGCTAAGGTCTTTCTTTCCCTTCCAGTTGTAAAAAGCAATCCTCATCTCACTCGAGAGCTTCGATTACGGGTAAAAGACGTAACACGAACACTTGGGGATGCAAGCAAAGATTCTGATTTACCTAGGAAGTAAGTTCACCCTTAAGAATGCTGTTATCTGCCTTCATGTTTCCCTGTTATGTTATGACTCTCGACCGTGTACTTCCTCTTTAAATTTCTTATGCTACTGGTATAAACATGATGAATATTCTGCTCTAAGCTGCATATGCGTGCTGTCTTAATCTAAATTTGTAATAATGGCAGTGCAAATGAGAGAATGAAAGCGATGGAACAGACACTGATGAAAGGAAAGCAAGCTCAAGATGATTGTGCTGCTGTTGTGAAGAAACTTAGGGCCATGCTCCACTCGACAGAGGAGCAGCTTCACATTCTCAAGAAGCAGACCTTGTTCTTAACACAATTGACAGCAAAAACACTGCCTAAAGGTCTTCATTGTCTTCCCTTGCGTCTTACAACTGAGTATTATAACATGAATTCTTCTCAGCAACAGTTCCCCAATCAAGAGAATATAGAAGACCCTCAGTTATACCATTATGCCATATTTTCGGACAACATATTAGCAACAACTGTTGTTGTGAACTCAACTGTTTCCAATGCTAAGGTAAATTCTTTACACTTTTAGAATACTCTTGACATTCTATTTGCTGCCGAGATCATTGAGAAACGTCGAAGAAATTTGGTCTAACTGTACTGTGGTGTAACTACACTTTATATGGTTTGAGTAATAAAAACTGGTTTCGGTTTCATTTTAGACCCGAGTTTATGAAATAAAGAATTCAAACAAAATAAATAGACTAGAAGTTCTAATATCATTGAAGCCAATGTTACTTATATTTCCTATTGAAAGCAGTTGTTCACATTGATATTATTTTAATGAATTTGCAGGACGCCTCAAAACATGTTTTCCATGTTGTTACTGATAGACTCAATTACGCAGCGATGAGAATGTGGTTTTTGGTGAATCCACCCGGCAAGGCAACCATTCAAGTACAAAACATTGAAGACTTTACATGGTTGAATTCAAGTTACAGTCCTGTTCTTAAGCAGCTGGGTTCTCAATCCATGATTGATTATTACTTCAAGGCTCATCGAGCAACCTCTGATTCAAATCTGAAGTTTCGGAATCCAAAGTATTTATCAATCTTGAACCACCTCCGATTCTATCTGCCTGAGATCTTTCCAAAGCTCAACAAAGTGCTGTTTTTGGATGATGACATAGTTGTGCAGAAGGATCTGACTGATCTGTGGTCGATTGATTTGAAAGGCAATGTAAACGGTGCAGTAGAAACTTGTGGTGAAAGTTTTCACCGATTTGACCGATATCTCAACTTCTCACATCCTCTCATTGCAAAGAATTTTGACCCACATGCTTGCGGGTGGGCATATGGAATGAATATATTTGATTTAGTACAATGGAAAAGGCAAAAAATCACAGAGGTGTACCACAACTGGCAGCATCTGGTATGTAACACTTTGATTTACATTTCAGCGAGTATCCCATGTGATTGACAGTAGCATTAATCATGTTGTATTAGGAACATATATTTTGTCTTTTAAAATTGGTTACTATTTAAGTAAGTCTTAGAAAGAGAGTTTTAAGTCTAACTTAACCTCACAAAACTGACTTGTAATGTGAGATTTGTATTAACTTTAAAAGTGAGATTTGGTCATATTTCTAGCTAATATGGGATCTTTGCATGATGGGCTCATTAAACTTTGTTAGGATAGGCTCTCATATTATTTTATAAAAGTGAAACGACTTATAGGATAATGTTTACACTCGTTTATATATTATAATTTGGTCATATGCCTACTCATTTTGTGTGCTTTGGCTTGTTCCTGATTTGTATTTGGTTTGTGAAAAGTGTGAATATTTCATTATCCATCCATTCAAATTGCATTTACATCTCCATTCTAGTCCATGTTTTTGCAATGTATTGTGTTTCTTACTGATTTTTCTTTTCTAATTAAACTGAATTACAGAATCGTGATAGACAACTATGGAAGTTAGGAACGCTGCCGCCTGGTCTCATAACATTCTGGAAACGTACTTTCCCGCTGAACCGATCTTGGCATGTCTTAGGTCTTGGCTACAACCCCAATGTTGGCCAAAAAGATATCGAGCAGTCTGCTGTTGTACACTATAATGGGAACATGAAACCATGGCTTGAGATAAGTATTCCGAAGTTCCGAAGTTATTGGACAAAGTATGTGGACTACAATCATGTGTATTTGCGAGAATGCAACATAAATCCATAGAGAGAGTGTTCTTTTAGTTGCTTGACCATAGAAGTTTTCTCAGCAAAGTTGAAGTGCACCTTTTAGGTCTACAATTCCATCTCTGTAGAGCTTCAATTTTTTAAAGCTTTACAATTCTTTCTGTATACGTGTTCCCATTTTACATTGGTATTTTTTGGACTCAAAAACCTGCAGAGAATGCTAACTGTACTGTACTTGTAAATGAAATGAAGAGGTTAGTTTTTTTTTCTCTTTTGTGCTTCCTTTTTCAAAACATCTTGTCTTCTAAGTAGTAGTCTTTCTTCCTTTTGTTTGTTATACCTTGTTCAACCTTCAGTAGTTTCTACAACACAATTATGGTTAACTGAAGTTTATGAGCAGTTTGATTTAAGGAAGAAACCGTTGTTTTTACTTACTTCAAAGATGTTACCATGACTTCTGTTTTGTGTTTTAGTTTCTAAATGTTTATATATGAAACAAGAAAAACATTTTGTATTGCTTTCTACTTTCAGTGTATTTTTACACTAACAAGAAACGAAGTGAAAAACAATGTATCATTTTTGGTACTCAAAAACAAAAGTTGTTAGATATAATCATAAGGATTGGCCCACCGACAATATATTTGGTGGGTTGGGTAGTGACTCTTCACTTTTTCAGTATCAGGTTTGAGTTTTATCTTTTTAGGTTGCTGCAAGTAGATCATGGTAGCAAATGGTTTAGAAATGTTGTTGTCATAAAGGGAGGAAGTAGAAGTAGGGTAGAACAGAAAATAAATATATGGTGACTGAAGTGTGCATGCTTATGTATTAATTATGAATATAAGATGGAAGTAGGTTTGAGTGGAGAATGCATGAAAATAACGTTCATGTGCATTACAGCAAAATGTATGGTGGAAGGGCCCCATATTCAGATCTGTTACCCAATAGGACATGCAAAGAAATGATGATAAATCAGCACCATCACAACTTGTATATTTGTTATCACATGGTGGTGGAACCCACTGTTATTCTATGGAGTGTGGTTTCTCGATGTGATCACGTGCACAAACCTATAACCATGACTCACTGTTTCTCACTGTGATGGGCTTTCTTCAGAAAATGATAGTGTGAATGTGAGTCACCATAGCCCAAAACTGAACAACAAATTCCATAATTTAAAAAATTGTGACTTAATTGATAATATGATACTTTGGAGCATTTTAGAGTATGTTAGAATATTTCTTTGTTAAATTTTAAAATTTATTTAAAATATATATTCTTTGAAATTAACGTGAGAATGTTTCATCATCTGAGTTATTCTTCTTGTGTCTCTTTTTCACTTGCATCAGCATATATTGGTTTTATATGGGTGTGATTGGATGTAACGTTTGTGAGTGTTACATTGAAATTGCATAATATAGTACATTTCTGAATTAGATTTTGCTTACACGTCTAACCTAACACACTGTCACGAGTATAGGAAACAGCAAACTTACTTGTACTAATAGAATACCACTTCCCAAAATAAATATTTTTTCATTTTTTTAATTTAAATATTCAAGTATTTTTTAATTAAATTTGACTATTCTGAAAATTTTAAAAACCTTCCAATTTGGCTTTAATAAATCCTGCTAAAATATGTAATGATACTTTATTGACAAAAATAAAAAAAAAACATGAAAAGAAATACAGTGGCTTTTTCATATTATACATATTGTTATTGTAAAAATTATTTTTTATTTTATTTTTTTATTTTATGATAATAAAAAACAATGAATATAATTAAAATCTTGATATAATTAGTATTATATTGAAAAAATAGTCGACAAACTATAAATTAATATATATATATTAATTATTATAATTATATTTTCAATTTTTCATCTTATCCTAGGTAGTTTCTTTTATGTGATGAAACCTAAAAATATTTATTAACAAATAAATATGTATAAAAACATACAAGGAATAAAAATATAAATTAATGTTTACATATAAAAGAGTTGAAAACTCAAATTCCTTTATTAAAATATTAGGTTTCTTCCACTTGAACATATAGAAGAAATTGACTAAAAAACAGACACCTAATACAAATTAAAATGTAATTCCAATGATTAATAAATTTAAAAGTGTTGAAAAACAAAAAGAAGTTTAAAGAAAAAGCTTTTGAAGTTTCAATACTATAAAACCATGTTTTCCCTGTCTATTTTTTTTTTAAAATTCTCCTACAGATCTATTCAATTATTGTAAAATGAATTATTATAAGGACAAGGCCTTAATGGGTGTTTGCCAAATTTGTGTGGTTGATTCTAAATTGTTCATAATCTTGTGCTCAGATATTTCCTCATAACAATAACAATAATTGCTTTGAGATTGCTTTTTTATCTTATTGGTTGCATGAGGTTGTCCCATATGAATATTTAACCTGGATAAACACCTTTTTTGTTTTCATTCTCAACAATCATCAAAAACAAATAAAAAATTCATATTTTTAAATACATAGTTATTTTTTTAATACATATTTTAAAATCTCAGTTTTTTAAAAAAAATTATGAAAATATTTAGTAATTGACAAGAATTCACATATCAACGTAGTACTGATGATCAACATGTGTGTCTGTCAGCACGTGCGGAGTATTTGGCAGCCTACTTTTCGTTTTCTGAGGCATTTCAAAGCATCCATTTCCAGCGACCAAGAAAAGGGTTTGGTGAAAATTTCCAATGGGGCTGGAACAAAGCCAAGGTCTTCGGATGATGCACTCCACAGACGCAATGCGGAGATAACAATTTTGGGTCTCCAGGGCAAGCTCCAAGAAGCAAAGAAGCTGTTCGACCAAATGCCTCAACGAGACGATGTTTCGTACAATTCCATGATCACCGTTTATTTGAAGAACAAGGACCTACTTGGAGCCGAAACAGTGTTCAAAGCAATGCCACGAAAAAACATTGTTGCAGAGTCCGCAATGATTGCTGGGTATGCTAAAGCTGGTCGCTTGGATGATGCTCGTAAGGCGTTCGATAGTATGAGTCATAGGAATGCATTCTCTTGGACTAGTTTGATTTCTGGGTATTTTAGTTATGGAAGAATTGACGAGGCTATGCACTTGTTTGATCAAATGCCTGACAGAAACGTTGTGTCCTGGAGTGCAGTGGTTTCAGGTTTTGCTCGCAATGGGCTGATGGACCATGCTCGAAAGTATTTTGATCTCATGCCTGAAAAGAATATCATAGCTTGGACAGCTATGGTCAAGGCATATCTTGACAATGACTGCTTTGATGAGGCTTATAAGCTCTTCCTTGAAATGCCTGAAAGGAATGTTCGTTCTTGGAACATCATGATCTCGGGTTTTTTAAGGGTCAATAGAGTGAATGAGGCTATAGGTTTATTTGAATCAATGCCGGATAGGAATCATGTTTCGTGGACGGCTATGGTTTCGGGTTTGGCACACAACAAGATGATTGGGCTTGCTAGGAAGTATTTTGATCTCATGCCTCATAAAGATATGGCTGCATGGACTGCAATGATCAGTGCATGTGTTGATGAGGGTCACATGGATGAAGCCCGCGTGATTTTCAACCAGGTGCCGGAGAAGAAAGTTGGAAGTTGGAATACAATGATCGATGGCTACGCAAGGAATGGTGATACAGCAGAAGCCTTATGTCTGTTTGTTGTAATGCTAAGATCTTGCGTTAGACCCAATGAAACCACTATGACTAGCGTAGTAGCTTCCTGTGATGGCATGGTGGAACTCATGCAAGCTCATGCAATGGTTATACGGCTCGGTTTTGAGCACAACACATGGCTTACAAATGCACTTATTACGATGTACTCCAAAAGTGGAGATCTTTGCTCAGCTAGGCTTGTCTTTGAGTTACTAAAGACAAAAGATGTAGTGTCATGGACTGCGATGATAGTAGCTTATTCAAATCATGGACGTGGTCACCATGCCTTGCAGGTATTCGCACGCATGCTAGTATCAGGAATTAAGCCAGATGAGGTCACCTTTGTGGGACTCTTATCTGCTTGTAGCCATGCTGGTCTTGTTAACCAAGGTAGAAGACTGTTTGACTCAATCAAGGGTACTTATAATTTAAATCTTAAGGCTGAGCACTATTCCTGCCTTGTAGACATTCTAAGTAGAGCAGGACTTATGGATGAAGCAATAGATGTAGTGTCTACTGTTCCTCCTTCCAAGAGAGATGAAGCTGTTCTTATGGCTTTGCTTGGTGCGAGCAGGCTTCATGGGGATGTTGCAATGGCAATTTCCATTGGTGAGAAACTATTAGATCTAGATCCATCTAGTTCGGGGGCATATGTACTACTAGCCAATACATACGCTGCAGAGGGTCAGTGGGGTGAATTTGCAAAAGTTAGGAAAAGAATGAAAGAGAGATATCTGAAGAAAATTCCAGGATATAGTCAAATACAGATAAAAGGGAAAAATCATGTATTTGTTGTTGGGGAAAGATCTCATCCCCAGATTGAGGAAATTGACAGATTGTTGCAACAGAATCTTCAACCTTTGATGAGGGAAATGGTTTCTACACCAGAGAACATGTTGCTAGTAGATTAGTTCTCAATTAACTATGTACTAACCAAAGTTACATCTAACATAAAAAAATGTATACTTTATTGTGTTATTATGAAGGCCCCTGCTTAGTTCTTTCAAACTTGGTGTGCTATTTAGCATGATATAAATTATTGATATAAGAACAACAAAACGGGTGAGAATACAGAGTTGACACACAACAGTTAAGTTAAGAAGGTGTTTTATGTTATTGTATTGGAAAGGAGAGCACACATAAGTATAGAGTGAACTGAAAAGGTAAAAAGTGAAATTGTTGCTAACCGTTCAGTTCCAAAGTCCAAATCAAATTCAAATAAGCTAATGATTTACCCTTCTGTTCTAATCATGGGATTTCTAAAAGCTGTGGATATAACTATTTCTTTTTCTTTTATGTAGTGGTACAGATAGGAACGGAAAGATTCAGAAGTGACCGTGAAATCCAGTTGCATTATGATTAATGGACTATGAAAAGTGAGGGCGTCAAACAATTAGAAAATGACAAACTTTGGCCTCTTGTGAGTTGTGAGTCTTGTGACCTGACCTATTAACAACCACCGGGAAATATGGTGCATGTATTAAGGAAAAACTATTCATGACTAAGAAAGAAGATACGGACAGAGACAGCAACATCTTGGAATAAGATTAAAAACATATGCTCAAACTGCACAACCAACAGTTTAATAAAATACTTATTTCTATATAAACCTTATGACATGATTTTTCTTAATCATGTAAAGTGAGTCTTTGCTTCTTCTGTGAGATTATGAAGTTTTCTAACGAGTTTAAGTCTTCTGGTTCGTTAGTCATATTTAAAACCCAGAACTCTTTTTTATGGAGAGTTTTTTTATTAGAACGAACACTAAATTCTTTTTATAACTCAACACATGTTGTCAATTGAATTACCATAAAAGCTTATTGAAACAAGTTGAAAAATTATTTTGATAATTTCAAAAATAAGTTATAGAAGCCATAAGTTATTTTGAAAAGGTTGAAGTAAGTTCCGAATAAGGTCATGTTCCTATAATCCAAGTTCAACTCCCTTATACTTTGACCAGGTCAAACTGAACTATTTGAAGAAGCAATCAAACACATTCGTTCTTTGTAGGCTAGCAAGCAGCAAGTTTTTGCGGACACAAGAAAACTTTCCCCTTTACCTTCTTTTGAGAGGCAAGAGAGGATCACCAATAGCTTTCCCATGTCATTCACAAAAAGAGATTCCCTAAGTTCTCAGTACTGTCATTATTTTCCTTTGGGTGCATCCATCGTTTTCTGGCTCCATTATAAGAACTTGCTTTCAAGAGAAAATATCCAATTTTGATACATTTCTCGTACCCCACAATTAATGAATAAACCTGAATCTGCATTAAAATTAGCACATTCAAGTTTAGTGATTGATTACCACGACAACTCAATACAAGCTCGTTCGTACACATTAAATTTGAATTATTGGTTTTTTGTCATTTGTCTTCTTGTTACATGTCTTGCCTGAAGCATGTGAGTAGGAGCATCATCACTACCTAACCATTCCAAATAACTTGTGGACAGAAAAGAAAATGATAATATTTATACGTGGACGCAAACTTGCTATGCTAATACGTTTCTGCTCGTACTAATAATTTATGTACACGTTTGATTTCTTAGCTGATTGCTTAAATTGTTGTCTAGTGTCTATTACTTAACTCAAAAAATTCCACCTAGTTTGGTGAAGAGCATGATCCAAAGTCCAAACCCTGATAGATTTAGTTTAAGAGCTGCTATAGTTTAATCTATTTTCATATAAACAGACCTCTTGAGGCCACTTTTTTTCTCATCTTACAAGACTCGGCATTATCCACAGTTAGTTTTGAATCTCTAATACAAACTTTATGACTTTAAAAAGGTGAAATGAAGATTCTGAACAAAAAATGAAAAAGGATAGATGGTTGATTCAAAATATTGTTCTCTCTGCTAAAGTGCAAAACTTGATAACACAGGAATCAAAATTTATCTGTCATGGCCTTGAAAGTAAAAAAAAAAAAACAAAACTTTCAATTGAGGTTTGTTCATAAGTACTCACTAGTACTAACAAATTCACTTACATTAAAATGGAATAAGTTATGTCAATGGAAGAAGAGGGAGACATTTGCAATTTAAACATCTCTCAAGGAGTGGAATATATTTTACTTTACTTGGGATGCTTATGTTTCATATTTTTTGAGTGATATGGATACTTTATGGAATTTATCTCATCTGAATATAGAGTACTACAGTAACCTAATATGTAGGTAATATTTTGGGACCCTCTTCTGGTATTTTGGGACAAAAAAAGAAGAGAATTTGGATGGCAAAAAAAGGTAAAAGGAGGAAAGAGACATTTGATTGTCACCTATGGCAGTAGTTCAAAGAAGACCTATTATTCTAACGCGGTTTAATCATCAATGGGACAACTCATCCTTTTTCTGATCAAAGGGAATGGAAAGAAACTAATTAGCAACAACAAGCATGCAAAAGCACAAATGAAACTACACTACAGAATAACCCCTTTTGAGTCCCCCTTCTCTTTTTTCATTCACAGTGTGCTTTATTTTCATCAAATGAATTTTACTTTGCCTTTTTTCATATTGCTATTCAAATAACAAAATTCACAGTTAGCTTAACCATATCAATTAATTATGACTTATTTAATTAAGCACATGAACTAGTCTTGCTTACTCTTCCATGTCTAATCAAGTTCAATTATGATTAGTTAAAACCACATGCACAACCAGTTAATATCTCATAAATGAACAACAACCTGGTTTGAATATGCAGTTAACTTTTTGTCCACAACCAAAATTTCTCATTATGTAATCAAATAGCCAGTGTAGCACACAAAAAATACCATGTCATTGAAACCATCAATCCTAAACTCATCCTATAAAGTGAATCTTAAGACACCCTTAATCCATATAACTACACCAACAAAGAAGGCATTAGATATCTAACCTAAAAAGCTAAACAATAAATATGCATGAGCTATAAAAGAAGAAGAATATAGAAAAAAGGAAAAGGAGAGATATAATGTAGCCCATGTAAGTATATGAAGAAGACAAGTGGAATACAAGCAGTGCAAGAAAAGCATTTTGGAGCCAGCCCATTAGTCTCTCTTGCTTTGACTAGCTTTGCATTGCAAATAAATTGTCCATTTATTTATGTATTTACATCCTAAAAGGAAAAGAAGAAGAACAAAAAGCCAAAGAATGGAATTATGGAAGCTATTGTGGATCAATGCAATGAACCTTTTAAATTCAAATAAAACGGTCATTTTCCCCACCTCTTGGAACCCTTTTGACCCTTCTCTTTTTCTCTCTCATTTTTTTTGTTCTTTTATATTTTCCCCATTTTTTCCTCTCCATTGCACTGCTTTTCAATCCTGCCATCAAATCAGATCTCTGTTTTGACTCTAGTGAGCCAATTCACAAGTTTCATTCTTTTTTCTTTTTTTTTTTTTCTGAAACAAGTTGGTACCAAAGTGATTCTAAGTCGTAGCTAACGCATGCTGAAAAATGGTACCAATATTAAAGATTTACATTGCTGCTACTATGTTTAAAAGGGAGAAAGAAGAATAAGAAAAAAGATGTGTCCCTGAGCTACAAACTGGTGGACCCAATTCCCTGTGGAGAATGTGGGGTGAAGTGCTTTAAATCTAATGGAAACTTGTCATCATTGAACTCATCCCATAAATTGTCATTATGTTTCACAAACGCTCACTACATACACTCTAAATTTAGGGCCATAAAAATGTTTTTTTTCCTCAAAAAGTGCATAAACTTATCACACACTTGATGCACACATAGAATTTTGAAAGCTTGAGTTTTTTTTTTCAATAAACATTGGAAGAAAAAATGGATGAAAATATAAGCGTGGTCCAAGTGGAGGGATCTCACTATTGCTGTAAACAACTAGTATTGGTCAATTAGGTTGAGTGGGATGGCCCCATAATATCATTGTTTTTGTAAAGGGCCAAATTGGTCCTTTTCCTCTCTCCTAATTCCATGCTATTCCATCAATTTCAACACCCTTTTTTTCTTTTTACTAAACTATAGTTTTAAACGCAAGTAACGTTGATGTTTGATGCTATAGTTTGTAGACTAATTAATTAAAATTTGCCTTGGTCTGTTTCCCATGAAAAAAAAGGTTACCCATAGGATCTAAATCTATGCCTTCAAGTGGAAACTGTCAAGCCCAACTTCATTCTTCCTTTCAAAGCAATCAAATTACAATCTTTGACAAGAATACTGTTGTTTCCCCTAAATAGTAAATATGGTTCTCACACTCCTTTTCAACAAGTATCAAATAACTTTTTTTGCATTTTAAATCATTTAAAAACTCACTTTCCTAAATACACATCAACTATTCAACATTATAGAATTTTTTTTTTCTCCATTCAAAAAGTTTTTCAACCCCTGACATTTTTTTCAGTCAGGTTCAACTGTGTTAAAATTAGTACAAACCTAAAAATGCACCCGGGTTATTTTGATTTATGTATATTTGGATTTAAACCTTCATAAAAGAATATAAAAATATTCCACTTGACTACAATAAATTAGGCAGATCCTTCAATTAAAAATATTTTTCAAGAGATTTAATATTTATAAATAAAAAACCTAACTTTATGGATGAAAGCATAAAATGGGAATTGGGGTAGCTTGAGGGTTTGAAGTTGAAGTGAAGAGTGTAAGAGGGTAAAAACAAAAAGGGGTTATTTTTTTTTTATTGGTAAATGTGAATGAGCATAAGCAAATATAATAATGGTGTAGGGGTGGCAGTGCTTAGAAGCGGTTGTGAAATGTAATGTACTTATGTTATATAAGCGTGTGTGTGGTGCTGATGAAGAAAGAACACAACAACAATAATAGTGACTTACAAAAGTAACAGCAGCGACGGCAACAGAAGCTGCTCATTGCTGAATTTTGCAGAGCTCTTTGTCTCCTTTCTTTTCTCTCTCTCATCTGTTCCTCTGCATCACTTGTGGCCTCATCAGAGACACAAACACAAAAAAGCTTCAGAGGGTAACTCTCTAACACTGAAAGCTTTGACAAAAAACAACTGGGCTAGTGAAAAGAAAGGAGAGAATGGGAGAAGGAGGAGGGGGAAGAAGAGGGACTTCAAAGCTGAAAGAAGCAGCAAGGAAGGTGGCTGTGGCAGCAGCATATGCGTGTGGCTCATTCTCAAGGAGAAAGGCTTTGGTGGATCCAGTATCCATTGACACGTCTTGTAGTCTATCTGCCACTGTAAACTCCCACTTTCCCTTTTCTCAACACTATGCATTTCTTTCTTCTTTGGCTGTTTGCATTTTGGGGAAAGATTCAAACTTTATCTGCATTTTGGGATGCACTGCAATTTTGCTAAATTGGTGTCCAATTGGATGGCCCTCTTCATCCATCATCGGTTTTGGGCGTGAAATCTTGGATTTGGGAATGCTCTTTGCTACTTGATTTTTGTGGTTTTCCTTTTGTTTTTCTCTGATAATACTTTTGATGATAGTGGTTGGGGGTGACTTGGATTGTTTATGAATTTGTCGTGGTTATAGATGTCATTATTGTTGTGTGTTTGCAGGCCTCAAATTCCTCATTTGTGTCTCCATCAAGAACAAAAAGTTCCCCAGGGGAGGTAATAGAAGAAACAGATTCTGGTATCACTACCAACATCAACAATGAGCTTCATGGCAAGGTAATTCACGTTTAGTTCCTTAAACCACCACAAGGCTTTTCATTTTTCTAGGTTGGCAAATTAATAAATATTAGCATTGTTGATTCTACAGAGGTAACTTGGAGATTTATTAATATTTTTAATGAATTAATAGGTTTAGGATTAAAGTAACTCTTCCAACTTCTAGCTACTACACATTTTGGTACTCAATTCTTTCATGCGTTTCCTATCTTTGTATTCATTCTATTATTGCTTTGTAACTCTTCGGAATCCAATGAACCTAAAAGTTTGACCTTGTGGAACATTTTTCTTCTTTTTCTTACTTTTTTGTAATTGATGCTTAATCTTTCTTTTTAACTACCCTTTTGCTTTATTATTTTTCTGTGATTTGCCAAATGGCTTTAAAGCATTTATTTTGGTACTGAAATATATAGAACACCGAATGTGGTTAATAGAGAATACTGGCATGTGAATACCTGCACATGGCACATTAGTGAAGCCAAGAATCAATTCATTAAATACAGACCCCACGTTGGGAAGTTTCACCTGCCACTACATGCATGATCATACCTTTTCTTCTATTGTCGTGATAACCTCTCTATTTCATCCAATAGCTTCATAATGAAGGGAATAAACTTTTGTGATGAACACAATCCATTGTCACTTTGAGTGTGGAATGTCATTTTTCATTTACCAAAAGTTTCACTGTATATGTCTCTACTTTAATCCAATGGTAAAAATTGACAAATTTGAAGAAATCATGCATTTGTGTGTGAATATTGGCATGAAACCACCGGAGTGATAAGATTTTACATATGTTATGTATTCTTCAATCATCATCTGGTTTTATCCCAACTATTTTATTTTGGAAAGAGTTTAATTTTGATTCATTATCAGTGTAAAGACTTTTATACATCCACCAACTAGAAAGCATACAAGATATGACTTCTAAAACAATTATTACAAAAGTCAATAGTTTCATCATAAATGCAATCCATATTTTACATTATCATCACAATCTAATCAGTTTCTTCTGAATTGAGTAGAGTGTGATATCACTTTGAAAATATGGGAGTTCTTCTTTTCCCTTGGTACTGTTAGCTTTGAAAATATCGGAGCTATGTATGTTATGTACATTCATCTATACGACTAGAAGCTTGAAAGGGACAAGCAAATACAGCATGGTTTGTTTTGTGTCAGTGTAACATTCATTTTCTTGATTCATTTGTTCCTGAATCAAATCTCACTGTCTGTCTTTCTTGTCAATCTGTAACACGTTTTTCTTGGTCAAAATTATGAGTGTATTCTTGTATTTCTTCCTAGTATTCATGAATGTACTTGTTCCTTCACTGTTCGTTTGACTCACCTGCTTCGTTTTATTTGTTTGCAGAATCTGTGTGCAATTTGTTTAGATCCTCTTAGCTACCACAGCAAGGGCAGCAGTCCAGGTCAAGCTATATTCACTGCTCAGTGCTCTCATGCATTCCATTTTGCCTGCATCTCTTCCAATGTCCGCCATGGAAGTGTCACTTGCCCCATTTGCCGTGCTCATTGGACCCAGCTCCCTCGCAACCTAAACAACAACCTTGGTGGGCCTCTCACTTCTACTAACCAAAGTGATCCCATTCTTCGAATCCTTGATGATTCCATTGCTACCTTCCGTGTTCATCGCCGATCTCTTCTACGCTCTGCGCGCTATGATGATGATGATCCAGTTGAACCTGATGACACACCTGACAGTCCCAAGCTGTGTTTCTCTCTTGTGCCTATTCCACCAAATGCACCAACCAGTTACCATCCAGCTTTGCAAGTGACTAAACATGCCTCATGCCCTTGCCATCTATCACTCCACCCTTTAACTTGCAGCTCCTCGTCACTTGTACAATCTCCACCAATGCAAACACCTTATATCATGTGCCCTTCCTCAAATAGAGCCTATCTCTCTGTGAAACTGACCCATGAACGAGCCACTGACTTGGTCTTGGTGGCTAGTCCAAATGGACCACACCTAAGACTTCTCAAACAAGCAATGGCTCTTGTGGTTTTCTCCCTTAGACAGATAGACCGTTTGGCCATCGTTACATATTCCTCAGCTGCGGCTCGTGTCTTCCCCTTAAGACGCATGACATCCTATGGAAAGCGCACAGCCCTTCAAGTCATTGACCGGTTGTTCTACATGGGGCAAGCTGATCCAGTTGAAGGGTTGAAGAAAGGCATCAAGATACTTGAAGACCGTGTGCACAAGAACCCCGAATCATGTATCCTGCACTTGTCAGATAATCCTACTAGACCATACCATGCAGTAAGCATGGAACTACCATCTACACCAATTCATAGATTTCATGTTGGATTTGGCTTTGGCACTTCTAGTGGATTTGTCATACAAGAGTTTGAGGAGTTCTTGGCCAAGATGTTGGGAGGCATTGTGCGCGAAATCCAGCTGAGAATATGTGGTGCTGGAGAGGAAGTTGGCAGTGGCAGAGTCATAAGGATTGGAGAGATAAGAGGTGGAGAAGAAAGAAGGATTCTGTTAGACCTTGGTGACTGCACTCATGTGTATGTGGAATATAGCTACATTGAAGGTGAAATCGATGAGTGTGTTAGGAGGACAGGAGAAACTGTTGTAGGTGTTGGAGAACATAAAGGTGATGCTTCAGAAGATGGTGAAGAAACAGTGAGGGATATGAGCACAGGTGGTGGTGGTGGTGGTAGGACTAGCAGTGTTGAAAGTTGGGATTTTCATGGCCCTTACATGGCCAGAAGATGGGCCAAGCATTTGCATGGTTATAGACTTTGAAATTACAACTATTGTTTTATGTAGACCAATGCATTTCTGTGAGGCTATTTTGTTCTAGGCCATCCCTGCTGTCTTCAATATTTTTAGCTAGACCTGTAATCGTATACAACTGGAAAAGATTATACAAGAGATTATTTCTTCACACAACCAAGAAAACAAAGATAACAAAGAAAAAACACTGCATATGTAACTTGTTTTTAATGTAGTTTTGTTTTGTTTTGTTTCATTTTAAGTTTGACTTTACTTAAAATCAGTTTAAAGGCAATGATATAAACTAATTAAAGATAAAGGGGAGAGATGTGGTATAAATGGTAAATTCCTACTTAATACTGTCTTGAGTTTTGGGAATGATACTTAGATAAGAAGCACAAATTTGCTGAAAAATTTGCTGAATGATACTCTTATATTTCAAATGGTAGAAAGTTTAAAAAATATCACATTCACATTCCTTCTCACTTTAAGTCTATCAAATGCATACTTAAAGAGAGAATGTGGATTGAGGAGTACCCTTCAAATATCTCCTTCCTTTCATATTTGTGTTGTTTTACAGATAGAGGAGGATAAGAGAAAAACAGAAGAAACAAAAGTTGTAGAATGATATATATCTTATAATTGTGTAGGTGAAATTAACATTACTATATAATAATATATTTAAAAGGAGTTTTGTTTTTATGTGTTAATATAAATGTGTAAACAATTGAAAAGTCGTAATTAAATTAAATTTGTTTAATTAGGTAATTGTGTATTTAAGATATGTATAAATTTTGTGTTAGTTTTTAGTTTTATAAAAGGATGATAGTGGTATTTAAATTAAGGACAAAATTAATATTTTTTTGAATGGTGTAGAAAGTAAAAAGAGTTTGGGTTTTAAGTATGGGTTAGAAACATTAGATGCATAAAAAGGGCAAGCATAGTATTTTGTGGGGTTGCAAATAGAAGTAAGAAAAGTCCTTCTTCTTCTTCTTTCATTTTCATCTTCTTCCTCAAATACAACCATACATGCCTATGTTTGTAATTTATTTATTAATTTTAAGGGAACAGAAACAAAAGGTTTTAACACATCTCACTTCCACAATTTTTTGTAGAAAAAAAATTAATATTTCACTAAAAGCAAAAACCTCAGTATTCTTTATTTTGTACTAATTATTTAACATATGCTTAGTATTTTTTATTTTGTACTAATTTTTTAACATGTCAGTAGGATTATATATTTTCATATATATATATATATATATATATATATATATATATATATATATATATATATATTTTTTTTTTTTGTTTGTATATTATTTTATATATTTTACAAAAAATATATTTT
>Ga0123342_1004070_pt1 | contig 22781 bp, 14 predicted proteins | sample Turbeawhitnodule_FD_89960 | JGI IMG/M metagenome (GOLD analysis project Ga0123342, IMG submission 89960) | Root nodule microbial communities of legume samples collected from Mexico - Turtle bean Mexico white nodule | ecosystem: Host-associated > Plants > Roots > Nodule | place: Mexico: Nepantla... | reverse complement strand
TTATGTTTTTCTTTTATATATATATATATATATATATATATATATATATATATATATATATATGTGTAATTTTTTTATTTTGATTTCTGTAATTATTTATTTTGTTTTAATTTTTATTTTTATTTTGAAGTATGTTTATAAAATATACAATGATAATTAGATTATTTTTTTAAAAAAATAATCTGATAAAATGGTCATTGATAATGGTAATTAAATTTAAAGACGTAAATATTTTTAAAATATTAATACTAAATAAGTTAATTATCAAATTAAAAGTTATTTATATGTAACATGTAAACTGATTTTCATAAATATATTATAAATAATGATATAATTTAAAAAACTAAAAATATTATTTTGAATTTATAAAATAATTATAAGTATACAGAATATTTAAATATTTTTAAAAACTACTTTATAAATACTCTACATATAATATTTAATTTAAAAAGAATCAAGTAAGAAAAAATTTATAAAAATTATTTTGAATTTATAATATAATTATAAGTATAAAGAATATTTAAATATTTGAAAATATCACTTTACAAAATTTACGTATAATATTTAATTTTTTTTAAAATCAGGTAAAAAAAAATTAAAAATACTATTTTGAAATTATAACATAATTATAAGTACAAATATTATTTAAATATTTGAAAATATTACTTTACAGAGTTTAGGTAATATTTAATTTCTTTAAAAAATCAAGTAAATTTTTTTATAAATATTATTTTAAATTTATAAATAATTATAAATGTAAAGAATATTTAAATATTTGAAAATACAAAGAGTTTACTTATAATATTATTTTAGAAATCAAGTAACAAAAAATAGAAATATTATTTTGAATTTATAATATAATTAATATAAGTATAAGAATATTTAAATATTTGAAAATACCACTTTAAAAAATTTACAAATAATATTTAATTTTTAAGTAAGAAAACTTTATAAATATTATTTTGAATTTATAACATAATTATAAGTATAAAAATATTTAAATATTTGAAAATATCAGTTTACAGAATTAAGGTATAATATTTATTTTTTTAAAACATATTAGTAAAAGAAATTTATAAATCTTATTTTGAATTGATAAATAGTTCTTTGTACCAAAAAGAATTGATGATGTAGTTGGTTGGCTTGATATAATAATACATATCACGTGGATGGTGGGAGGCATGAAGCATGTATTTTGTAATAATGTTGAAGTATAAATATTTGAAAATACACAGAATTTATGTATAAAATTTATTTTTTTCTAAAAATTAAGTAAAAAAACTTTATAAATATTATTTTGAATTTATAAAATAATTATAAGTATACTGAATATTTAAATATTTTAAAATACTAATTTATAGATACTCTATATATAATATTTAATTTTTTCTAAAATCAAATAAAAAAATTATAAATATTATTTTAAATTCATAATATAATTATAAATATAAAGAATATTTAAATATTTAAAAGTACCACTTTACAAAGTTTACGTTGAATATTTATTTATTTTTTAAAATCAAGTAAGAAAACTATAAATATTGTTTTGAATTTATAACATAATTATAAGTATAAAGAATATTTAAATATTAAATATCACTTTACAGAGTTTAGTTATAATATTTAATTTTTAAAAATAATCAAGTAAAAAAACTTTATACATATTATTTTGAATTTATAAAATAATTATAAGTATACCACTTTATAGAGTTTATGTATAATATTTTTTTAAATAAAGTAAAAAGTTATAAGTATAAAAAATATATTTTTAGTGAATTATATAATTTAATTTTTATTTTACGTACTATTATTTCTCTAAAATGTGGTTCTTTATACCTAATAGTTAAACTTGTATGATTGTCAAGGATTTGTGATCATGGATAACAATAACCATTGGTCTATTTATTTTGACAATGTTAAAATATCTAACACGAATGACAAGAATCCTGATGTACTTGGTGTCGATTTCACACTAATTCCACAAATATGAGAGCAAATCAATTTACGGACACAAGTAACAACAATTACAATCCTTTGCATGATTGAATATGGATTGAATGTGTTGCGTGTGTTAACCGAAATAAATAATGTTATACCGAAGTTTGTTCCACAAAAAGAGCGTTGTCGACAAGAATTGATGTCGTACTTGGTCCAAAGATGTCGTGACATTATTCGCATGGGTCCAAAGACATCTATTAATTTATCCCAACGAATAAGAGGAACGGGGATGGTTAAAGATGCATTCCAATCTACAACTGAAGAACAAGTGGCTAAATTTTTACACATCATTGGTCATTACATCAAGAATCAAAGTGTTTTGTTCTTCTTTCATCAGTCCAGAGAAACAATGTCTTGCCACTTTCATAATATTTTGAAGGCAATATTGATGTTGCAGGGAGAGTTCTTAATAAAAACTAGCTGGGACCGAGGTTGAAGCTCATATCTTAAAACAACTATCGATTTTTTCCATTCTTTAAGGTATGAATATGAGAAATAGTAGTTAAATATTTAATTCATGTTGTATGCAATGCAAGTTATATATAAATGTAAACTTTTTGTGTATTAGGATTGTTTAGACACTCATGTCCGTGTTAAAGTCCCCCAAACTGATGCTCCTCACGGAAGAAAAGACTGGTCAACACAAAACGTATTTGTTGCTTGCGATTTTGACATGAAATTCACATTTGTTCTTGCCTGGTGGAAAGGAACAATCTCTGATTCCAGGATATTGAAGGATGCGTTTGTACGAAAGGATCCATTGGTCATTCCGAAAGGTTAGTTGAGTGTGTTTTCAAGTGCAATAAATATTCATTTGGTGACATGACTTATAAGTAATAAGTGTTAATGGATGATTGTAGGCAAATACTACCTTGGAGATGCGAGTTTTATGTTCAAAGCCCAAGTTAAAACTCCATATGGCGGAGTTTGATACCATCTAAAAGAGAATTCCTTAAGAGGTCCACAAAATGTCCGTGAGTTGTTTAATCATCGGCATTCCTCACTAAGAAATGTTATCGAAATAACATTTGGTGTCCTCAAGAAGCGATTCTCAATTATCGCTAGTGGAACGGAGCCTCATTACTCTGTGGACAATATGACCGATATTGTTTTAGCATGTTGTATTCTTCATAACTTTCTTTACGGGGTGGATAATGATGACTCTTGTTGGAAGAAGTTGATTGTAACTTGATGCAAGGAGATATAGATGTGTCACACTTGCAAACTCATGAGGATGACTACAAGCTCGGATCACAAATTAGGGATACTATAGCAAATGAAATGTGGACAGGTTATTGTACTAATTAATTTTATGTAACATCCCTGAACTTATATTTATATTCTTGTAAGAACAATTTGTTGGTTTAATATTGACATTCGACCTTTATTAATCTTTATGTATAGAACTATTTATGTTATTGCAAAAGTTTAACTTTTTTTATTAGGTTTTATCATGGATCGTGGAAAGGGTTTTGCTTCAGAGTCATTTGCAAGAATTCGTGAACACAAAAAATGGACTACCGACATGGATTTTCGACTGTTGAATGCCATGATCGATTATGCATCTATGGGTAACCACATTAATAGTAGTTGGACGACGCAGGGTTACACAAACATCTTTAAATCCCTACATCAGAGTGGATTGGTAGGAATTACATAAAATAATGTGAAGAACAGGCAAAAAAGCCTTAAGGATAGATGGCGTGAGATCCATGATCTATTTAGTGAACTGAGTGGTTTCGCTTGGAATCAAAGCTCAAAAATTTTCGAGATTGAGAATGAAGTGTGGGATATGTTGATAAAGGTAACATATTCAACCTGATGTTCACTTATCGCATACATTAACCAATAATTATGAATATATTTATTTTCATTAATGAACAAGCAAAGCCCTCAGCCGCAAAGTAGTGTGTTAATCCCTTCAGGCACTAGAAGTTGATGAAAGACTTATGGGGGCTTGATCGTGCTACTAGCCGCTGTGAGAGAACAATATTACAGTCATTAAGTCGAACTCAGTCTCATCATTTAATGTAGATCTTAATGATCACAATATGGAGTACATCCTGGAGGAGCCGAAATTTGATGCAACCCAATGTGAAACTCTTCGCTCAGCTAACCCTATTGTAAATTCATATAGCCCTGACCCTAATCTGACACCCCCATCGATGTCACCTCAACCATCCCAACCATCAGGTAGTACTTCTTCTTCTAGGGGCTTAAAAAGAAAAGCCCGCATGGTGGACATCATTGATCAGCAATTAGAAAGACTTAACACAAGGTTTGTGGAGATGAACATACACGATGGAAATCTATTGGATAACTGTTATGACTTGCTTTGTGGTCATCCTAATGTGGTAAAACAACTTTTTGACCAGTCTCTCGAGCGACAAATGAGAAAGCTGATGAAGATAGTGACTAAAAAATCCCTAAACTATGTAAAATTTAGTTGTACTTTATTATGCATATGTATTTTTCTTTTTGAATCTGTAATCATATTTATAACACAAACCCCTAAACAAATTAAGGACTTCCATGACTCTTTTGAATGATATATATTTCAATATATCATTCACATGATTTTCCATAACATTATTATTATTAATATTATTTATTTCATGTTTCCTTTATATATACATTTGTAATGTATGTTTAATATTTGTTATGCACAGACTTTATCGATGAATTTTCCTTTAATAAATTAAAATACTGCATTAATATTTATTTCATAAATATTTTTTCCTTTATCAAATTATAACTCCAACACATTATCAAAAATAATCTACTCTTGTATCGAAAATAATCTTTTAATTGCATACAACTATTATTCAAAAATAAATAATCCAAAATTACAGCTTTGTTCTAAATAAAATTTATGACAAATCATAAATATGATCCAAAAAATTTACATAATTTATATTTTTCCGAAGTTAACATAAACATAGTACCGAAAATAATGTTTCAATTGTCAAAAATAATATTTTAATTCAAAACAATTATAATTCACAAATAATCAATCAAATTAATTTTTCAACAATTTTTAAATGCAAGGACAAATGTGTGAAATTACATTTTTCTTAATTAAAAAAATACAATTTCAATCACACCCATCTCATTACTTACAAACTTTCATAAATCTTTCCTACACTTTCCACTATGTTTACCTTATAATCCAAACATTCTAACTTTCTTTAAATCTTCCCTTCAAATCATCTCAAATTCATTCTCTCATTTCCACTCTTTAATCCAAACAAAGCATTAAAGATTTATTTTACCTTTTCTTTTCTGTTACAATAAGAACTTATTTAATCATGAATTCGAATAAAATTTGAGCTAATTTATTGTATTCTCAAAAGGTGTCTAAATTTCAATCAAGAGCCTGCTGCACAGCAAAAGGTGCGGTATCAACTTTTCCTTGATTTCCCAACACCATCTCAACAATCATTTCAGCAGTCCCAAAAGCCTGGAAATTTCTCCATAATCAGAAAACTATTTAAATGTTTGTTCAGATTTCAGAGTGCATGCAAAGTAAATAGGCAATGTTATAATGCTATTTTCTAATGAAAAATATGACAGTTGTTTTCAGCACCCAGAAAATCACTTCCTTAAAACTTTCTCTTCACCAATCTGAAATGTAATTTTAGATTCTTCTTCCAGATTGGTCATTCCGGAAGGTAAAAGAAACATTTGGAAACAGTGCAGGAAGAAATATTCGGAATGCAGATAGAAGCTGTGGAAAAATATTAAGTATCTAAGTGAGAACTCACCAGTGAAAGCCCAGCCCCTTCATGTCCAGCCGCAAGGTATACATTTGACAAACCAGGTACAGGCCCAATCATGGGCTTCCCATCAGGCACTAACAGGGTAAACATTAAGCAAGTAAGGTTTTGAAAATGTAGATAACTATAAATAGCTGCATAAGATAGCAAAGAGATATTGACTCACTGTAAGGTCGTAGTCCTATTCTGACTTTTCTACTAGCACTTAGATCTGAAAGGGAAAGCGTTTTCAATTTGGGAAAGAATTCTCCAACTCGTCTCCAGACGTAACTGACAACAGACTCGTCCAAGTCGGTGTTGAAACCAACAAATTCACGACTACTCCCTTGACGGTGAATAAGATTTTGGTTTTGTACAGCAAGCAAAAAAATGTTAAAATTCAAACACAGAAGAATTTGAATCAAAAGTAAAACTGGATCTATTTCATGAAAAATTGAAAGCTATAAATGAAGGAAATGGAACAACTGTTCAGCCAAGAGATCATGAGCTGTTAGATTAATTATTTAATTTTGTGGTTTAACATTAATCAATTATTAGAAATTATTCTTAAATCATCAACATATTAATTATGGTATTGAACTAATTGATGGACATAGTATTGGGCTTTGTTTTTAGAGTAACTCATGATGGATTGGATCATTCAGTTTTAGTAGATTGTTTAGAGTTCATGTTGTACAGCTATCTTAAGGCAGATTCTCCTGCACTGCACCATATCATTTTTAACTCGCACCCGGACACATAGGAAAAGTCCAATCTACCCTTAATGAATCTGAAAATATCTTAAAATGTGATAGGCACCCAATCTCATGCACCCAACCCTATTCTTCTTCTTCTTCTTGTTCATTTGTGCTTGAAGCAGCAACAGCCACCCTTGGCCACTGTCATCCACCGTCGTCTCCCTTGGTTTCCTTCACCATCAGTGAGCTTCATCATCGCAGCAGCCGCCACCGTCAGCTTCTGAAGTCGGAGAAGGAACCATCGTCGGAGAAAGGTACTCTGTCATGCCTACCGGATATTTTTATCCGTAATTCATTATTGAGTTCCGCACTTTTTTATCCGTAGTTCACTATGCATTCTGGATATTTTTATCCGCAGTTCAAGACTGGATTCTGGATATTTTTATCCGCAGTTGGGCACTTGGCTTCCGGATATTTTTATCCGCAATTGTGGAAGAATGGCCTCTGGATATTTTTATCCGCAAGAGGCATTTGACTTGTGGATAATTTTTTCCGTAGTGTTGTTGTTGTTATGCGGATATGGTTATCCATATTAGTGTTAGGTAGTTTAGGGCACTTGGCTTCTATGGAATTTTTCATTTGTTTTTTTATACTATATGTGTTATAATTTTTTATATATGTTGGATTGAATGTTATTTTGTTATATATGTTGTAAGATGGTGCGGACTAGAGGTGGAGGTAATTCTAGAAGATGGTGCGGACTAAAGCTTCACACAACAATGAACTTCCTCTACCTCACCATATAATATTTTTCAAAGTGAAGAAGACAAGGGCATGATGGGATTTTAAAAAGTTCGTCGGGTGCCAGTCACAACTGATCGGGTGCAGGAAGCAATTGCCCTATCTTAATTATGGTCACCACCCTTAGTCCACCTTAATATGCGGCCTCTTTGGAGTTACCTTAATTGTAACGTGAAGGGTAGTAGTCCACATCAACTAGTGATATGGTTAAGATTTAATATATATATATATATATATATATATATATATATATATATATAAAAGCATGATGCAAACTTCATCCTACAAACCAGTTTTGTGGAGTAGAGCTAAACTAAACCTAAACCTAAAATTGAAAAGCTCCTATCTTATAGGAAATCCTTTCAAAGACAAGATTATTCAATATAAATAGCAGTCAAAACTTAAAAGCAAGATAAGCAATCATCCTATGTATAGATTATTAATATGAGCTTCTCCATTGCACAAATATTATTTACACGGGACATAGAAAAGAAATTTACCAAGAAGAAGATTCCCTGCTGCATCAATACTTGCTACCATTGAAACAGATAAGTCCTTTTCATAATCTGATGATTCTAACCCAGAAATTGTTGGATGGTTGAGATAATCTGCCTCCATCACGCCATGATTCAATGCAAGCAAATTGAAATTTTGAAGCACAAGTAGGTGACCCTTCATACCAAAGAGAGAAACATTGGAAAGTAATATAGGATCAATAAAATAAACTGATCATCAGACATAATTTGATGCATTTGAAAGGAGTTTACTAAAGATAAAACTTTGTTATGTTTGCATGAGCATGTGGTCAACAATAAATAACTAGCTTTATTGTTCCTCCCTAAACAGGATGATCCCGTATCAAGAAGCAAATCATGGAAGGAAAATTCACCACGTACGAAAAAAGAAAGAGTAATAGAAAACATATTGCATGACTAGTTCATACTAAAACACACTTAGCTTTGAAGAAAAAAACTATAATCATACAAAAATAGGACCCAACAGAAGCCCAGTCCAATACTAAGCAAACAATCCAAAAGTGGAAGAGCTACAAGACACGCCAAACAGTGTTGTCACCAAGAAGAATGATGCAACAGTTCATTCAAAGAATGTTGGACTATCCCATGGACTAAAATCTGAACACAACAGAGAAAATACAGACTGGAGAAGCACCAAAATCCTTTTTGAGAAAAAGTTAGTTATAATAATGGAGAGTTTCTGAAATTTATTATAATTCTAGTATCTATCATTTTCAATTTTAGATAATCACAACCTATGACAATGCACCATTTTAAAATGAATTTGATATTATAATTAGTTTTAAACCAAACAACTGCTCAATTTAAAACTAGTTTGTTTTAGGAGACATTTGGGTATCTGATGCCATCTTAGACTAGTTTTAGAAATTGCCAAACACCCCCTTGCTGTGTATTAGTCAAAACAGAATTCTGAATGGCTTGGATGTGTTTGTCTGCATGCCCAAGAATGAAGAAGTGGGAATGAGATTATGTATATATGTGTGAGAGGAATTTCCAAGAAAGAACCCACAATATGGTCACATCTGTGATGTAATGTGACTAGTTAACAGATGGAAAATAAAGTTAGCCTTGTGGAGCCTTTGGTCACAAGGGTTCTCAAGGAATTTCATGCAAAAATTATATAAAATGATATATGACTCATAAGCTTAGGGGATAACATGATATAAATTGTCTATAATAGTCACGCTTTACCATTATAGACATAAAATGACGTACACTGAGATTATATCATTTTCTATTTCTTTTAAGCAGGTTTATATGTATGCTAGACAAAAGTTTCACAATGAATCCAAATCACTTCCTAAGAAAAGTGATGACACTGAATCTACTAGGTTAATGCTTCCTGATAGTTTCTACAGGTGTTCTTGCATTGTTCCAATCCAACATTATTGATTTGCATGATCATCAAGCAGTTGCATACACACTTGTCGTTACACTCACTGACTTGTCACATTGTCTAGGTGCCTCGTTCGAGGTCCTGAATTACAGAGTTATCGTGCATGCATGACAACTTTTCATATGTATGCAAGGGGCTAAATATTCCTATGGTAACTTTAACTGTCATGTCATCATCATGTGAAACAGTGTTGTTTATCAGCATTGTGGATTGTGTTGAATTAGAAAAATAAATTCAAAACTATAAATCAAATTTCTTCAGAGTTCCAAGAAATGGATTGTGTTTTTAAGACAGGAAGTTTAAATTCCTTTGAAAAAAGACTACAGTGTTGCAACACACAACCTAAGTGGTTTCTAAAAATCTCCTTTTTATGTTAGAACTTTTTTTTCAGAAGAGACTATGAGAACAAGAAAGAAAATTCCAAACAGTTACAACTTGAATTCAAATTACAAAGTAAAATGTACTAGAGTGCATCATGGTAAATGACAGTATTTGGAAAAACAATGAATGAATTCCTATATATGCAAAGATTAGATCATCTTCAAGCTGTATATATTCCTATTTGAAGGGTGCATAACTGCATGGATAAACTCACACTAACTTGTCAATTTGGGATTCAATTCGGTTATGAGATATCAGGAAGGAATTGGAATGTAATCATATCGATTCATCCAGATAAAGAAGAAGAGTTCTCTATTGATTCAAATGCTCTACCTACAAGATAGGGATAGAGAAAGAGGAAAAAACCGAGGATTTCACATAGTACTTTTGATCGAAAAATTGATCTATTTTTTTCGTACTTTTCACTCAATGATGAAATGGGTCAGATTCTACAGGACCAAACCTTGTGGGTGTAAGGAATGATGAAAAAAAAGAAAAAAAGAAAGTAAATAAAAATGCAGTAGAAGAATCCTCCTGACTCCAAACGAAAAAATCCAAACTTGATTGAAAATGATCTTTTTGATTATTGAAGAATGGGGCAAAAGGATTGATAGCGAAAGATTTCTTAAACACACCTTTCTGGGCCTTACTGGAACATGTAGTTCCATTCCCCAATTTCTGAACAAGTCCTGTATCAAACAACCAGTCCAACAACCAGCTGCAACTATAACTGCTTTCTTGCTGTATAATGTGTTCTTAAAAGTCTGAACAGCTTTAACCTCCCCATTGCCATCTGACCTGGGATCAAAATGAAAAAAAAAGCATTTAGTCCTCAAAATGTGTTCCCCTACCAGTGTTTTAAGTGCCACAGTCAGTGCAAAGGAAAGGGGAAAAAACTAAACCTTATAAAACATTTCACTGGGTCATTAAAAAATTCTCCATATCTTCCTTCTGATGCAAAATTCCTGTTAGTCTACTCCACACAACAATAAATTTATAATTATAAGTCTGAAGTCATATAGAAGCCTGTGGCAAGTCTTTACTTGAAAGAATAATGCACACATTAAGTTGCAAATGCAAGTAAGAGATATGCAAAATGTAAACATTGATAATTATTTATGAGTTGCATTGCAAGTAGAAGATATGCAAAGAAAAAAAAGAAGAAAGAATACAGAACCTTTTCAATATATTCAACGGTGCGATGAGCATCCAATTGGCAGTCTACAGGTAGAAATGCAGCTGCACTGTCTCGGTCCACCAACAGATCAGGTTCCTCTTTAAACAAATCAGTGCTACTCAGGTACTCCGCTTTCAACCCAGCCTCACAAAGTTGTTTCACCCTCCCTTTTAACATGTCTGACTCTGCATCACTTCTACCAATTAATAGGCTTCCTGCAGATCAAAAGAGGTCACATCAAAGGTTTGGACCTGGGGAAAAGAGGCCTAAAACTTTCATGACTATAAATATCAATTCCACGCCTCCTTCATATTACTGCATACAACACTTATAGAAGACTGCAAGGTTCTGACATGCCTTAACTGCTTCAGGATAATCTCAAAAGCACAAAATTACACAAGTAAGTCTATATTTCAAATATAGAAAACAGAATGATGAAACAAATTATCCTGATCTACAGAATGCTCTCTCGCTTCTTACAAACAAACAACATAATGTTTCTCTTTCAAATGATGATATTTGAAATCAAAAAAGTGCTTTCGGGAAAATATTAAGATATGTAGCAGCATGGCTCCAAAGGGTAAAAGCTAAAGATGCAGGCAGGTGCAAGACCTCTCCCTATAGTCAGACAATCTCCTGGATTGAAGAGGGAATGACCTTGAACAAGTTCCCAGCATACATATCACAAGGGCAATGATACATGCATGCTATCAAACAAAAACAAGTCATCAAAATACTTTCAACAATGCTAAATATAGATGGTTTTTTCATTTGTTGGGAAAATTCTGCAAAACAAGATTAAACAATTGCACACGGATATGAAATTCATAATTATAACAATGTTTATTTATGTTTTTAGTCCCTGAAATTTAGGACTTTCTGATTTTGGTTCGACAAATTTAAAAACGCATTTTTTTAGTCCCTCAAAATTGAAAAATATGCTTTTAGTCCCGAAACACTAAATTTGAGGGGTTAAATATATGTTTAAACCCTAGACTCAACTTTGAACCCTAAACTCTAACTCCTAATTCCAAAATCCTAGAAAACACATTTTAGTCTCTCAAATTTAGTATTTAGGGACTAAACCCATAATTTTTCCATTTTGAAAGACTAAGAAAAGCTTCTTTTTTTCTTAAATTTGGGAGAGCAAGACCATTAAAAATATAATTAAACCTTATAACAAAACCAGACACTCTGTTTAGTTGATCTAACTCCTACAATGTAACATCAGCTCCAATGCCTCATAACTAAAATATGCAAATTATATAAGAAACTTCAAATTGGACAAGCTACATTGGCATGAATCTCTTTCAAATTGCAGTTCAAACATAAATTTATAAAAAGACAGAGTTATTATACCAGATTTTTTCCAACCCAACTCCACCGTAGGATCCAAGCCTTGCTCTTCCAGGCTCTGTGCCAGTGTTGTCCAGAGTTGATGGCTCCTCCATGCAAGATCCCATGTAGCACTTCCAGGGGTTTTGTTTACCATCCATAGATGTCCCTGCCCTGGAAACAACCAGCTCAAATTCCAAATCAAAGGGGGAAAACCCTACAGAAAATTAAAATTCAGCACTCCGTTTTCTAGTTCTGCAATACAAAAAAATAAATAAATAAAATATCGCACTTAATGCATATTTGGATTCGCAATGGACTAGCTAAAATCACATTGAAATCCCAGGTAGCCTCACCTAGTCCCCCACAAAAAAAAAAAGAGACGAATGCAAATGACTTAGTGCATGTTTGGATTCATGTTGCTATATAAACTTATATTTGGTTTCACAATGGATTGTCTAAAATCACATTGAAATACCAAATAAGGTGACAGGTCACATGTTTAGTCTCAATGAGAGATTGATTCCAGGTCCAAAACTGATTTGGAATTGAAGCAGCTTTAAATAACTTCTTTTGGATAAAATATTTTATACTGAATTTACCTATTAATTGCATTTAGAACAAAAACATCAAAGTATGAAAATCTTGCGAGCACAGAGAGTGAGAGATATACCTGCGCCAGTGGCACCAGAACAAGGGAGAGCTTTGTCGACTATGGCGACAGAAAGATCGGAAGAAAGGAGGAAGTGACGAGCGATGGTTAAGCCAATGACGCCAGCCCCCACTATGACGACGTCGTATGCGTGAGACGAAGAAGAACAAGAAACAGAGAATGGAGTCTTACTGGGCGTGGTTTTGTTTTTCCAAGAACGAACGGAAGAGAGGGTGAAGTTGTGGTTGTGAAGAAGGTTCGGATTTGGAAGATTTGGATTTGGGTTGGGAAGAAATGCAGAGAGTGAAGTTGTCATTCTGTTGAATGAGTTTCTTGGACAAAAGGTTTTTCAACTTCTGCAAACACCAAATAACAATCATCCTTTTATGTATCTAGTGTTCTTGGATGCACCATAAAATATAAACTACTTCTTCCTGACTATATATGCATAATTAAAGTGCAACTAGTGGGTTTGAAAATGAATATGAATATACAAGTTCCAACCAATACATGATAAAAGTCAAAGTTACTATCCATGTGTACATTGGACTTTAAGTCTAATTCAACTTCATAAAACCGGCTTATAAGGTGAGGTTTGCACTCACTTATATACTATAAAATGTTCTAATATCTAGTCGACGTGAGATCTCCTACACACCCTCCTCACGCCAAGAGTGATAGTTTGTGCGCGAGATAACATATTATGGATTATTCGATAACAGTCTAATAGCGGGTGACCTGATAAGCTCAATAAACATTCGATAGGATAGGCTCGAAAATGACTATGATACCATATCCTTTAATATCCCCACAATCTGGGGAGCAAATATTTTTTGAGACCCAGCTTGAAACAAATACTCTTAAAAGATTTGGGACTTACACTACAAGAAAATCATGAAATAAAAACTAATTTTAAAGACAAAAAATAATTAGTTGTTATAGTGACTAAATTAGAGATCATTTTAGGAACTAAATAAATTTTTGGTTTCTAAATTAGTTTCTATTATTGTTAAATGGTTTTTAAATTGGTATCTAATTAGCAACCAATATTTTTGCTACCAAATTTAGAATCTAAATAATTGGTTGTTAAAACCTTGGTAACTAATTAGATATCAATTTAGAAACTATTTAAAAATAATAGAAAGTAATTTATAAACCATTTTTTTTTCTAAAATGGTCTTTAATTTAGTTACTATTGCAACTAATTATTTTGGTCTCTAAAATTTGGTTTCTATTTGATGATTTTTTTGTAGTGTTAAAGCTTTCGTATAAATGTGAGTCAGTTGTTCTGTGGTGGAAATGGAAAGCAAATGGATGAGACCCTTCTTTAATTTTTCTCTAACAACGTGACAATCTATTTCTATATGTTTCGTATGCTTGTGAAACACTGAATTTGCTGCAATGTATCTTGCTGAGTCATTGTCATAATATAAAAGAGTTGGTTGCTCAAAAGGAACTTTGAAATCTTGAAGGAGATAAGTTAGTCATTGAATTTCACATGTAACAGTGGTCATTGCCCTGTATTCAGCTTCACAAGAACTCTTTGATATTCTTCCTTGCTTCTTTGATTTCCAAGATATAAGAGAATTCCCAAGATACACACTAAAATCAGTCACTAATTGTCTTGAATCACTGCAGTGCCCCAATCACTATCACAAAAGGCTTTGAGATGAGCAGAAGTGTCGGAAGAGAAAAATAAACCAAGACTTGAAGCTCCTTTAATATATCTGAGAATTCTAATTGTTGCAATATAGTGAGCAATTGTAGGCATAGCAAGAAACTAAGAAAGTTGTTGATGGATTGTGCCTTCATGACCGAATTGATTTGTTGAATTTTTGGAGGATTTACGGAAGCTTCAATGGAGGAGGCGTGCAAGGAGGCTCACATGGAGCTTGTGGTTTCCTTGGAGGTGCATGCTAAGTATGGAGAGTGATAGGTGAGGCCTAATCACTTGAGCTAGGTGGAGAGTTGAAGACTAAAGTGTATATCCTAAAGAGGCAAGACAAGAGTGAGAATTAGCTCAATATTTTAGCAACAATTTCACTCATTCATTAATCTTCAAAATACATGAACCAAACACCTTTTTAAATAGCATGAGAGGGTCGGATTTGAACAAGTAGAAAGGGTGGGAAAATTCAAATGAAATGGGTTTGAATTTGGCGCCTAAAATGAGCTCACATGGAAGGAGTGGCATGGTGTGTAACATGTGCTCATTTTTAGGTCTAATGGGTCGGCCTAGGTTAATTAGGAGTTTTCTAGAAACCCTAATTTAACCTAGGTTGGTCTTTAGATGCTTAATCCAACCCTAATTACAATTAAAGAAAAATACAAGTAAAATTTCTATTCTATTTTGACAAGAAAATAAATTCTACTCTACACTAGATTTATGGCTTCTTTGAACATATATTGAGAGGTTTCTCTGCCATCAGTAGTTGTATCCCAGTCCTCTTGAATCTTTTTTGCCATAGCTCTAGTAGTTGGCCCTGATCTTCTATTTGTTGGGTTTGTACTTGGGCTTGTGTTTGGGCCTCTTCCATCATTCCCTCCCTCTTGAAGAGGATTTGTCCTCAAATCCAATGCTTCTGCCTCTTCATCTTCACTACCTATAAAAGGGGTTAAATCCATAACTTTGAAAGTAGTATGTACTCCATATTCTTCAGGCAAGTCTATTTGATATGCATTATTATTGATTCTTTTGAGGACTTGGAAAGGACCATCTCCTCGGGGACTAAGTTTGGGTTCCCTCTTAGTAGAGAATCTATCCTTCCTAAGGTGAAGCCAAACCCAATCTCCTTCCTCAAAAATTATCTCCCTCTTCCCCCTTATTGTTATGTTTCAAGTATTTCTTTGTTTGTTGTTGTATTTGATCCTTAATCCTCTCATGCATTTTTTTAACAAATTCAGCCTTTGTTACTCCTTCCTTATGCACAATTTCTTGTGGATTAGGTAGAGGTATCAAATCCAAAGGAGTAAGAGAATTGAATCCATACACATCTTCAAATGGAGAAATATCAGTAGTTTTATGAACTACCCTATTATATGCAAATTCAATATGGGGAAGGTACTCATCCCTAGATTTGTGGTTGCCTCTCATGATTGTCCTAAGCATAGTAGAAAGAGATCTATTTTTAACTTTATTTTGACCATTCATTTGAGGATGACAAGAAGTTGAAAATTTCAACTTAGTTCCAAGCTTTTCCCAAAGAGTCTTCCAACAATGCTCTACAAATTTTGGATCTTTATCCGAAACTATGTTTTTAGGTAAACCATGAAGTCTTACCACTTCTCTAAAGAAGAGCCTAGAGATATTGTTAGCATCATCCACTTTATGGCAAGAAATAAAATGTACCATCTTGCTAAACCTATCCATAACCACAAAAATGGAATCAAAACCTCTTGCTGTCCTAGGAAGTCCTAATATAAAATCCATGCTTATGCCTTCCCATAGAGCACTTGCAAAAGGAGTATAGAGTGTTGAAGATGGATGTGGCTCCTTCAAGTCAATGTGTTTGATGTAGCAAAAAGTGTGTTTTGCTTTGAGTATTGTCTTTGTAATTGGGTGGTCTTGTGTATAGGTTAGAGTGTGTTTAAAGTGAGCTTTTTGCATCGTGACCCACCTCTTAACCCTTGTCAAGGTGATAAGATCAAGCATAGCGTTTTCTAAAATGTTTTTCTCGTGTTTTTCCAAAATATGTTTTACTGCATAAAAAAATGAATCTGTTATTTCTCAAATGAATAGATTCTTTTATAAATTGATGCCTTGTTCTTTAAAAGTTTTTTTATAACTTTGTTTTGTGCATCAAGTATCTTGGCTTAGCCTTTTATGCTATCAAAACGACTGAGTTGCATCTGTTTAAAATCTCTTTTAGAAAATAAATCTATTCATATGCTGTCTATTAAAATCACATAATACCTTAAAATCAGATAATTCTTTGCTCTCTGTTAAAATCACTTAATACCTTAAAATCAGATAACTGAAATACTATCTTGATGAAGTAAGCAGAAAAATAAATCTGTTCTTTCCAAAATAAATCAATTCTTTTCCTATATTTTGTAAAAAGACTGAATTTGTGTGAAATTTTTAAAAGCTCAATTCACCCCCCTCTTGAACTTTGACAGTATTGAAACAATTGGTATCAAGAGCTAGGACTTGTATTTTACTCAAGTTTGTGTGCAATAGGTCTGAGTTTAAAGTGCTTTTTGCTGAGGGTTCGTCTATTAATAGACCCCCTATGTTTAGTGGAATGAATTATGCTTTCTGGAAAATAAGGATTAAAATATTCATGGAATCTATTGACTCTTGTATTTGAGAAGCTGTGGTCCATGGACCTTTTGTGCCAATGCAGGTTGTTAAAGATGAAACAGTGGTGAAACCAAGATCTGAATGGAATGAGAGTGAAAAGAAAAAGGCTCAATATGACCTAGTAGCTAAGAACATCATAACTTTTGCATTGACAATGGATGAATTCTTCATAATATCTCAGTGCAATTCGACTAAGGAAATGTGGAAAGTTTTGGAAGTAACTCATGAAGGCACGAATGCTGTGAAGAGATCAAGAAAACATTCACTCATTCAAGAATATGAACTTTTCAGGATGCAACCTGGAGAAAACATTGATGATGTACATAAGAGGTTTACCCACATTGTAAACCAAGGTGTTTGACAAAGAAGAGCTCAATATAAAGGTGTTGAAGTGTCTTGAAAGGAGCTGACAACCCAAAGTGATTGTTATATCAGAAAGCAGAGATCTGTCAAAGTTGTCCACTGCTGCACTATTTGGAAAATTAATGGAGCATGAGCTAGAGCTCAAAAGGCTTAAAGAGCAAGAGACAGTGGAGAGAAAAACTAAAGTACTTGCATTGAAAAAAAGTGTACATAATGATAACAGTGAGGAAGAAGAGAATGTTGAACATGATGAAACATTAAGTCTACTTACAAAAAGGTTCAGCCGATTTCTAAAGAAGAAAGGCAGAGATAGGACTTAGCAAAAAAGGAGGTATCCTAAACCAAATGAATCTAATCCTTCTAACTATACTTGCTTTGGTTGTGGTAAAATAGGTCACATAAAGATGGATTGTCCAAACAATCAAACAAAAGAAAAACCATCCAGCAAGAAGTTTGAAAGAGAATGAAGTGTCTTCAACAAGCAGCTTCTCAACAGAAAGTGAAGAAACAAACCTGTGTTTCATGATGAAAGATGAAGGATCAATATCTGATTCGATTAGTGATTTCTCTATGGAATCTGACAATTATGATCAATTGCTAGTTTCCTTCAAAGAAACTCATAATGAGGCAAATAGGCTGGCTGTTATAGGTACTAAATTGCAAAATGAAAATAATGTTCTTGCACCTAAGGTAAAATCTCTTGAGGAGGAACTGCATAAAGTTAAAACTAATCTTGTAAACCTTGAATTGAATTGTTTGCATGCTTCAATAAAGACTTGTGAAAACTGTAAAAAGCTGGAAAAACAAGTTGAGTATTTGTTGAAAATATTATCTAATTTCACTAAGGAAAGAGATAATCTTAAGACTCTTTTAGGGTCACAAAATGTTGGTTTCAACAAAAATGGAATTGGTTATAATCCTGGAAAAGAAAACAATGTTAAAAAGTTGTCAAGTTTCTTTGTTCCTTCAAAAACTAGTTTTTCCTCTTTCAACAGTGGTAAAAAGGTATATCCTGTTACTTGTTTTTATTGTATGAAATCTGGACATATTTCTAGAACATGCATTGCTAGAAAATACCTTGTTCCTAAAAGCTTGGCCAAATGGCTTCCAAAGGAAAGGTATTAATCACTGTGGGGCCCTAGACTAAAAGGGGCACCATGTGTATTATTTTTGTTTTGTTTTGCAGAAAAGCAGCAAGAGAAACCAATGGTATTTGGACAGTGGATGTTCAAAGCATATTATTGGTGACCTAACTAAGTTCACTAGTCTAAAACTCAAGGCAGAGGGACATGTCACTTATGTGAGACAATGACTTTTATTTCTCAAGTGGAGCCTAAGAATTTGGATGAAGCTCTAAGGGATAGCCACTGGATTCTGGCTATGCAGGAAGAACTGAATCAGTTTGCCCTTAATGAGGTATGGTCACTTATTCCAAGAACACCTGAAATGAACATCATTGGAACAAAGTGGATATATAGAAATAAGATGGATGAGCATGGAGTGGTCACCAGGAATAAAGCTAGACTTGTGGCTAAAGGATATAACTAAGAAGATGGAATAGATTATTATGAAACTTATGCACCAGTGGCTAGACTTGAAGTTGTTAGACTTCTTCTTGCTTTCTCATGCATAAAAGGTTTCAAACTTTTTCAAATGGATGTGAAAAACGCCTCCTTGAATGGATATATCAATGAAGAAGTATTTGTTTCACAGCCCCCAGGTTTTGAAGACCATCAACATCCAGAACATGTATTCAAACTCAAGAAAGCACTCTATGGACTTAAGCAAGCCCCTAGACAATGGTATGAAAGACTGAGTGTTTTTCTAACTTCACAAGGGTATGATAGAGGCACATATGATAAAACATTGTTCATTAAGAGAAAAGAGGAAGACATAATTCTGGTTCAAATTTATGTGGATGATATCATATTCGGATCAACCAATGAAGAATTGTGTGAGGCCTTTGTGGAATTATGAAGAGTGAGTTTGAAATGTCCATGATGGGTGAACTGAATTACTTTCTAGGTTTGCAGGTCAAACAACTCAAGGATGGAATATTCTTAAATTAGGCCAAGTATTGCAAGGACTTGTTAAGAAAATTTGGAATGGATAAGTGCAAATCAATCAGCACACCATTCTCAACTAGCTCCAGCAGACCTGGCATAATGTTTGTTGTATGCATGTGTGCTCGTTTTCAATCTGCTCCAAAAGAATTACATTTCAATGCAGGCAAAAGGATTCTGAAATATCTACAAGGAACAAAAGATGTTGGCTTGTGGTATCCAGGTTATGTTTCACTAAGTCTAACGTGGGACCCAGCTTACTTGGCCCCATCATTACTAGCAGTCAACGACACCCGAGGACTGGTCGGTACAACTAATCTTCAAAATACATGAACCAAGCACCTATTTATATAGCATGAGAGGGTCGAATTTGAACAAGTAGAAATGATGGGAAAATTCAAATGAAATGGGTTTGAATTTGGCGCCTAAAATGAGCTCACATGGAAGGTGTGACATGGTATGTAACATATGCTCATTTTTAGATCTAATGGGTCAGCCTAGGTTAATTAGAAGTTTTCTAGAAACACTAATTTAACCTAGGTTGGTCTTTAGATGCATAATCCAACCCTAATTACAATTAAAGAAAAATACAAGTAAAATTCTTATTCTATTTTGACAAGAAAATAAATTCTACTCTACACTAGATTTATGGCATCTTTGAACATATATTGGGAGGTTTCTATCCCATCAGTTGTAACATCCCTAATTTTTACCCATATATATAATAAAATAAAAGTAAAACAAACACTATCTACTTAACATATGAATATATATAACTATCTCTAATTGTATCTAAAAAAATATATCCCTTTTCATAGGGATTTTAATATATACATCAAAAGTTTTAAAAACAAACAGAGCATTCAAATTTAAACTATCACATCCTCCAGCTGCTCACTTAGGAGCTCTATTTCCTGCAATCTCATCTGCTCCCGTGTACAACACGATCATCACAGATAAAGAAACAAACACAAACAAATAACAGGGTAAGCTAGTTATAACAAAATTTTCTATAATTCATAAATTCTCATAAAATTTTTCAAACATTTCACATAACCATCAAGTGTCTATCCAAGAAATTCACAACTCATCTTTCTCATGTCAGACTTCTATTGACTCACAAAACATATACACTTGACTCTACTTCCGGAAGACTCGTGTATTGAAATTAGAATCCTGAGACTTGCACCTGTCATACTACACGTTGTGAATCCACACAGCCATGCACATAAACATCTCAATATCTCATAATCTCGTATGATAGGGTAAATTCATATGACCTGAAAGACCAGATTATATTTCAAACCCTAGACAAATTCATATGAACCTCCATCGACTCTCACCAACTAAATAATTTCATCTATGTGATTTCATTATATCAGTAGAGTCAGGATGTCTCATTATGGGCCTAACAGAACAATACACCCTAACAACAATCTCAACACGGTATTTCCTTTCCTGAAAATACTATGTCTTGATCACATTTTCACATCATTCCATATCTCATTTAACACATCAATGCACCATTCAATCATATCATATTTTAAACCTTTCTAAACAATTCAAATATATCTCAAAATTTACTTAAACACACATAACCAAGTTCCAAATATATGCTCTCTAAATCAATCATCTTCTAAAATCAAACAACCACTTTTCATCAAACATCTCTTTTAAGTAATTCAACAAAATATTCAAAAATAGTTTAACTCATTTATATTATCATTCAAATACTTTCAATTCTCAATCACAAACACCTTCAACAACTTATTCATCTTAAAATCAATATAAAATATTCAAAATTAACTATTTGAGTCAATATATTACTTTACTCTTCAAAAGAGATAATCACACAAGCAAAAACAATTGAAATTGGTGATCATGTCACCCCCACATCCACAATCTTTTAACCTAGGGTTTTATTTAAAAATATAAATAAAACTAGCTTCCCTTACCTGGACTTAAGCAGATGCTCACTAAGAGCTCCAACCCGCCAAAAGCTTAAGGATAACCTAACATACACCACAAAGTCCTGATCACAAATATAACTATATCACTAGGACCCTAATCTAACAGAGACTAATTCTGAAGATAAAAACCTCACATGCAAACTTAAACTAAAAGGCAACCTTAACCAGATCAAAACTAACTCAAAAGAAAATGAACCAAGAATGAACTTACTTTATCTGGGATTTTGATCGGGCAATCTCGTAGAGTTCACTATCAAGAGTCCAATGACAGACTCTGATCATCAAACTGATGAGCGAGGAAGTCATAATCTTAGAGAGAAGGGAGAGGAAAGGAAAAAGGGAACGAAAATGAACTTACTCTATCAAAGATTATGATCGGCCAGTCTTGTAGATCTCGCTGCCAGGAGTCTAATAGTGGACTCCGATCGTCAACCTGATGAGCGAGGAGGTCAGAATCTTAGAGAGAAAGGAGAGGAAAGGAAAAAGAAACTTCTAGAGAAATGGTGGTTCTTTTAAAATGAAACTTGAATAACTAAATTTCTATTTATATAGCTTTTTCCCTTTTAATAATAAAATATTAAGGTGTCATTTTAATTGTACCATTTTTACTCTTTTCTCGGTCCTTACATCAGTAACTGTATCGCAGTCCTCTTGAATCTTCTTTGTCATAACTCTAGTAGTTGGCCCTGATCTTCTATTTGTTGGGCTTGTACTTGGGCTTATGTTTGGGCTTCTTCCATCTCTTGTTACACAAAAAATGTTATGTCAGGTCGGTATTAGTGAGATACATAAGTCTTTCAATCAATCTTTTGTAGGCTTGAATATATGTGAAAGGAACACTTCCAGTAGAAGACAATTTTTCATGATTATCAATAGGAGTGAGTGCAGGTTTATAGGCTAAAAGACCTGCATCTGTTAACAATTCTAATGCATATTTCCTTTGATTCACCATTATTCCTTTCTTACTTCTTGCTATTTCTAGACCAAGAAAATATCTTAAATCCCCAAGATCCTTAATTTTGAATGTCTGATTCAAGGCTTGTTGAATTCGAGCAATCTCTTCTTTATCATTTCCTGACAATATTTTACCATCCACATACACCAATAATGTTATAAAAGATCCTTCACAAGAATTAATGAACAAGGAATGATCATTCATCATTGAGTATATCTCATAGAAAGCAAAAATGATGACAGTTTGACAAACCACTCTCTGCTAGCTTGCTTAAAGCCATATAAAGCCTTTTTTAGTTTACAAACTTTTCTTGGTGGAATAGAAGTCAATCCAGGAGGAGCAACCATGTATACATCTTCTTTCAAATCTCCATGTAAAAAGGCATTGTTTATGTCTAA
>Ga0123342_1004069_pt1 | contig 22783 bp, 16 predicted proteins | sample Turbeawhitnodule_FD_89960 | JGI IMG/M metagenome (GOLD analysis project Ga0123342, IMG submission 89960) | Root nodule microbial communities of legume samples collected from Mexico - Turtle bean Mexico white nodule | ecosystem: Host-associated > Plants > Roots > Nodule | place: Mexico: Nepantla... | reverse complement strand
TTATTGTAAAAAATTTTTATATTTTAATATTATATATATATATATATATATATATATATATATATATATATATATATATACATATATAGAGAGAGAGAGAGGGAGAGAGAGAGAGAGAGAGAATCTATTTTTATGATTTAAAAATAATTTTAAAATTTATTTAAACTTTTGTTTATAGTGTGCGTGTGTGTTGAAGACGATATGATAGCACATTAGTACTAAATATTAAACTAAATATATGAGTAATTCATAAAAAATTTCTTGATTTATTTGAGATAATTTAGAAAACAAGTTAATTTCTTTTGAGTCTAAACATATCACTATTAAATAAAAGTTAAATAAAAAATTTATTTGATTTCAAGCTTATTAATTTTCTCCCACTCGAGAATTGATGAACATATAAAAAAAGTCTATCCAAATTTTGTTAATAAAAATTTTGATAGCAATTTAACTTACGTTTTTTTATATCTAAGATCAAGATTTTGACTGAACTTGTAAGTTAGACAAACTCATTTAGAAGAGTCTATTCGAATTTATTCAAAGTTTTTTTAAAGTAATTTATTATTTTTTAAACTTATTTCAAAACGTTTATTGCCAAGCTAATAAATAAATAAAATTTATTGATGAAAATATTATTAAATTATTTTTTTATTGACTCCAAGTCGAATTTAATAAGTAACGACTCTGACAGAATTAAAAAGTGTCGAACAAAAGAAGCCGAAAGGCAGAAGCAGGTGAAATTTAAACCCCTCTTTAATTGAAAAGGTAGCCTAATTAATATAATCTAATGGAACTCTAATGTCCTATTAGGTACACACGAAATAAATAAAATGAGAGTAAAAAATAGTAAAATAATTCGACAACAAATAAAAATTAAAGATATTTGATTAATACAATTTTTTTTTTTAAAATAGTATGAAAAGTCTTATCTGTTTTAAATTATTCTTCCTTTAAATATCCTAAAATAAATAATTCAAGTTATTTTTATTTAAAGTATTATTTTAATCCTAAAAGAAACAAATCATAACTATTAATCAGAAGTATCATGAAATCTCTCTGCAAGCAAGCAGTTATAAGAATAAGATAAATAAAATAAACTATTTACTAAAAAAAAAAAATATTTTAACGGAAGTTTATTTTTACATTATTAAAGGTTAAAATTCTGTTTCTCCTGCTAAACCATTTTTGGAGAATGTGTTCCCAAAAATTTTGTAAACATCAGAAAAAGTCTTTCATAACCCCTATTAAATATCATGAGTTTCAAAACCTATGTTAAATATCATGAGTTTAAAAACTTTCGTTAAATATCATGAGTTTAAAAACCTCTGTAAAATATCACGTGACTAATTGAAAGTCATGATTATGTAGATTTTTTTTTGTGGGTTTAACATGTATTTTGAAGTACACATACTTTTTAACATATATTTTCAAGTACATTTATTTTTTAATATGTATTTTAAAATACAATAATTATGTTATTCACACCAAATTACTTATGTGAATGTATTTTGAAGTACAATTGTAATTGAAATATGTTGTTTTTAGCTGGATGTGCTTCCAACACAATTTGTTAATTATCTTTAGTTTTCACATCATAACTCCACTTTCTCATTCCTTCCCTTCATAACATACTCAATATAAATATGACAACAACCTCACATACTCATTGCTTGAACTAAAAATTACATAAAGTCATTTAACATTACATTACCAAAAACTTCACAACTTCATTACGCTTAATACAAACATATGACATGAGAATTTTAACAACACTGACAACATAATAATGTTAATTACAACAAGTAAACACAACACCACTAATAACAACTGAATTTATTTTTTGGACTCCTTGACACATTTCTCTAGATTATATATATTGTTCCTTTGTCTCACAATAATTACATCTCTTTCATCAGCAACCTCTTGAATGCATAATTTGAAGATATTGCAAAACAACACTATTCCACTACCACTCTGTTTTTGAACAAAACCATAAAACCAAACAAATCAATAGTTGGAAAGAAGAAATGTAGGTGTAACAAAACAAAGTTCCATAACTCAAACCTTATACTTAGGACAACCCCAAAATTATTTATCAGCATTCTTAACAGTTGTAGTTGTTCTCAATATAGAAAAATCTCTACAATGGAAAATAGGTGCAACGAAGGAACTCTTACTCCCACCACCACTGATTTTGCAAATCCCATCCATTATGACAATAAGATGATGAAGATTTGTACCCAAACATTGATGATAAGTGAAGTAAACCCCTTAATCCAGTAGAAGAGAACAAGAACACACTCAAAATAAGGGAAGAAGATGACCTAAACAACTATATAAAAAGGACAAAACTCAACATAGCAATTTTTCCACTATATAGGTATTCCAAATGAAATTATTTGTGTACCACATTGTGTACCAAGTCATCACTCACTTAACACCGTTAAAGACAATCTAATTGAAGAGATCAATTTAACTCATTTTAAACATATTTGGGACCCCATTGAACAACTTAAAAACTGAAAAACAAAATTAACTTTTGATCCTTAATATAAGAAAAAAAAAATACAATTAAGTCTATATTTTTCTTTTATGTTTGTTATTTTTAGTTGCACATTGAAGTACAAAAAATGGTTAGACTTTATTATGATATTGACGAGTAACATTCATACCCTTTGAAGTACATTGAAGTACAAAAGATGGTTAGACTTTATTATGATATTGATGAGTGAGATTCATAGTCACTAACAAGGTTATCAAACTCTAGGTTTAACCCGTAAACCCTTACGAGTTTAAGAGTCTACTGATAGGTCACGAGTGAACTCGTGAGTGGACTCGTTTTTTAGTAAACCCGGACTAGACTTGGTCAAACTTGGTGAACTCGGTACAAACTAACAAGTTGGAGACCGAGTGAACAAATTATGAAGAAATGCCCAAAATGACCCACTTTTGCTTAGTGTTAAGATTTTTAGGGTTCGTTCCAACTTGAATTGGATTTGTTGCATTTACGTTTCACTTGGGTTCATAGTCGTCACCTTGTCGTTGTCTCATCATTGTCTAGCTGTGCCTTGTCATCTCGCATCTCCAAAAGAATTACATCGCATTGCTTTGCCTTCCCTCGTTCTTGCCTCTCCTTCCCTCTCCTTCCCTCGTCTTCGCTCGTCGTCGCCTTTGTTTGGCCGCTGCCATCGCGTTCTACCTTCATTTTCATGTAGCCTCTAGTTTGCAAGTTTGATTTTGCGATTGAAGTTGGGTTATGGGTTTCACGATTGAGGTTGTGGGTTTTACGATTAGGGTTGTGGGTTTCGTGGTTGGGGTTGGTTGGGTTGGGTGAATCTTAAATTGAAAATAGAATAATTAAGTTGATTTCTTTTAAATTTATTTTTTATTTTGGGTTGATTTTTTTTATTTAGAGTGGCTAAAATAAGATTGACATAAATTATTTTTTTATTGTTATGTTTCGGCGGATTCAACTTGTAAGATCCGGTTCAAATGATGACAATGGTATTACATCTTCATCAATTCCACACCACCACCTTAAAGTAAAAATACTAGGAAAAATATACCAAATATTAGATGGAGTCATAAAACTGATATTTTAGGAAATGAAAAAAAAGCGAAATATTTGTTTATTGTATGAATGGATTTATTAATTTTAATATTGTGAAATTGGTATCATAAGTATTTATTTTTTTTATCAAATTTTTATATAAAATAGACTCTTACAAGTCTACGAATCAAATTTACAAGTCAAATTTTTAGACATCTCACAAATCTACTTAAACTCTCGACTTTAATAATCTTGGTCACTACCACAACTTTTCATCATTTGATTTTCAGATTTTCCTAATTTATTTAATTCATTCTACACATTAATAAAACAATATCTCAGAAAAATTTGACTATTTCTCAGTCTTAAACATGTTGTAACACATAAAAATATTCACTCTTTCTCATAGTTTTATTCTATGTGTTAACATTCACAATCTACCACTAAAGAAATAAACTAACAACAATAATACATAAAAACAAAACGTTAGTCGATCTCATTAGAGATGAAAAGTCTCCAAGTCAATGATTGTTAATTAAAGATGCAGGAAATTGATAAAGTGTGCATCATACTTTCGTTGTCCAACTTTTAATTATACAATATCAAATCTGAACTTTCATGTGTGCCAAAATAATAATAGTAAAATATAAGGACAAGTTCCTAATAAAAAAGTAGAGTGATTCATGACTAAAGATGAAATACTACTATATTTTAGAGGACAGGGAAAAGCACTATAATTTAGAGGTGGAAGGTAGCACATGAAGCTTTAAAGCTACATAATAAAGATAAGGAAAAAAGAATTAAAAAGAGAATCCATTCAACACATTTATAAAAGATGAATTGCCACAAACCAAAAGGACACCCATTCTACAAGTTATATTGACTTGTATGATAAAATCACTGTCCAAATCACATTAAAATATGACAATAACTTTCATGTTTTTTTCTTTCAAGAGGATAATGATCAAGGGGTTAAACTTTTTCCTCTCTTTTCATCCTATCTATTGAAAGTACAACAATAACATAAAAATAAATCAACAACTACAACTAAAATAACTTTTTTTTATTAAATACCACTATATGTTGACAATTTAAAATCTTTCATACAAACATCTAATCTACAAATCATTATATATAGGAAAAAAAACTTTGATGACAAAAGTTGTATTTAGAAGTGTTAAAATATGTATTCAATTACTATGCATAAAAATTAAAATTAATTTCATATTTAAAGGCACAAACTTTTAAATTTTTAGATTTAAAATTATCTTTTATTTTTTAAAATTATCTTGAAATATTCAAATATGGGACCACAATGAGACTAAAACTCGTAGACTTTAGGAATATGGGGCGAATTAATTGATTATATTTTTACTACTTGACTCATAGATTGGATCATGATATAATTTACTTTTACACTACTAATTGTATTATATAAAAACATTTATAAGAAGTATATTGAAAAATTATATGGATGATATTTTTTTTAAATAACCTAATGAAAATGGTTGTAGAAATCAAATATATGCAATTAATAATAGCTCCCCGACACCTTTTAGATTTTCTTTTCCTTGTTTTAAGCAAGGTGTTTTGTTTTGGAAGAAGAAACCACAGAGAAGCTCAGTGATGACGTGGCCTTCGTTGATTGGAAGAACATTACCCGCTAAAGAGCATTGACTTTAAACAACCATCATGCAGATGATGCCACCAATCCTCGGTTAGCATTGGTCTCTCTCTTTGTTCATTCATTTGTGAGTTGTTGATTGCACTCACTCACCCTTTCATTCCAACAACTACTGCTGCACTTTCACTTTCTCTGTCTTTCTCACACTCTCTAACTCCCATGTAAGTTTCTTAACTGGTTTTTCCTTTTCACTTTCTTGTAAAGGCTTTGTTTTTTATTTATTTTACTGTCACTTGGACTGGTGCTGATTGCAGACACCCCCCTGTTTTATCTTTTGAAAAATATTACCATGACAATTAAGAGGTGAATTTGATCCTCCTAGTCACACTCCCTTGCACATGCTTAGTTGTTCACAACATGATTCGTGTAAAAGTTGATCCTTTTTGCAGTCCTGCATGATGGGTTGTTCTGAGATTGTGGGGACTGAAAGAAAGTTTATTGCTTGATTTGTGTGTCTTGCAGAAACCAACTGCCTCTTCGGCAGAGTTTCATCCATGGCCTTTTGAGGTGTGTTTATTGGCGCTTTCTTGCAATTGGGATTTTATTTTTTCTTTCAAGTTCTGAATTTGGAAAGCTGGTTTCACTTCTGTTTAGTACTAATCATAGCAATCGTGGTTTTGGGGAATTTTCCTTCCCTGGTAACTCCCTCTTCCAATTCGTTTGCATGTAGTTCATGTGGGGTTTCATGGATATTCAACTTTTCAGGGCAAATAGAATAGAATTTTCACTTTGTGATCGATCATAAGAATAGTATAATCACATCCATCGTTGTCTTTTATACTCCCTCCAATCTTAATATCTCATACACAGAGGACCAGTGAGAGAGAAGGGGTAGTGAGGAAAGAATTTTTTTTTATCTCTGACTGTGGCAAATGACCAAACATCATGTGTTTGCGTTTCCAATTATTGAAAAGTGATTATTATAACAGAATTATGAAGGGTCAGTTTTCTGATTTGATTTGCCATCATTTCCTATAATTGTGATCAATACTTTTTTCCTGAAGGTATTTGCTATGCACTTCAATGATTCACTTCTTTACTTCTTACAGGAGTGATAACATCTAGAAGTGAAATATATTGATAAATTGAGGTCTCAAGATGTCTTATAGAAGGGGGTCTGATCAGCCTCCGCAAAGGAAGATACTACGATCTCAGACTGCTGGGAATTTAGGAGCGGACCCAATCTTGGACAGTGAAGTGGTGCCTTCCTCACTTGTTGAGATAGCTCCCATCCTCCGTGTTGCTAATGAAGTAGAGGCTAGCAATAAAAGAGTTGCTTATCTCTGTAAGTTTCTGTACGAGTTGCGCATATGAGTAATGTAATGTGTATGTTATTTGGCAAGTTTGGTTGGATAACTACATGATAAGTTCTTGTTCTGTAAGGGTGTGCAAAAGTTGAAGTCTAATATTGTTTACAACCTTAAGTTTATAAGAAAATGGATAACATGACGCTAATCTCATTGAAAAGGAAAACAAATGTGGTTGTTAGCTCTCATCGATGAATTTGACTTACCAGATTCCTGGTTTGATGGGGAAATGTTTGAGGGTTGTTGTAAAAGACGATTTTCTGTATTTTGGGATGGGAAATTCCTCAGTAAGTTCCAAACCAGTCTTTGCATGAATGCTTAAGTTTATTTGCAAAATACTATAGCGCATTATGTTTCTCTTCCTTAAAATTTTTGCTTGGACAAAACTTTAATGATTGGTAATTTCTGGTATTCAAAACTATTTGATATCTGAGCTTCGTTGCTTCTTTCCTCTATAGTGGTTAAGTCATCAGTTAAATGCTTTTCATATAGCTAATAATTTTTCAGTTCTTTTAATTATTGTACGTTTACTTCTTTTGTATCCAAAACTAATATGTTGCAATTTTTCCTTCTTTTATTATGTTTGCCTTGTTACCCTTCTCTTTTGATTATTCTTTTTGGATATATGCTAGTCTCATAGGATGATACAGCCATGAGATGGTTTCTGAATTTTGATGTGAATGTTGTTTATCTAATGCTCATGTCTTTATTATCATTAGGTCGGTTTTATGCCTTTGAACTAGCTCACAGACTAGATCCCCAATCTAGTGGACGTGGTGTTCGTCAATTCAAAACTGCTCTTCTTCAGCGTCTAGAGAAGGTGGACTTTTGATTTCATTTGTTAAGAATTTGTACATTCTTTTCTTTGCTTAATATTTTCAAACCGTTTAGGATCATTCCTACCTTGACTAATTAATGCCACAATTAAGAGATATGAAAAGGCTTGTTTAATGATTTATAGTTTGAGTATATTAATGGATAGGTAAAAAACCAAAAACAAATGCTTCCTATGTTAGAGTAGAATATATTGATATTCAGTTCTTTTGGAAATTTGAAGATATGAAAGTGCTCTTCCATCAAATAACAGGAAAATGTCACAACATATGCGGGAAGAAAAAAGAGTGATGCTCGTGAAATGCAGACTTTTTATAGGCAGTACTACCAAAAGTATATTGAAGCGTTACAAAATGCTGCTGATAAGGACCGGTGAGTTTACAACATAATTGAATCAATAATTTGGTCATTGACCTGATTTTATATTATACAATTATCTGAGTTATACTAATATCTCTTAATCTATTTTATTTTTTAATTTTAAAAGAAAAATAGTGTAATTAACTTCATTTGATTCCCCAGTGCTCAGCTGACAAAAGCATATCAAACGGCTGCTGTTTTATTTGAGGTATTGAAGGCAGTTAATCGAACTGAAGATGTTCCAGTATCTGAAGAGGTAAAACTACTTTGTCTATTAGTTAATAAATAAGGTTTACATATAAAGAGAACAATGTGTTGATTCTTCGCTGATTGTTTTATTTTGATTATTACATTCTGTTTTTGTATTCAATTGCAGATTATGCAAGCTCATACTAAGGTTGAGGAACAGAAGCAATTATATTCCCCTTATAATATTTTGCCACTTGATCCAGAGAGTGGAAAAGAGGCTATAATGAAATATCATGAGGTCTGTTCTCTGTAGCTATGTTTTAGACCCCTTTTCATTTGAGTTAATGTCTGATACGTAAGGTTCGAAGAGGTAAAACCATGTAGTAGAACTTGGAAACTCCTGTTTAAGCTAATGAAAAAAACTATAAAAAGGCTGTAGAATCGCTGAAGCTGATTTCCTAGAAACATCAAGTCTTTCAGTGGGTTAGCATTGCATGTGTTACAAACACAGAAAGAAAAAATCTTCAATATTGGGTAATGAAACAATATATGGTGAATAATTTTCTCATCCCTTTTCATGTCAGAACCTACTTATTATTACTACTTTTAGCTGATGAATAACTTCTGCTTGCAGTTTTTTTTTGAAGTGTTGATTAGGTTTCATGTGCTTATTTTCTTTTACAGATTCAAGCTGCTGTTTCGGCACTCCGTAATATAAGGGGTTTGCCTTGGACAAAGGGTCATGCTAACAAAGTAAATGAAGACATTCTGGACTGGCTTCAGCTGATGTTTGGTTTCCAGGTAGTGACTGAACTGATCTGTGTCTACCATTTGATGTTTAATTTTTTATATATCATTTAAAGGTTATCTTTCTCACACTTGTGCAGAAGGACAATGTGGAAAATCAAAGGGAGCACTTGATTCTTTTGCTTGCCAATGTACATATACGACAAGTTCCAAAACCTGATCAACAACCCAAGGTTTGATTTTATCTATGGCTTCTGCCTTTATTTTCTGATATAAACATACTTTTCCCCCTTTGTTTCTTACATACTGCACTTTCCTGTTTAGTTGGAGGATCGTGCTTTAAATGAAGTGATGAAGAAACTCTTTAGAAACTACAAAAAATGGTGCAAGTATTTGGGTCGCAAAAGTAGCCTCTGGTGAGATTTGCATATCTCAATTAGTATTTACTTCAAGGCTAGTTTATGTGAGTGTCAAATTGAAATTTATGGTCTTATATGTCAAGTTGCATAGTGATGCCTAACATGAAAGCTTTTTATTAAAAAAAATACCTAGTGAGTTTTGGGTAGTCACATTGTTAGAATCACCATATTCAATGTATTGTTCAGTTTCATGCTTAGGCTTCATTATGATTTTGTCCTAAAAAGTCATTTCAGTGTGTTAAAGGAGAAGAGTGTTTGTAAACTACCATTGGTCTCGACTCCTAGAAAATGTTGAACTTTTTAGTTATTGGAACAAACACTCTAGTCAAGGTTAAGGGACAAGAATGGCCAAGACCATCCTTCTAGCGCCCATATTTTGACCTTAAGTTTGCTGACATTGTCAAGGTCAAACAATACCTCTTATGTAGTGACCCTAATAATGCTAACAAACTTGAGGTCAGAACATTTATGCTCTTGGCCACTCTTGCTCCTTAACCTTACCTAGGGGATTTGTTTCAATAGTTATAAGGTGTCATTATTCAGGAGTTGAGACCAAATCTAGTTCTTAAACACTTTCTCTTCTTAACCCTATGAACGTTTCAACACAAAGTGAGATGAGGCCATTGAGTTCCAAAACAAGAAATACCTTGGATTCCGCAACCCCAAGGATGCTTGCAAACTTGTGGTTGACCTATGTGAGCTGAGTGAGTTAAATGAAACAAAGCAAGTTACATATATAGAAAGTACATTTAATGTTGGATACATGATAGTATTTTAAAATTGTATTTATATATCATACAATTTTACTCGTATTTGAATATGTCATTATGGGAGCTAAGCCGATGAAACTATTGGCCTGGCTATAGATTTTCTTAAGTACAGACCAACATTTACTTAGTTGTTTAGGTACTTAAACTAGCATAGTTTTTGGTATTGAGAAGGCCTTTTGTTTGTTCTTTCCTTATTTGGGTACAAGATGAAGTTAGGTACTTGAATTGCATAAACAACTACTTTCAGCCTTTGTTATATACTCTTTTTTAAAATTTTAATTTTTATTCAAATGATTGCTAGGTTGCCAACTATTCAGCAGGAAATGCAACAGCGCAAATTATTATACATGGGCCTATATCTTCTTATATGGGGAGAAGCTGCAAACTTGAGGTTTATGCCAGAATGCCTTTGTTATATCTACCATCACGTAAGTATTATTTAAAGTAAAAATATTAAATAAAAATATTTCTCCAGTCTAAAATTAGAGAATTAGCCCCTTCCATTCATTGATGGTAAATATTGAGAAAAACTTAAGTCCCATGTTGACAAGAGATAGTATCAAAAGTCATTATATAAATAGAGCAATCTTTACCTTACAAGTTGGTTCTATAAGGTTAAATTAGACCTAAATCTACCTTTTAATAGAAAACTCATTTCCACTTGAAGCTCTTTTGACATTCTCTACCCAAGATGTTTTTATCTATTTTTCCAAGTACATTGCATACTATTAGAAATTGGGTTTAAGAATTACAAAACCGGAGTATAAAGTAAGGACTAGCCAAAATTATTAACCTTTATTTAAGTCATATACTAGTTTGATGTGGGACTAAACCACCACCGACTCTCAAGCACATACTTGCATGTGGTTGTTTTGTTAGTTCAGAATTTTAACGAATCTTTCATTTTATGATGTAAAATCAACTTTCTTATGCTTGATTTGACTGTAAAAATAATTATGAACAAAACCTAACCATAATTTTCTCTTCATCTGCCTAGATGGCATTCGAGTTGTATGGGATGTTAGCCGGGAATGTTAGTCCACTGACTGGTGAACCAGTAAAGCCTGCCTATGGTGGTGAAAATGAGGCTTTTCTTATGAAAGTGATAAAACCAATATATGATGTAATAGCCAAGGTGAGTTGTGTTATTATAATCTGAAGAATTGTTTTTATTTACTTTCAACATTTGATAGCCTTGTTTTAACTATTTCATGGGTGTTTTGTGTATTGTAGGAATCTAAGAGGAGTAATATGGGAAAATCAAAGCATTCTAAGTGGAGAAACTATGATGATTTAAATGAATATTTTTGGTATTATGCTTCTTTTTGATCTGGCTGTTTTTCATTGTACTAATTTTTATCCTAAGATGGATTATCTTTCCCAAATTGTAGGTCAGTTGATTGTTTTCGGCTAGGTTGGCCTATGCGTGTTGACTCTGATTTCTTCTCTGTGCCTTTTCCTCAGCAACATCAAGTTAACAAAGATGAGGTATGACATACTTCATGTCTGGTATGTGATTAGAGTTATACATAGGATCATGAAACGAGAAAAACTTAGACTTCTTACTTTACTGGAACTCAAAAGAAACAGTCTATTACCATTAAGAAAAAGCTTAATTAGAGACTGTGTCTTGATGAAAACTGATTATTGTCTAGGTCATTCTGAGCCTTCTGTGATTCAAAATTTCATATATAGGTTATCTAGTGGTTTAAACTGTAATTATGATCATAACAAGTGCATATAGGACTTGTATTCAGAACTTCATACATAGGAATAAAATATTTATTAGAGATGCATACGTCTAGTTTTTCCATCTTAAAGTTATTTTGAACAATCCAAATGTTTTCCTCAAACATGAAACATGAATGAAACAACCTCTGTCCATGATCTTAACCTAACTGCTTGTGCCTTGTGCTTGATTTTGGAAAGTAGGAAAACAGAGTTCATGCCGCAGATCGGTGGAGTGGAAAAGTTAATTTTGTTGAAATACGCACATTTTGGCATGTATTTAGAAGTTTCGATAGAATGTGGAGCTTTTATATACTCTGTTTACAGGTAATAGTTTCATATATATTGACATACAACCTCTTACTTCACTCGGCATCCATTCAATCTAATGAGGGTGCTCATTGTGCTTTTCAATTAAGGCGATGATAATCATTGCTTGGAATGGTTCTGGCGAATTAAGCTCTGTATTTGAGGGTGATGTTTTCAAGAAAGTTCTTAGCATCTTCATAACTGCTGCAATATTGAAGCTTGCACAAGGTAGATAAAAATGTGCAACTTTTGTTTACATATCATTTTTATGACTTAAAGTATTGGAGCAGATATCGAGAGAAAGCACTATATAACTCAGTTATTCAGCACCAAAATGCGTCTTTCTTTACACTTTACATTTTATGTTTTCCTTGTAGCAGATGAATGTTAAAAATTTGTTTCAGGTGTCAAACTTTTGAAAATGAAGCCTAGCATACTTATGATGCTGATTATTTCATTTAACTAACATTGGAGATTAATTCATTCTCTGTGCCTAGAGGATTCATTTCCTAGCAGCCAATCTCAGAAGTATTCAGAAATAGTATTCTGAGACTATTCTGATCTTACTATAGACTTATCAAAGCAAGACCATAAAAGATAATAGGAATCCTTATTCAAATTGTTCACAAGATTTTGAGTCTCTTGTTTCTTGTTTTAATTAATTTGATTTCAAGAAGTTACTGAGAATTTTTGTCGGGACTCTAGGATGACTCTAGCTTATAAATTCCCATATTTGTTTATCTTTAAGTTCAATTATCAAACAAAAAATGTGTTTTTCTGTATGAAGTTGGAACTTGATTATGCTGTCTTTATACTTTTCCAGCCGTTCTGGACATAGTCCTTAGTTGGAAAGCAAGGAACGTAATGTCTCTTCATGTCAAGCTGCGGTATATATCTAAGGCAGTTTTAGCAGCAGCATGGGTCATAATTTTACCAGTCACTTATGCTTACAGTTGGAAAAATCCATCTGGCTTTGCACAAACCATAAAAAATTGGTTTGGCAATGGTACAGGTTCCCCTTCTTTGTTCATTTTGGCTATCTTCATTTACTTATCTCCAAATATTCTCTCTGCACTGTTATTTGTGTTCCCATTCATTCGCCGGTATCTTGAGAGGTCTAACAATGGTGTTGTGAAGCTCATGATGTGGTGGTCTCAGGTAAACAGAGGCATATCTGGATTGTATTTATGCTTATATATAAAGATGTGTACTTTCTTTTAAACCAATGCCTTTTTATCTTCCTTAAGAAATCTTCTGACAAATATTATGTGTTATCTAGTTTTTCTTGTAGATGTTAGGGAGACACTGGTTTATGAGAAAGAACATATATTTAGTGTTTTTCCAACATTTTTTTCAGTATTTGTTATTTTATTTTCTCTTAATTTTTGTTTGAACAATTTGCAGCCTCGCCTCTTTGTTGGAAGAGGAATGCAGGAGGGTCCACTTTCATTGCTGAAGTAAGAGAATGAAGTTAATTTCTCAATCCTCATATATGATAATTTTCTCTAGTCAGATCTGTTGATTAAACTGTTGCTTTCTTAATTTTATAGGTACACTTCTTTCTGGGTTCTCCTAATTCTATCTAAATTAGCATTCAGTTACTACCTGGAGGTAAAGATTAGATCCAGAAATATAAAATTTCTCATTCAATCTTTCTTATTTTAACTGAAAGTGGTAGTGCTATTGGATCACTATGTTTTTTGTCATGGGCACCACAAACAACAACAATCATTTGGAGTACCCCAGCATAATAACATAAAAGAAAATGAAAAAAAACACAAAAAAGGTGGGGATTTGAACATCAAGTGTACTAGGTAGAAGAGGGCATTCAATAGCGAGTCTATAATTCATTTTTTTATTTGGCTATTGATATGTATAAATCTTATCATTTCATAGTAACTTTTGGATCCTATTTTCTTTTCCTTTCTTGTTACTTTTTTTTTTTCAGTAAGTTCCATTTATTTCTGCTTGGAGGAGGTTTATTGACTGACTATTGGAAAATATTTTCTTATCATTTCATATTTCCATTTGATCTTATTTTCTTCTTTCCCTTCACTTTTCTAGTTATTTTTATCTGAGTTCCATTTTCTAACTGGTTCATTTCTACCCAATTTCATTGTATACATATCAATACTAGTACGTGCTTCTGGGTATAGGAATCAGGAATTTCATAGTGGATTATTGTAAATGATATAAGGAATCTTTACAAGTTTTGGAGTTTATCTATATTTGCAAAGATGCAGAGTTTTTTTTTATAGCATCTTATATTCTCGTTGAAATCATTAGCTTAATTTTCTTCAAACTGCAGATTATGCCTCTTGTGGCTCCAACAAAAGCTATCATGAATGCTCATGTATCAGATTATAGATGGCATGAGTTCTTCCCTCATGGTAACACTTGGAATAAATGAAAAATGACTCTAGTTTATATAATGTTTGTTCTTAATATGATATTCTACTACATGCAGCCAAAAACAATATGGGTGTAGTGATTGCTATATGGTCCCCTATCATACTTGTACGTTTCTATCTTTCTGTCACGTCTCACTAATTGTATTATTTCTTTGTTCTGTGTTTAATAGCAACGAGGTTCCCTTTTGCAGGTCTACTTTATGGATACACAGATTTGGTATGCTATCTTCTCTACAATAGTAGGAGGCATATATGGTGCATTTCGACGATTGGGAGAGGTTTGTCTATTGTGTGTATTAAGTATTCTTTTTTGGTTTGAACACCTGTTGCCTATTGACATTTTCTTAGAAGTGCAGATTATTAGAATGCATAATGTCCATATTTGGAAGATTTTAATATTAGTGTAGTTAATGTAGCTAAGCCTAGATATTAACAACCTTCAGCGTATGTACAAAATTTCAATTAAAAAATAATATTACTATTTCTGTCTTTTCCAATTAACTCTTCTTGTTTTCCTTTTCAGACACTCTTGATTCTGTTATATTTTGTTCATTATATTACTATTTTTATTCTCATTTCACTTCTCAGAAGCCCCTTTACATAGTGACAAAGCCTTTCTTTTTCGTTGTATTTTATTTCTCTTTTCAGTGTTAAATTATTCTTTAATTATGTCAGGAACCCAAATCAGAAAATAGGAAAAAGAAATTAAAATGTTATTGCTTTATCTCAGAAGAACTGAAAACAGGTTCCTCCAAAAGGTCAATTCTCAAAAAGAATTCCCCTTTAACAAAGAGCAAAGCTCAATTCTCCTATGATACAGTATAGAATACCTCTTCCTTTCATCCCCCTCATGTTTATTTACCTATCAAATCCTTTCTATCTGATTAACACTTCTGCTAACTGTAATAACAGTCCTAACTACCTAACTATTAACTAGTTATCAAGTTTAATTTGTTATCTCACTAAAATATTTTTCTTTTATGCTTACAATAGAGACATTGTTGTAGCGCATGGTTGTACGTGACTCATGGTATGTGTAAATTCGCAATTAGACTTGAAATGTGCTATGTGCTGGAAAGATTTATGCCGATATCACACATCTCTCACTTTTATTAACACTTCTAAGATTTCCAATTTCATTTGGATCTTGCCCCTCCTTGATGATGATAACTCTGGCTTGACTGCTGACTTACAATGTTAGGGCGTAATGAGCAGCCAATCGCTGTGTGGTGTTTGAATAACTTACTTTAATTGACAAAACCTACAAATTTTGGCATATATGGCTGGTGGCACAAGGAATTTCAAACTCAAAAATGGAATTTCTAAGTTAGAAATGTAATAAATTATCATAAGACTCAAGTCCCATACCTTACAATTGGATCCTGATATCCCACCACAGCCCTCAGCACTAACAGCCACTCATGTTGGCTGTGTGCACTAGTCTTACAACTAGTCCAGAGCAAACATCTCTATGCTGACATCACTACCTGTGCTGCTCATTTGCAACTGATTGGTAAGAAAAAACCTTAGACAATTATAGGAACCTTGGGAGGACCACACCACCAAAGCTATCCACTATAATTAGAGAGTCCAATATCTTATAAACCTCATGCTAGAATGCCATACTTCTAATGTTAGACTCAACCATATCTTGCAATTGGATCTTAGCAAAGTATAAAAATCATTGAAAGTTATGAAAGGATCCAGGATTTAATGTTCAAATTTGGATTGATTTCTTATTTTTGCTTATGTTATTTTTGCTGTACAGACCACGGTAAAGAAAAGTCATGCATGTTTTTTCTGCTACTTTAACTGTGGATTTATGGATCTTGATATACATAATTCATTTTTTCATTTTAATTTCAGATTCGAACGCTGGATTTACTTAGGTCTCGTTTTGATAAAATTCCTGGAGCTTTTAATGGTTGCTTGATTCCCGCTGAACAGACTGAGAGAAAACAAAAGAAGGGCCTGAAGGCCCACTTTTCTCGCAAGTTTGAACAGGTTTTGAAACTTTTCCACATTATATGGATAGTTTTTATCTAGTACTCACCATTAACCAGAAAGCTTTGATAATAAGATTTACAACATATTTCTGAGGAACCTGCAAGTAAGTAGCTTTGGAGAACATGTATTCCTAACTAAATCTATCTATTATTGAGGTTTAGTAGTGTAAAACTGACCTTTGTATATCCACTAACGAATTGAATTCTTTTTTGTGTGCATATTACCTGTCTTGGAATTGTTTTCTAAATGTAGTCTTCTTATCAATATCAAATTGATTCTTAGATAAACCGTTGTTTCAGGTCTCTTCTAATTCTAATAAAGAGAAGGAATCTGCACGGTTTGCACAGTTATGGAACAAAATAATCACTAGTCTGAGGGAGGAGGACCTAATTGATAACAGGTAGTTCTTTGACTGAACATTTTCTCTATATCTTGATTCTTTGCTTTTGATGAAGCTTGAAATATAATAAATTAATAATATTTAGTTTTCATGTTTTCATGTGAGACCTTTATTTTTTGTTGCAAATAAGTCTGACTAAAATGAAATGCTAGGGAGATGGACCTCATGCTCGTACCATATTCGGCCGACCGCTCTTTAAACCTCATCCAGTGGCCACCTTTCTTACTTGCTAGCAAGGTTCATATACTTGTGCTAAATTGCTTTGAGTGGGTGAGAAAATAATCTAGATCCTTTTTAAATCATTTAAAATTCTGTATTTTGTTGCACAGATCCCTATAGCGGTGTCCATGGCCAAAGACAGTGTTGGAAAAGGGCAAGAACTGGAAAAAAGAATTTCAAGAGACAAGTACATGAAATCTGCTGTTGAAGAAGGCTATGCTTCTTTTAAAAGCATTATTAACTTCTTGGTTCTTGGAGAACGTGAGAAATTGTAAGTTTCATATTATCTGAAGTATGCATGAAAAGAGAAGATTGTCAAAAGTTGATACACCAACATGGTATATGGTTTCACAAATGCAGGGTTATACAAAATATTTTTCAAAGAGTTGATGAGCACATAGACAACAAAGCTCTGCTGAATGAATTGAATCTTAGTGCTGTCCCTAATCTGTATGCTCGATTTGTTCAACTGATTGAACGTTTGGTAATTATTTTGAAACTAGTAATGTTCCATTTTCTCTTTGATCAAGAGTGAACTTTAATTAAATTTTGTTGTTATTTATTCAGTTGGATAACAAAGAGGAGGACAAGGACTCAATTGTGATACTCTTGCTTGACATGCTAGAGATTGTGACCAGAGACATAATGGAAGGAGACATTGAGGGGTAAGCCATTTTGAAATTCTGTTTCCCTTACTTATTTCATAAGTTGTGATCATTTTGGATTAATTATTATTCTCTTGTAGTTTGCTAGATTCAAGCCATGGTGGGTCGTATGGGAAAGATGAAAGGTTTACACCCCTTGATCAACAATATACGTTTTTTGGTAAACTTCAATTTCCTGTTGAAACAGATATTGACGCTTGGATAGAGAAAGTAAGTTCCAGAATAATAAATGTTATTATTAAGTAAAATAAAATTTATGTGTTTGTTCTCAACCTGACTTTTCCCAGATTCCAGAAGTCTCCGTAATTCTGTTTGTGTTTTGTTCATTTTATTGGCTTGTTGGTTTTTACAGATAAAAAGGCTTCAATTACTGCTTACTGTCAAGGAGTCTGCCATGGATGTTCCATCGAACTTGGATGCTCGGAGGCGTATAAGTTTCTTCTCCAATTCATTGTTTATGGATATGCCACCTGCTCCCAAAGTTCGGAACATGATGTCCTTCTCGTAAGCTCATTTCATGTTCAACTTATAAAGCATCTTAAAACATTCATTTTATGATTTCTTACTGAGCAAATTTCACTCCATATCTTAAGTTTTTTTTGAAAAGGATAACAAATCTATAATAGTGACTTACATGAGTTCTGTCTGATTCTGATATATACAATAACGATTAAGGAGCTTTTTGAAGTGCCACAAATATCCCCTGGACATAATCTCTAGATAAACTATACTAATGGCATTATATATCTTGATTTTGTAGTGTTTTGACACCATACTTTGATGAAGCTGTTCTTTTCTCCTTAAAGCACCTGGAAGAGCCAAATGAAGATGGAGTGTCTATCCTCTTTTACTTGCAAAAGATATTTCCAGGTTTCCCCATTTTCTCTTGATGTTTGTCAAATAATTGCTTGACCTTAAAGCTTATGTTGAATTGATATATCAGGACTTTAGCATGCCTCCATGCTAGAGTCGGGCTTGAGACGTAGTAAAGTTTATTGTATTGTATTAGAGATCTCATATCGTTTAGTGATATGATCAAATTATAATCTATAACCTCAGTAAACTAGTTTTGTAAGGTTGAGTTAGTCTTAAAATTCATCATTTGAGATATTTTCAAAACTTATTAGTCTATCCTAAGAAAGTTTATTAGGTCTATCGTGCCATCTGTTATTAGAGTCCTCTCTATTCCCATGCTTGATGTCTTCGCCGTGAGGGTGTGTGTTGAAGATCCCATATTGTCTAGAGATATGACCAAATTATAATATATAAGTGGGTGTAAAACTCACTTTAATAAGTTGGTTTTATAAAGTTGAATTAAGCTTAAAGTTCACTTTCTAACATATTGAAACCAAATACTACTTAACTAAGTTTAATTAGAAGATTGATGTCATGGATTCAATCCTCAAACCCATGGTCAACTTGGCTTAAAGCCACTTAACATGAAATCGTAAAATGTCAGGCTACGACTAAACATTTGATTTTGTAATTCTAATAATCAGTAACAAATCCAAAATTTTTAGCAGTACGGTCTAGAAAGCACAGTATACATGGGTAGGCTTCAAGTTTTCTTAAAATATACTTGTTCATCACCATTTAATGACGTCAGTTTGAAATATAATGGGAGCAATGACCAAATACTACCACAATAATTGAAAAATATTTAAAATTTAGAGGGGACATAACTCTATTAGCTAGAGCTTGGTCCATCCTTGCTAATGATGTACCTTTTTTCCTCTCATACCACAGTCTGTACAATTTTGTACTTTAGTTTTGCTCCTGGTCATGATTTACTGCAGATGAATGGAAAAACTTTGTTCAGCGTTTTGATTATAAAAGTGAAGACAAACTCAGAGTAGAGAATGAAGAAGAACTTCGTTTATGGGCATCATATAGAGGACAAACATTGACCAAAACTGGTACGAATTGCTTCCTGTCCCTCCAACATTTTTCATTTCAGATGCACAAAATTTAAGGTTATATTTTGTATTTTAGAATTATGAATTTCCTCTAAGCATTTTCACTTTATTCTCACCAAGTGAAGTTCGAGGAATGATGTATATACGACAAGCATTGGAGCTACAGGCTTTTCTTGACATGGCGAAGGATGAAGGTACACACTCCAAATGATTCATTGAAAGAGGAAGATATCATTACTTTATCTATTATACACTAAGATTAATATTGCCATTTCACTTCACAGAATTAATGAAAGGTTACAAGGCTGCAGAACTAGAGAGCCGGGAAAATTCAACCAGTGAGCGGTCACTGTGGACACAATGTCAATCATTAGCTGACATGAAGTTCACATATGTAGTTTCATGTCAACAATATAGTATTCATAAGCGATCTGGTGATCCCAGGGCAAAAGAAATTTTAAAGCTTATGATTAAGTATGTTTGTCAAATCAACCTCCTCACTTGTCATAGCTTATGCAAACATTCAGTGCTAATGTTCCAATTGCAGGTACCCATCTCTTCGAGTTGCTTACATTGATGAGGTTGAAGAGCATACCAAAGATTCGTCCCGTAAAACAGATAAGGTTTATTATTCAGCTCTAGTGAAAGCAGCATTACCAACAAAATCAAATGATTCATCTGAAACAGTTCAGAGTTTAGACGAGGTACTCTTTGTAGAGCATTCGTGAACTTATGATAACTCAAGTCAACATATTGAAATTAATGAAAATCCTGCACATTATATTATATTGTAAAGCCTACTTTGAATGCTCTGAAAGATAAGTGAAAATTCATACAAGAAGCATCTGGCACATCCAGTGGTATCTTTCTTGTTGCAAGGGGAAAAATTAGTAGAATGATTTTTTTTTGTATTTTTCTAATTGTTTGTGTAAAATAATCTAAACAATTCTAGACGGATAGATTCTTCTCAAACATGTCCATCTCTATGATATATTCTTTACAGTAGCAATGCTTTTCAATTTGTTGATTGGTTATTTTGTGTAGGTAATTTACAGGATAAAGCTTCCTGGACCAGCAATATTGGGTGAGGGGAAGCCAGAAAATCAAAACCATGCCATAATTTTCACACGTGGGGAAGGCTTGCAAACAATTGATATGAATCAGGTCTTTTGCATTATTTATGTATATATAAAAGAGGAGAACGACAGGTTTTGAAAAAAAATCAGGTTGCTAAATATGCTTGTAACAGGATAACTATATGGAAGAAGCTTTCAAAATGAGGAATTTGCTGCAGGAATTTGTCAAAAAAACTGATGGTCCAAGAATGCCAACAATACTTGGACTCCGAGAGTATATATTTACTGGCAGGTATGATCTGTTGTAACAATTTCAAATTACTTTATCATTTCTGATATAAACTGTAATCTTTTAATGTTTTCCATTTATCTTTATGTACCTTATGTTTCTTGCAGTGTTTCATCTCTTGCGTGGTTTATGTCCAATCAGGAGCATAGTTTTGTGACAATTGGACAAAGATTATTGGCTTACCCCTTGAAGTGAGTTTTTCTTATTGGTTTCAGTATTTAAATGGAGGCTTATAATGAGATGTACTGCAGAATACTAACCCTTGTTATAGTTAATCTTTCAAAGCTCATTGTTGTATTTCTAATTTCCTATTTATTTTTTCAATTGATTCTACAACCAAAATTATGTCATCTGCAGAAAAGCATGCATGTGTTATGAAAATTTCTAGCTCTAGGATTTAAGCATGAACTCCAAGAACATAGAGAAAAGATGGAACCTTATGGAAGGAAAGTCCTGAATAACTTTTAGGAATTACAGAAATGTTTGTTACAAAGTATGAATTGCATTAGGATCAATTAGCTAATTTGGTACTTATATAGCTAACAAACTAACTACAGTAACCATTCTCTACCCAACTAAAAGCCTTAATTGAATGACATAAACCCTTCCGTGTACATGGTTGAAGTTATTACATCTCCAACATGTTTTATAAGTTGTGATACATGAAATACATTGTGGACCTTTACAATACAATCAATGATTCTGTAAGGACCAAAGTACTTGGGCTCAACTTAACATTGCCTCTTTGAGCCACACAAAAATTTGGGGTGTAGTTTTACATAAACCATATAAATTATAACTGATCTTATACTTGTCTGATCTATCGTATCAGCCAACTACTTCATCCTTTCCTAAGCTCTCTTCAAATGAAACTTGATCAGTCTCAACATTTCCCTTTTTCTAAGACTTTTGTCTACTAGTTCCACCTTGGATTTCCTTGGAAAGTAAGGCAGAAGGAGGAGGTTACCCATGCACTACCTCATAGGGTTTTGTTTTAATAGCAATGTGATAAGTAGTATTAATATTATACCACTACTCAGCCACAGGCAACTACTTGAACCAGTTTTGTGGTGAATCAGCACACATACATCTCAAATTAGTTTCAGGGCATCTATTAATCACCTCAGACTGTCCATCAGTTTGAGGATGGAAGCTTATGAAAAGTTGAATCTGAACTCCTTGAAATGATATAAGGTCTTGCAAAACTAGCTTATAAACACATAATCCTTATCACTGATTATGGTGTTTGGAAACCCATGTAGCTTAAACACATTATCCAAAAAGGATTGAGCCACTTCCTTGGTAGAATAAGGATGTGACAAAGCCATAAAGGGAGCAACCTTGCTTAATATATACACAGTGACAAAAATTACGTACTTTACATGAAAATTAGACAAACCCTCTATAAAGTCCTTTGTTTTATGTGTTGCCATACATGTTCAGGGATAAGTAAAGGTTGTAGTAGTCCAGGGTTGATAAACATATCATACTTACACTACTAACATATAGAAGAATGTTGGATGAAATGCTTGACATCAATGATCAATCCTTTCCTAAAAACCACAACTTTTACTCTCTTCATGGTTACACTGATCCCTGAATGCCCACCTTTAACCATTGCAAAAGATTATTTCTTAGTGTTGGAGATCCCACATCGACTAGAGATTAGAGTCTTTCATTGTATATAAGTAGGTACAAACCTCAACCCTTTAAGCTGATTTTATGGAGTTGAGTTAGGCTTAAAGTCCACTTCCTAATACTTAGGACAAAATCATTCCTTATGTCAAAACTGTTTAGGAAGTTTTATATTTTATCCTTATTATATTTTTATTTTGTATCACAGTTGTATCTTACTATTAATATTAGGATTATGTATTTAGAAACAATCCCACAATCATAGGGA